>Ga0210391_10000465_pt1 | contig 42562 bp, 36 predicted proteins | sample IncBWC12OmetaG_FD_160573 | JGI IMG/M metagenome (GOLD analysis project Ga0210391, IMG submission 160573) | Forest soil microbial communities from Barre Woods Harvard Forest LTER site, Petersham, Massachusetts, United States - Inc-BW-C-12-O ...
GGCGTCGTACTGCAGTCATGGCGCGACCACAAGTTCTGGCGCGTGCGCGAGCTGCTCGCCTATCTGGCTCGGTTCTATGCTCCGTTTGCCACGGCTGATGTCGCACGGCCCTGGGAGGTGGACGAACTGATCGGGGTTGTCGGTCTTGCGATGAGTGCCCATGCCCGGATCGGGACGCTATCGGGCGGGGAGCGCCGGCGCCTGGATGTTGCAATCGGGATCGTGGGGCGCCCCGAGATCGTCTTTCTGGATGAGCCCACGGCCGGCTTCGATCCCCACGCACGTCGCGACTTCCACGATCTGGTGCACCGACTGTCCGACCTCGAGAACACGACGATCTTGATGACCACTCACGACTTGGACGAGGCGGAAAAGATCGCTGACCGGATACTGGTGCTCGACGAAGGGCGAATCATCGCTGCGGGCAGCGCCGACGAGCTCGCCCGTGACCTCACGACACCTGCCGAAGTGCGCTGGACCTGCGGTGGACGGCGTCACGTGCACGCGGTGCGCGAGGGCGACCCCACCACCTTCGTGCGCGACCTGCTGAGCCAGAACCCGGACGTCACCGAGCTTGAGGTGCGCCGCGCAAGTCTCGAGGACAGCTACATGGCACTGGTCCGGCGCGCGCAGTTGCGCCAGTTCGCCAGCGGCGGGGAACCCGGTGCGCCCGCTGCGAACAGCCCCGAGGTGCAGGCATGAGCGCCACGGCCGTGCGGGACCCGCGTTGGGCCGCCGTGCGCGCCGGCCTCTACTGCGGCTGGATCGAAACCCGTCAGGCGTACACCCAGCCAGCCTCCCTCCTCTTTTATCTGACCGTGCGGGTGATGTATGCCGTCGCCCTGGTGTGGATGCGTGGCAAAACCGTGCCCGGCACGCACTTCGCCCTTGGTGCCATGGTGCTGCCGAGCCTGCTGGGCATGTCGATCGCCTTCGGCGGCCTCGCGGGCCCGGCAACTGCCATCGCCTATGATCGTGAGGACGGTACGCTGTTGCGCGCCAAAGCCACGCCGAACGGCATGCTCGGCTACCTCATCGGCAAGATCATGAAATTTGCCTTGACGACGCTCATCGGCATTTTCCTGATGGTCATACCCGGCATCATCGTTGCGGATGACTTGGTGTTCGACGCCCGGACATGGCTGATGCTCGCATTGATCTTCGTCGCTGGAATGATGTCCACTGTCCCCATCGCCCTGGCACTTGGCGCACTCATGAAATCCACCGTGCAGTCCATGATGGTGATCCTGGCAGTCGTCCTGCTCATCGCGCCATCGGGCATCTTCTATCCGCTCACGGCTTTACCGCCATGGATGCAGTGGGTGGGGCAGGCCTTCCCACTCTACTGGGTGGGCCTGGGCGCCCGCTCCGCGATGCTCCCGGCGCAGATGGCGGGGGCCGAGATCGGCGCATCGTGGCGTTCGGTTCAGACCTTCAGCGTGCTCGGCCTGTGGGCAGTGATCGGCATGCTGCTCGCCCCGGCTCTGCTGCGCCGCATGGCAAGGCGTCAGTCCGGATCCGCTTTGGCCAAGGTGCGCGAACGCGTCATGTCCAAAGGCTACTGACCCGTGGGAGATTCCAGCGACGTCGTCCACAACCGTGTGGCGATGCTGCGCGCAGAACGCCGCATCTCGCGGCGCGAGCTCGCCGCAGCGCTCGGCGTGCACTACCAGACAATCGGCTACCTCGAACGCGGCGAATACAGCCCCTCCCTGCACCTGGCACTGAGCATCGCGGCCTACTTCGAGGTCCCGATCGAAGTGGTGTTCTCCCTGAAGCCGTACAAGCGACTTGGGGAGTGAGGTCGGGATCATGAAGACCCTGGCCCTGCGACTGGTCGCCTACTCTCTTAGAAACGTCAGGGCATGGAACCTGGCCTTGTGCGCATTCGCCATCTGTGTGGCCATCACGGCCCACGCGGGGCTGATCCCGGGACACACGCCCCCGCTCATCAAGCCCGAACAACAGGAAACCTCAAACAGCAGTACTGCGCGAGAGGATGATGAGCCGTGAGGCGCCCGCCGCTGCTTCAAGTCAGCGCAAGTGCCGGGTCAGGCCGCGGGGCTTGCGGGAAGCTACGGTAGAGCGAAAGCAACCACCGCATCCCCAAGAGACTCCTCGGAAATTACCTGAAGTCCGCCTGCCGCGACCACCAGGTATTGTTTGCCAGTCATCTCGTAGGTCATCGGGGTAGCGTTTCCGGGAGCCGGCAACACCACACTCCAGAGCTCCTCCCCGGTCTCCACATTGAACGCCCGGATCTTCGAGTCGGGAGTGCCGGCCATGAAAATAAGTCCGCCCTCCGTGGTGATCGGACCTCCGAGGCTGATGGATCCCGGCGGTACGGCACCGTGTGAGCCACCGAAGTCGTTCATCGAGCCCAAGGGAATTCGCCAGCGGATCGTTCCTTTGACCATGTCAACCGCGGTCAGTGTGCCCCAAGGAGGTGCTCCGCATGGCAAATCGGAGGGCGATTGCAGAAAGCGGCGCAGCATTGCGTAAGGGGTCCCGCGTTGCAGTCCATAATCTCCGTCTTCATGATTGGAACGGATCTGGTCGCGGGCAATCAATCGCACTCGGCCGATGAGATTATTCGTGTTCACGATCAGAAGATTGCGAATCGGGTCAAAAGCATAGCCACTCCAGTTCATACCGCCGAGGTTGCCGGGGATGACCAGAGTGCCTTGCAGACTCGGCGGGGTGAAAACACCTTCATTGCGCAGCTTGCCTATGGCTGCCTTGCAGGCTTCGCGATCCGATGGCGTGGGTCCCCACGCCTCGTCAATCGAAAAGTGCTGCGGCGCCAGTGGCGGTGGCAGAAGCGGAAAGGGCTGAGTAGCAGCAGCCTTCTCCCCGGGAATATCGCTGGGGGGTACGGCCCGTTCTTCGACCGGAAAAAATGGCTGGCCCGTGTCACGGTCAAGGACATACAGCAGCCCGGTCTTGTTTCCCTGGATGACCACCGGAACATTCTGTCCGTCGCGCGGCAGTGTCGCCAACAGGGGAAGTGGGGCAGTGTCGTAATCCCATAGGTCGTGGTGGACCAATTGAAACCCCCACGCAAGTTTTCCGGACTTCGCGTGCAGGGCCACCACCGAGTTTGCCCACTTGTTGTCCCCAGGACGCAGACCGCCGTAGTAGCCCGGACTGGCGCTCCCGGTAGGGATGAAGACCAAATCACGCGCCAAATCCACGGTCATGATCGACCAGGCATTGGCTGCCCCACTCATCCATGATGAGGCAGTGCTGGGTACGTTCTGCGGAATGGGGTCCCAACTCCAGCGCAGGGCTCCGCTACGTGCATCGAAAGCCCGCACCACCCCAGAAGGCATGTCGACTCGAACGTTATCGTCAATGGCTGATCCGACGATCACCATGTCGTCGATCGTGACCGGCGGCGAAGTCATGTGATACCAGCCCAGCATATGTTCGCCGAGGTTGGCATGTTGATATCCCGGAACCTTGCGCAAATCCACCTGCCCCGAGGCGCCAAAATCCCTGCAGGGCATTCCCGTCATGGCATCCAGCGCGATCAAGCGGGCATCCAGTGTCGCCTCGAAGATTCGGCGCCTGCAGTTCTTGCCCCCGGTGGCAGCCGGATCCCGCCACGTTGCTACGCCGCGATTGATAAGGCCGTCACCGTAGTCGAGGCTTTCGTCGATCTTGGGATCATAGGACCAGAGTTCCTTGCCCGTGGTCGGGTCAAGCGCAATAACCCGGTTGAAGGGAGTCGTCAGATAGAGCCTGCCATCAACCAGAATCGGGGTGGCCTCAAAGCCGCTTCGCTTTCTGCCATCACTTCCATTGGAGAGGTCTCCGGTGTGGAAAACCCACGCGACCTTGAGCTTCGCGACATTTTCCCGGTTGATTTGGGAAAGCACGGAATGCCGCATGCCTCCGGGATCATTGCCGTAGGCAGGCCAGTCCGAATCTCCTCTGACTTGACCGTGCGCATAAAACACAAGGCTGATCGAAGCCAGGAGCACTGCCATGAAATGCGCCGAATGCCGCGATCTTTGAAATGTCATAAGGCCGCCGTCGTCGATACGCCCTGAAAAAGTCTAGAGCAATGCTCAAGATTCAGAATCGAAACCGGGATGAGCGGGACTGTAGCAGGGACAGGACGGCCACCGCATGCGGCGAACGGCCGGTAATCGGCCAGCACTCCCAGTGGCAGTACCGCCGGTATTGGCCGAAAGCGCCGGAGATCATTCCTGAATCGATGTCTGCGTATGGGCATCACACAGCGGCGGATTCAATCCTTCGAAGGTTCAGTGGCACTCGAAATCATCCTTTCGGCTTTACGACCGGTGTGCTATATTTGTGCTACAGTGACGGGAAAGCAGCGCCACAATGGCAGCAACAACCACTATCCGACTACCACCGAAATTGCGCGCGCGGCTCGGTAGTCTCGCCAAGCAAACGGGGCGTTCCGCCCATAGCCTGATCGTAGAAGCCGTCGAACGGCACACCCACTACGAAGAGCAGATGCGCAGTCTTGTCAAAGAGGCGCTGGCCGCAGACTCGGAAATCGACAAAACCGGCGAGGTCTATCGCGCCGACGACGTTCACGCGTGGATGAAGCGGCTGGCGACCGAGGAGTCAGCGCCACGACCCAAGCCATGGCGCAGGTAGTCTATTCGGCGCGTTCATTGGAACATATTGAGCGCGCCTTTCAGTTCCTACGCGAAAAGAACCCTGCCGCAGCGCTGGATGCAGTGACAGCGATCCAGACGGCAGTTGACAACCTTGCGGCACATCCATTGATTGGCCGGCGCCTCGAAGGCGAGCTGCGCGAGCTGGTAGTTTCGTACGGACACACTGGTTACATCGCGCTGTATCGGTTTGTGGTACCTCAAAATGAGGTGCGCATCCTGCCCATACGTCACCAGCGAGAGCTGGGCTTTCAACCCTAAGCGGCCGTCGAGGCCCAAAGCCGTTGGTCGTCAGCGCCTGCTTTCTGGCAACGAGAAGTCCCCAACGGCCAGGAATGCCCCCTCGTATCTTTGTGATTTCATAGGTGCCGACTCACAGAATCGAACTGTGGACCCCATCATTACGAACCCCACCAATCCATTCAAGATCAAATAGTTACGCCACTGATACCGGCTGAAAGCAGGCCGACGCAGGCGGTACCGGGGTACAAAAGGGGCACAGTGATTTCGTGGCCGCCGAATCGGCTATGCCGGGAGCCGGCGGGCCGTTGTATACTGTATACATACACTATACGACACACATGTGATTAAGTCGTTTAGACATGCCGGGCTGCAAGGGTACTTTGAGAAAGGCTCGAAGGCCGGTATCCGCCCCGAGCATGCGAAACGCCTCACGCCGATCCTGACCGCCTTGAGTGCGGCGGCGAAGCCCTCGGACATGAATGTGCCCGGGTGGCGGTTGCACGAACTGAAGCCAAATCAGCCCGGCGTTTGGTCAGTGACGGTGAGCGGCAATTGGCGCGTTACGTTTATGTTTGAAGGTGGCGATGTCGTGGTTGTGGATTACCTCGACTATCACTGAGCTTTACAGCGTGTGGCATTTAGCGGTAGAGGAACGAAGCATGGAGATGCATAGCCCGGCGCACCCGGGAGCGGTGTTGAAAGAATGGTTGGCCGATATCAGCGTGACTGCTGCGGCCGAGCGGTTGGGCGTGTCGCGCCTGTCGCTGTCGAAGGTGCTGAATGAGAATGGGGGCATCAGCCCTGACATGGACCTGCGGTTGTCCAAGGCCCTGGGCACGTCGCAGGGGTTCTGGTATCGGATGCAGGCCCAGTGGGACATGGCACAGGCTAAGCGCCGTTTTAAAGCGAAAGTGAAGCCGATCCCACGTGCAGAGCTTCAGTCGGAAACTACGACGTGAGGATTGACGGGAGTGGCGCTGGAGCCGGCATCATTTAATGAAACCGTGTCGGCAGTTCGTAACTCATTGATTTCTTGGTGCCGACTCACAGAATCGAACTGTGGACCCCATCATTACGAATGATGTGCTCTACCAACTGAGCTAAGTCGGCGCCGGAAGGGACGCAATAACGGGCGCGGATTGTACTAAGAATCAGCGCGCTTTCAGGAAATTTTTCTCACCCTGATAACCAGGTCAATGCCGGCCAACTCCATGCCGGCAGGCAGCGCCGGCAGGCGTGCAAATTCGACCTCAGGGACCGGCAGGTCCATCAGCGCCCCGGTGTCCAGGTCATGGAAATGGTAGTGCGGGGCCACATTGGAATCGAACCAGGTGCGGGCGCCATCCACCGACAGCTGGCGGATCAGACCCCGCTCGGCGAACAGGTTCAGGGTGTTGTAGACCGTGGCCTTGGAGACCCTGGCCCCGGCGGCCCGCAGTGTCGCCAGGATCTGCTCGGCGGACAGGTGCTGCGGGGAGGCCAGCAGCAATGCGGCGATTCTGACGCGCTGCGCCGTGGGCCGGATGCCGAACCCGGTCAGGCGCCGGGCACACTGCCCGGGAGGGTCAGATAAGCCGTTCTCCTGCATGGCTGCCAGTATAACCTAGGATGCCGGACCCACTTCGGGACGGCGCAGTTCGCGGGGCAAGCCGAAGATCACATGCTCCTCGCGCCCGGCGATCTCCTGCGGCACTTTCGCGCCCCACTCGCGCAGCTGGTTGATGACCTCCTGCACCAGGACTTCCGGAGCCGAGGCGCCGGCCGTGACGCCCACCACGTTCTTGCCCTCGAACCAGGCGCGGTGCATGTCAGCCGCCCCGTCCACCAGATATCCGGGAATACCCGCCCGCTCGGCAAGCTCGCGCAGGCGGTTGGAATTGGAGCTGGCCCGCGATCCCACCACCACCAGCACATCAGCGTTCTCGAGCAGTTTCTTCACCGCATCCTGACGGTTCTGCGTGGCGTAGCAGATGTCTTCCTTGCGTGGCGTGGCAAGGCCGGGGAAGCGCTTGCGCAGCGCCTCGACGATCTCCGCCGTGTCATCCACCGACAGCGTCGTCTGGGTCACGAAGGCGAGCTTGGCCGGATCATGTACCTGAAGCTGCTCGGCTTCCCTGACGTTCTGCACCAGCCAGATGCGACCGCCGAAGCTGGTATCAAAACGTCCCAGTGTGCCCTCGACCTCCGGATGGCCGTGGTGGCCGATCAGGATCACATCGAAGCCATCGCGCGCATAGCGCTGCACTTCCATATGCACCTTCGTGACCAGCGGACAGGTGGCATCAAATACCGTGAGCCTGCGATCCTTGGCCCCGGCCTCTATGGCCGTTGAGACCCCATGCGCCGAGAAAATGAGCGTCGCGCCCTCCGGAACCTCCTCCAGCTCCTCGATGAACACCGCGCCGAGATTGCGCAGTCGATCCACCACATGCTTGTTGTGGACCACTTCGTGGCGCACATACACCGGCGCGCCGAACATGGACAGCGCCCGCTCGACGATCTCGATGGCGCGATCCACGCCGGCACAGAAGCCGCGGGGGTTGGCGAGCAGTACTTGCATCAGTTCGAACTCCTGCGATCCGTGAAGGCTTCCAGCAGCATCAGCGCCGCCCCGACCGTGATGGCCGAGTCCGCCACATTGAAGGCCGGAAACTGCGCATCATTCCAATGCGCCAGTATGAAATCCACGACCTGGCCGTTGACCAGCCGGTCGATCAGGTTGCCCAGCGCGCCGGCCAGTATCAGCGCCGCGCTCAGCGAGAGCAGTTTCTGGCGCCGCCCGTCGAGGGTTCGCAGCCACACCAAAAGGCCAATACCGACCACCACCGCCAGGCCCGAGAACAGCCACCGCTGCCAGCCCGAGGCGCTGTCAAGCATGCTCCAGGCCGCCCCGCGATTGTACCTGAGGGTGATATCCAGCACCGGCAGCAGGCTGCGGATGCCCCCATAGGGGATGTGGTTCACAATCCAGGCCTTGGAGAGCTGATCCACGGCAATCACCAGCGCCACCAGCGGCAGCCACAGCCAGCCGCTGCGCAGGGCGGTAGGCCGTGGCAGCTTGACGGCGGGGCTGGCGGCGTTCACGCGTACCTCCGCACTTCCCCGGCGCCTTCCAGGTTCGCAAGGCACCGGCCACACACTTCAGGATGCGCCAGATGGCTGCCCACATCGGGGCGGTGGTGCCAGCAGCGCACGCACTTGAGGGCCGTGGCAGCCCGCACCTTGAGCCACACCCCTTCGCGCGCCGTCTCGGTTGCGGGCACCGCGCCCGGCGGGGGGCTGGAGGCCTTGTGGACTTTGGCCTCCGAGGTGATGAGCAGGAAGCGCAGCTCATCCCCTAGTGCGTTGCAGCGCTCGAACTCCGCCGGCACGCAGTACACATCCACTTCCGCATCCAGCGGCGCGCCGATCTGCTGCGCCTCGCGCAGCTTTTCAAGCTCGCGCGAGACGTCGCGTTTCAACAGCAGGAACATCGCCCAGTCGATGTCATGCGCCGCGCCCTGCGGCAAGGCATGCCATTGCGCCAGGAACACCGATTCCAGGGACCTGCCCGGCAGCTCGCGCCAGATCTCCTCGGCCGTGTACGACAGCAGCGGCGCCAGCCAGCGCACCATGGCGTGGGCGATGTGGTACAGCGCGGTCTGGGCCGAGCGGCGTGCATGGCTGCCGGCCGGGGTGGTATAGAGACGGTCGCGAACGATGTCCAGGTACAGCGCGCTCAAGTCCACGATGCAGAAATTGTGGATCTTGTGATAGACCAGATGGAAGGCGTACTCGCGGTAGGCCTCGATGATTTCGGCCTGCAGCTGCGCCGTGCGGCTCACGGCCCACCGGTCCAGCGCCACCATCTCGGCCGGGTGCACCATATCCCGCGACGGCTCAAATCCATGCAGGTTGCCCAGCAGGAAACGCGCGGTGTTGCGCATGCGCCGATAGGCATCGGCGGTGCGGTTCAGCAGCGCATCCGACACGCTCATCTCATTGGCATAGTCGGTGGCGGCCACCCACAGCCGCAGCACATCCGCGCCCAGGGATCCGACCACCTTCTGCGGCGGTATCACATTGCCCAGGGACTTGGACATCTTGCGGCCCTTTTCATCCACGGTGAAGCCGTGAGTGACGACGCCGCGATACGGTGCCTGCCGGTACAGGGCTTCACACATCAAGAGCGAACTTTGGAACCAGCCGCGATGCTGATCGGAACCTTCGATATACAGATCCACCGGCCTCGCAAATTCCGGGCGCGTCGCCGCCATGAAGTCAAACGAGATGCCCGAGTCCGCCCAGACGTCCATCACGTCCTTGAGCTTCTCGTAGTCGGCCGCATCGCTGCCCAGAAGCTCGGCCGGATCGAGCGAGAACCAGGCCTCTATGCCCTGGCGCGCGACACGCTCGGCCACCGCCTCGATGAGCTCGGCGGTGCGCGGATGCAGCTCGCCGCTTTGTTTGTGCACGAACATCGCCAGCGGCACCCCCCAGGTGCGCTGGCGCGAGATACACCAGTCCGGGCGGTCGGCGATCATGCCGCTGATGCGCTGTTCGCCCCAGGCCGGCGTCCACTTGACCTTGCGGATGTCACGCAGCGCGTGCGCGCGCAGACCCTCCTGATCCATGCTGATGAACCACTGCGGGGTGGTGCGGAACACCACCGGGGAGTGATGCCGCCAGCAATGCGGGTAGCTGTGCACATAGGCTTCATCGTGGATCAGCGTGCCATTGGCACGCATGGTCTCGACGATGAGCTTGCCGCCCTCCTCCAGTTTAAGGCCGCCGACCAGCGGCGTGTCGGGCAGGAAGCGGCCATCGTTGCCGGTGGGATTGGGTACGGCAAGGTTGTAGCGGCGGGCCACCGCGAAATCTTCCTGGCCATGGGCCGGCGCGGTGTGTACCGCGCCGGTGCCCGCATCGGCGGTGACGTGATCGCCCAGGATCACCGGCACATCGTAGGCCTGGAAGGGATGTTTGACGCGCAGGCCTTCCAGCACCCGGCCCTTGAAGGCCCCCGTGACCGGATCGGAGGCCACGGCATCGGCGATGCGCAGCTTGTAGCGCGCCACACATTGCGGTGCCAGTTCCGCGGCCAGTATCAGGTTGCGGCCATAGGCACTGACCAGCACGTAGTCAAAGTCCGGGTTCACCGCCACGGCCTGATTGGCCGGCAGCGACCAGGGCGTCGTCGTCCAGATCACGATGTCGGTGGGGGTTGCGCCCAGGGATGCGGGCACCGCGCCGATGCGCTTTTCCAGATCGCGATTGTCCAGCACCCGGAACGCCACATCGATGGCGATGGAGGTGTGATCCTCGTACTCCACTTCGGCCTCGGCCAGCGCCGAGCGGCAGTCAAAGCACCAGTGAACCGGCTTGACGCCCTTGTACAGATGGCCGTTGGCGATAATCCGGCCGAGTACGCGGATCTGATGCGCCTCGTAGTGCGAGTCCATGGTCAGATAGGGATGATCCCAATCGCCCAGCACGCCCAAGCGCTTGAAATCCACGCGCTGCAGGTTCACCTGCTCATTGGCGAAGGCGCGGCAGGCGGCGCGGAATCCGGCTGCGTCGAGTTTCTGGCCCGGCCGGCCATGCTTTTTTTCCACCTGCTGTTCGATCGGCAGGCCATGCCCGTCCCAGCCCGGCACATAGGGAGCATCGAAGCCATCCAGCTGCCGCGACTTGACGATGATGTCCTTGAGGATCTTGTCCAGGGCATGACCCAGGTGAATGGGGCCGTTGGCATAGGGCGGCCCATCGAGCAGGATGAAACGCGGCCGGCCCTTGGAGGCCGCGCGGATGCGGCCGTAGAGATCCGAGGTTTCCCATTCGGCCAGCATCTTCGGTTCGCGCTGCGCCAGGTCCGCCTTCATCGGAAAGCTGGTCTGCGGCACATTGATGGTTTGCTTGTAATCAGGCACTTTCCAACTCATTTCAAAATTTCAACGGCGCGCGCCTGCGCAGCATCCACATGGATCTGCGCGACCATCGCCTCCAGCGACTCGAACTTCACCTCCGGCCGCAGATACTGCACACACTCCACCGCGATCTCGCGGCCATACAGGTCGCCCGCGAAATCGAAAATATGCACCTCCAGCAAGGGCTCGGTGCCCCCCACCGTGGGCCGCGTGCCGATGCTGGCCACGCCGCGCAGAGCGGTATCCGCGCCCTGTATCCGCACCCTGACCGCGAAGATGCCGGCCAGCGGCAGGCGCCGATGCGCAAAGCGCAGATTGGCCGTGGGGAAACCCAGCTTACGTCCCAGCTGTTCCCCGCGCACCACCCGCCCGATCATCGTATAGGGACGGCCCAGCAGGCGCTCGGCGCGCCTCAGGTCCCCCGCGGCCAGGGCCTCGCGGATGGCGCTGCTGCTTAAGCGCTCCCCGCCCAGGGTCACCGGTGCCATGATGTCCACCGCAAACCCCAGGCGCTGGCCGGCCGCCTGCAGCATCTGCGCCGTGCCGCCACCCCCCTTGCCGAACCTGAAATCATGCCCCACGACGACGATGGAAGGCCGCAGCCGCTCGGCCAGAAGCTGCGCGAACTGGTCGGCCGAGAGGCTGCGGGTGGCCGTCCCGAAGCGCAGCACGCACACCCCGTCCAGTTGCATATGTTCAAGGCAGCGCCAGCGTTCACGCAGTGAAGTGAGCCGGGCGGGCGGGTGGTCGGGGGTGAGGAACTCCCGCGGCATGGGCTCGAAGGTGACCATGAGGGTGGGCACGGCCAGGCGCCCGGCATGCTCACGCAGCCGCTTCAGCAGTGCCTGATGCCCCAGGTGAAGGCCGTCATAGGTACCTACGGTCAGGGCCTGGCCACCCTCGAGGGCGCCGGCTGGCGGGAGTCCACGAATCAATTGCATTTCGTTGAAATTATAGGCAAGTCGCTCTGCCCTAAGTTGACAACCTTGAGGTCGATCAGCAGACTACCGGCCCCTTGAATCGGGCAAGTCCCGTCCCTTTTGGAGAGTCCTTTGGCCAATACCAAGTCCGCGGAAAAAGCCGCCAAACAGGCTGAGAAGCACCGCGCACGCAATGTTGCCCTTCGTTCGCGCATGCGCAGCGCCGTTCGCAAGGTCACCGCTGCCGTAGAAGGGGGTAACAAGGAAGCCGCGGGCACCAGCTACCGCGAAGCCGTTCCGGTCATCGATTCCCTGGTGAACAAGAACATCATTCATCGCAACAAGGCCAATCGGCACAAGAGCCGGCTCGCAGCGCGCATCCGCGCGATGCACTGAGGCTCATTCCTGCGCGGCCTCCTCGGCCACCGGTTGGGTGCGTTCCAGGAAGCTCATCACGGCCTGCACCAGCTCCGGCGTTCCCGCCCCCGTCGCCCCTGAAATCAGGAAGTGCGGGCCGCGAAAGCGCAGCCGCCGCACGATGTCCTTGGCCCGCGCCTGCGCCTCTTCAGGCGGCAGCAGATCGCTCTTGTTCAAAAGCAGCCAGCGCGGCTTCTTGGCCAGGTCGGCACTGAATTTCTTGAGCTCCCCGGCGATGGCGCGGGCGTCCTTGACTGGATCGGCCGCAGGATCCAGCGGCGCGATATCCACCAGGTGCAGCAGCACGCGGGTGCGCTGCAGGTGTTTCAGGAAGCGTATGCCAAGGCCCGCGCCCTCCGCCGCCCCCTCGATGAGACCGGGAATGTCGGCCATCACGAAACTGCGCTGATCCCCCGCGCTCACCACGCCGAGATTCGGATACAAAGTGGTGAAGGGGTAGTCGGCGACCTTGGGACGGGCATGGGAGACCGCGCGGATCAGGGTGGACTTGCCGGCATTGGGCAGCCCCAGCAGGCCCACATCGGCGATGACCTTCATTTCCAGTTCCAGCTGGCGCTTTTCCCCGGGCAGGCCGGTGCCGAACTGGCGCGGTGAGCGGTTGGTGCTGGACTTGAAACGGGTATTGCCCCAGCCGCCCTTGCCGCCGCGGGCCACCAGGAGCTCATCCCCGACCTTGGTCAGGTCCCCCAGCTGCTCGGCGGTGTCCGCATCCCGGATCACCGTGCCCACCGGCACGGCCACGTACAGGTCGGCGCCCGCAGCCCCGGTGCAGTCGTTGCCGCTGCCGGCGGTGCCATGGGGCGCCCGGAAGGTCCGCTCGACCCGAAAATCAGCCAGGGTATTGATGCCGGGGACGGCTTTGAGCCACACGCTGCCGCCATGGCCGCCATCCCCGCCATCAGGGCCGCCGAAAGGGACGAATTTTTCGCGCCGGAAACTGGCGCAGCCGCGGCCACCGTTGCCCGCCTGGACTTTGACGCGGGCTTCATCGACGAATTTCATGAGGGCGGGGAACCTGCGAACCGAGTGCCGGCCCTCAAGCGATCAGTTGGTGGCGGAAGTCGCCTCAGCCTCGGGCAGCACGCTGACATAGGTCCGCTGCTCGACACCCTTGCGGGCGAACTGCACCCGACCGGTCACCAGGGCGAACAGGGTATGGTCCGTGCCCACGCCCACGTTCGGACCGGCGCGCATCGGGGTGCCGCGCTGGCGAACCAGGATATTGCCGGCCGCCACCAGTTCGCCGCCGAAGCGCTTGACACCCAGGCGCTTGGAGTGTGAATCGCGGCCGTTTCGGGTACTGCCGCCAGCCTTTTTATGTGCCATGTCTGCTGATCCTTGAGATATGAGGCGCGTTCAGGCCGCGCTGATGTCAGTGACCTTCACTTCGGTGAAGAGCTGACGGTGCGTGCCCTGACGCAGATAATGCTTGCGGCGGCGGAACTTGACGATGACGGCCTTATCACCCTGGCCATGGCGCACGACGGTGGCGAGCACCTTGCTGCCGGCCACGGTGGGGGACCCGATCTTGACGTTGACGCCCTCGCCCACCAGCCGTACGTCGGCGAACTCGACCGTGTCGCCCGGGCTGGCGTCCAGTTTCTCTATCTTCAGGACCGCGTCCTTGGTGACCCGATACTGCTTGCCGCCTGTGGCGATAACCGCGTACATGTTGAATTCCTGCAATGAAGTGGCGCGCCTACCGAAGGTCTTCGGGCTACGCGAAAGGTCGCGCATTCTACTGACCGGGGCCGGGCGGGTCAAACCTTGAGTTTTCCAGCCCTCACGCGGACTTACGCGCCGGGACCCCGTCAGCTACGATGCCTGAGTCTATACAGCCTGGCAGCCATGACCCTCGTAGAAATCCGTTCCATAGTCCACTCCGACCTCAATGCCGTGGACGCCGTCATCAGGGCGAGGCTCAAGAGCTCCGTGCCCCTGGTGGACCGCATCGCCGAGCACATCATTGCCGGCGGGGGTAAGCGCCTGCGGCCGCTGCTGGTGGTCCTGGCGGGCCGGGCCTGCAATTACACCGGCAACGCTCACGTTGAAGCTGCAGCTTTCATCGAGTTCATCCATACCGCCACCTTGCTGCATGACGATGTGGTGGACGGGTCCTCCATGCGCCGCGGCCGGGATACCGCCAATGAGGTCTTCGGCAACCAGGCCAGCGTGCTGGTCGGGGACTTCGTCTACTCCCGGGCCTTCCAGATGATGGCGAGCCTGGGCAGCCAGCGGGTGCTGGCCATCATGGCCGATGCCACCAATGTCATCGCCGAGGGCGAAGTGCTGCAGCTCATGCATGCGCATGACCCGGAGACCACCGAACAGCGCTACCTGGAAGTCATCTATAGAAAGACCGCTCGCCTGTTCGAGGCCGGCGCCGAAGTTGCGGCGGTCCTGGCCAATGGCTCACCCGAAGTGCAGCGCGCCCTGGCCAACTACGGCCGGCACCTGGGAACCGCCTATCAGCTGGTGGATGATGTGCTGGATTTCCGCTCCAACCCGGCCGAGCGTGGCAAGAACCTGGGCGATGATCTGGCCGAAGGCAAACCCACCTTGCCGTTGATTCATGCGCTGCGATCGGCCGGCGAAGCAGACCGCGCCCTGATCCGCACCGCCATCCGCCAGGGCGGCTTGGCACAGCTTGAGCCCATCGTCGCCGCCATCGAATCCACCGGCGGCATTGATTACGCTTCACGCGTGGCGCAGCGCGAATCCGAGCTCGCGCTTGAGGCGCTGACCGTACTGCCCGAAACACCCTACCGCAGCGGCCTTGCCGCGCTGGCTGAATTTGCCGTCGCACATACCACCTAGTGCCGGGGGAACCATGAAAAACACCACTCTTTTGCGCACCATTCCGCTGGCCCTGGCCTGGACCCTGCTGTCCACCCTCACCTTGAGCGGCTGCATCAATTCCCACGACAGCGAGAGCGCTGACAATGCCGCTCAAGGGTCGGGCGGCGATGCCAGTGATACGGATCACGACGCCAGCGGCAGCCATTCCATCAATGGCTCGATTCATGTCAGCGCCGGCACCCCGGGCGGCGAGGTCAGCACCATCAATGGCTCCATCCACGCCGATGACAATGCGCAACTTTCAGGAGGCCACACCGTCAACGGCAATATCAGCATCGGGGATCACGCCACGGCCACCTCACTGACCACCGTCAACGGCGGCATCAGCCTGGGCCAGGGCGCGAAAGTCACCGAGACGGTCACCACGGTCAACGGAACACTGGCGCTGCGCTCCGGTTCCGAGGTGGGCGGTAGGTTGGCCAACGTCAACGGCACCATCATCCTGGCTGCAGCCACCGTGAACGGCGGCATCACCACGGTGAACGGCAATATCGATGTGGGCGCCAACTCCCATGTGCAGGGCGGCATTACCGTCCATAAGCCTTCCACCGGGTTCTTCCAGTGGTGGAGCGATTCCGACAAGCCCCGGGTGGTCATCGGACCGGGCTCCGTGGTCGAAGGCAACTTGACCTTTGAGCGCGCCGTGCACCTGTATGTCAGCGACAGCGCGACCATTGGCAAGGTGACCGGCGCCACCCCGGTCAAGTTCACCGGCGACCACCCCCCCGCCGGGTGACCCCAACTGGCGCTGCTTGTTCCGGCGCCGTGGGGTCCGGTACACTGCGCGCCCCCGCGCAAGCCCCCGAAGGCTTGCCGGTCCGGCCAGATTCGGGATGTAGCTCAGCCTGGTAGAGCACTACGTTCGGGACGTAGGTGTCGCAGGTTCAAATCCTGTCATCCCGACCAGAAACCCACTGATTTTAAAAGGCTTTTTCAACAAAGCTCCGGCACGGGTTCCGTTCAAAACGGCGATCAGTGCCAAATCAGTGCCAATCTGTGGCTCCGCAGGGAAGCCGGATAAATCCACTCGCTTCAAGTGACTCCTGACTTTGGAGTTACGCTTTGGCCACCATCTATGATCGCTCGCGTCTCATCGTGAGCGTGAAGAACAGCCCCAGACATACCCGGCGCTTTTCACACAGCGACACTGGTCGTGCGCGCGAATACCTGCTGACCCTGCGGGCGCAGGGGTTAAAGCCCGTCCTCGCTTCTGAAGAGAATCATTTCATGGTGCGGATCCGGGAAAAGGGACACCGGCACCAGGTGCTCTTTTGCACAAGTCTTCAAGAAGCCGAAGAGACCGCGGCGCGCCTGGAGACCGAATGCCGCTCGGGACTTTTCATCGACTACGCCCTCGGGCGCCGCACGACACTCGCCGAACTCATCAGGCGCTACTACTTCGAGAAGTGCCCACGGCACAAAGGCTGCGACGTTGAGCGGTACACGCTGAAAGGTTTCTATGTTGATGCCGGTGGCGACCCGGATGATTTCCTGGACCAACAGCAGCACGTGCCCAATAAGAAGAAGGCGAAACCCGCCAGGGTCCGCCGGATACCGCGTGTCGGGGTGCAGTGGCTGAACCGCGGCATCGCGGACATCAAAGCCACCGACATCGAGGGGTACATCTATTCCCGCATCGAGCAAGGATTGGCCCCTGCCACGGTGGATCGCGAGGTGGACCTGCTGTCGCAGGTCGTGAACTGGGCCACAAATACGCTGCGCATCCACCTGCATCAAAGCCCCCTCTTGGGTGTCGAACGCCCCCGATACAACAATGAACGGGACCGGCGCCTCCTAGGCGATGAGGAGCAGCGACTCTTCGCCGCCGCTTACGAGGAGGACCGGCAGCGTTCCTTGGACATCGCCGTCAATGAGCGCATCGCAACTTCACGGGCGGAGGCGCGGCAGATCCAGGCAAGCCTCTCCACGCGCAAGCGCCACATTGCGGCCGCGCGCATAGCTGCGCTTGCTGAACTCAAGGACTCATACCCACACATCGCGCTGTTTGAAACCCTCATCACATTCTTGTTGGAGACCGCATCCCGCTGCGGGGAGGCCCTCGCGCTGACCTGGGAACACGCCTACCTGGACCGCAACAAAGCGTTCTTCCCCACCACCAAGAACGGGGACTCACGCGAAGTACCGCTGCGCGCGGAACTGATCAAGCTCATTGCGCAGCTTCCCCGGACTGATAAGCGGGTTTTCCCGATTTCCTCGGACACTTTACAGGGCGCCTTTTACCGAATATGCGAGCGCGCGGGACTCGAAGACTTTCACCCCCATGACCTCCGTCACGAGGCGACCTCGCAGATGTGCGAGTATTCCCGCGCCGGAGGCGACCCTCTCGAGATTCAAGATCTTGCCAAGGTCACCGGGCATCGGGACCCTCGAATGGTGTTGAGATATACCCACCTGTGCGCCGGAGAAATGGCCAGAAGGCTGGATGAGGCCTATGCAAAGGCCGTCGCGTCGGGGAAGTTCAAGAAGGGGCGCGTGCACATTCACGGCAAAGTCAGTCCCCCGCAGACATCCCCTCCCGGCATTGATCAAATCGACGCGACTGTCCAGAACTCCGCGGATACCACAGCCGAATCCAGCCTTGAGCCCAATCATGTCATCCAGCGTCCACAATGCTCGGCGCGTCGGCGCCGCAGTGACCCTTGAGTCCAGCATGGAAGATAATCATCGGCGTCCTCAGGTTGTGCTTGCCGTGTACTGGCTAGCCGTCTCGCTCTCACGGTTTTGGTGGTAAGCCCATCGTCGCGGGCCTGGGTATAAACCCGCTCACTACCCTCTGAATATGCGCACGACGCGCAACGGGGGATAGCGAGCCAATGACTGACGAGACGTTTAAACTCATCACTCGAGAGATGGCAGCCGAGATTCTTTCTGTTTCTCTAACCACGCTGGACGCGCTGGTTGCGTCCGGCGCAGTCCCAGCACCCAAACCTCTGGGCGACAGCAGGCGGCTGTATTGGCTCCCCGAGACATTCAAAGGGCATTTGAGACGGTTGCTGGGCGACAAACTGATTGGCGATTCCAAACCCCAGACCGACCCTGCGACCGATTGCTCGCCGCTTGCGCATGACACTGATGCTCCTGTGCGCCTAGGCGTCCGACGAAAAATAACCAAACCGGGCGCTCAGAAGAGCCTGCGGTCTAAAAAGATTGAACGCCTGAACCAATAGAGACTCCATCAGTCAACACGAGAATCGCCTCTGCATAGTCCGTCCGGATGCCAGGCCATCAGAAGACCCTTGGAAACCTCTCGCACGCTCGGAAGCGGGGAATGCTGGCGGGCAGAAGCCCGCCAGCATAAACCTCAATCACAACATCGAGCATGGCTCGATGTCTCTCGAAGAGTTCGCTCTTCGTACAAGAGCTCACCGACGAGCAACCCGGTCGCCAAACCAGACCACACGTCTCCCTGTCGCGTCATCGGCATTTCGGTTCCACCCGCCATGCCGCTTTGTAGACGGTACAAGATTCGTCTTGGACGCTTTTCCAAAGCGCCCACGCAAGAGCGGTGCCAACCGCCCCTGGCTTATCATACATTTCAATCCATCCTTCCAAACAGGCGTGAGGAATCTCACGCCCGCAACTCGCTCGCAGGCTCCAGTTAGACATCCCGGAACTGATCCCACCTCACGGTAGGTCCGGCCATCCTCGCCAGCTCGCGTCTTATAGTCCTTGATGCCGCGATTGCCGCCACGGCAACCGCATCGCGGACCATTTTGCTTCGGTTAGAGTCGTTGATTATTCGATCAGTCACTCAGCTCCTCTCGACTTAGATCTGTTTTCAGGGGCTTGACCCTGTTTTCCCTTTGTAGAACCCATTAAGCACAAAGGTACGGTCTACAAACAGATGTTGCCCAAGTCAGTTCTAGAGATTCCACGGACTTACGCCGCTACCTGGTCTGATCGTCCTGAAGCCGTCACCGGCTGTTACACGTTCTATGCTTCTGGCGAGGTGTCGATTCGTCGGGCGCTACCCCGTGAGTCGTCGAACACTCCCGTGCCAGCCTCTGAGCATCGATTCGAATCGATGTCATGGCCAGCCTCGCACGCTTCTAACGCTTCCCGCCAAGGAAATCGTCATCGCCATGCTAGACCAGTCTACGTGCAGGCTACCGTCATGCATCCGTGGCTTTCCAAGGCCACGGGTAGCATCCCGGCGGCGGGCTACGAAAGGTCTCCAACCTCTCTCGTTTCCGCATTCAACAAAACGGGCGCTCGCTTTGGGGGATGAGCCCAAAGGTCACAGGCCTGACGGCCCCACCGCTCATCTTGATTTTCCTGAAGCACACGCGATTGCGCTGCGCCAAGAGCCAATATGAGGATGACCATTTCCCGATCGCACGGATCCGAAGCGCCATCGAGGCGTTCGACTTCATGGAATAGATGGGCAAGATTGTGAGCCATGATGGCTGTTTTACTTTGCCCACCCTTCCCGGCACGTGTAGGGCGACTATCAATCGCTGCACGCGCTGTCGCACACAAGTGGCTAGCCTGTGATGCCTAGGTTGGACGGATTGAGTGTGATCTGGGTGCTTGGCGGCCCCGTCACAAGTATGAAGGGACTTCGTAGCAAATGGCGTTGGCGCGCCAAGAACCCAGTTCGATGCAAGCATCGTCCAAGGACCTCACCGGTATAGCGATCCGTAATTCGAGACCCCCCCCCTCAAAAAAAGCCGCAATGGGTTCCAGTGTCCGCTCTCATTTTCGCGTCAGCGAACGTCACAGTCTGGTGGTCTGTCGCTATACGGAGAAGCCTGATGACATTGAGGTGCTTCCAATGCCGCTCCAATCCCCTCTTAACTTGCGCGTACCTCGAAATCTGACCGCCACCCTGCAGCTGATTCAGCGTCTCGTCGGGCGAGAGCAACATCAACACTATTGCGATGGAGTCATACCCGTAGAGCGGGTCTCCCATTTCCTGCACAAGATGACCGACAGGTATCCGCAGATACTACGCACAACGCGGGAGCGCAGCTACGATCGTCGGCGCCACGGCCATGCCGCGATGCATATGATTGTCTTCCCACCTCCGGCAAGCATGCCACTCTCTTCGGTTTCCACGATCCATTGGCTGCTACTATCGGATAGGGGCAAGGGCGGCTTGGCGGATGAAAGGAGCGCAGACTTCCGGGTTTCCCGTGATGCGATGTCCTCGCACGGCCACATCGAGGCCGAAGACTATGTCTTGCTCTACGCGAGCAAGCGCCGCCCGAGCCGACTCGAGGACCGAGCCGGCAGCCGAAGCCGATTCATCTTCACAGAGTGTTCGACGTGGACATGGAAAATTCGGGGCGAAGTGACGAGAGAGATTCGCGCCGCAATCGATGAGCGCTGCCGAGCGCTTGATCTGGGGGCGGAACTCTTGCCCCCCTATGCGGGTGGGGGGCTACGCGCGCTCCTCGCCGCTCAACGCCGGCGCCCCCTCTTCTCCGGCGTGCGCAACCAGGTCATCGATTTGCACCGATATGCTGCGGAAGCGTGGCTTCCGTACCGCAATGCCTGGCTCGCGCGCCACCCGCGCCTCGCCTTGGACCTGGGACCGATTGCCGGCGCGCTGACTTCGGCGCGCGCAATCATGCAATGCGACCTTCCCACGATGTCTCAGCTGCGCTTGTATGGAACGCCGCCCAGAACCGTCTGCGATCTGCTTGCCGATGCGGTCCGGACCTAAGCAGTTAGCGCACGCCCTTGGATCTAGCCTTTGCCCCCTCTTCGAACCGAAAATCGGGAGCCATGGCCAACGGCATGTCGCGTAGGACACGGCCATAACGTGGAAAGATGAAAGGATAAACTGACGGCATATAGAGCAGAGCCACTATCTGAAACAAACGGAGTCGCTTCTGCCATGAATAGAGAACTTAACAATAATACATCCAACTCGTCCAAGCCCTATCGCCCGTCCGCCCCTCCGCGCCTTGAAATGACGGGCACGCTATCGGGCGCGACCCTGCTCGATGGCTCACCCGTCCGAACCACCGCCTTGATGCCGGTGCCTTTCAAGGGCTTGGACGACCTGCACGTGCTCCCGCCGCATGACAAAGTCGGCAGCGAATCCAGCCATGTCGCTAGACTTTTCGCCGTCGAGAACCCGAACGGCGAGCCATTCAGGCCCGATTGGGTTGCCGCAGTCAGCGGCCGAGTCAAGGGGGGAAACTTCGCTCAGACATTCCGGTTTGAGGTCGGCCCGTTTGGCTACCGCTTGATGCTGTACGTGAATATCCAGGAGGGCTCATTCCATCTGTGCGACTCATTTTGCGACAGCCGACTGTTGATTGGGTTCAAACACTGTCGCGGAAGCTTGCAGATCGATGTCAATTGGAACCGCGGAATACATGCCATATCATTCTTTAGTGGCTCCGCGTTACGAGCCCATGGTGGGTGGCAGCTGCCGGATCCGGAGCAACCTCAGGCGCAGGGCTTCATGCTGATGTTGGTGAACGCCCTGGACGGTATTGTCGTTGCCGCGCGATTCGTCCGACTGCCACACCCAGTCATGCGAACCTTTAACGCCACAGTCCAGTATGTGATTCAGCGCAATTCGAATATTCATACGTCATTGGGCGCCGGTACCAGCGTCTGTGCAATCGACGAGGACACGATGATGAGCCCCGCGGATTGCTCGCTCGTTTCGCTGTTGGTCAATCGCAGTGCCGTAGCGCGGCTTGAGAAGGATGGTGCCCTCGAAATGCCGCCACCATGAGTGCAACGGTAGCATCTTCATTCCAGGATGCCGGGGAGACCGACCATTTCACCGCCCGTTTGCGACAACGGACCAGATGGTTGTAGATACGCTCGGGATTATTTCTAAAAAAGGGCCCCGGAGTGATCCGGGGCTCTATAATCGCTCAGCAATCCATTTTCCTCAGCTTTTGCACTCCTCGAGATCGAACGGCCCAGTGGTGCGTCCGGCGGCCGTTTGGCCTGTTTTCCCGTATCTCGTGCTTCTCACAGCATGTTGGAGCGGTCGTACCCACCCGGCGTTGTTTTGCATTAACACGGACCAGGGGCTCTGCCGACCCCACGTCAACCCTTAAGAATGGGATCGCTTCAAATCGCTGATCGAAATCACGAGCAGCAACATTTGAACCGAGCGCGTGTTAGCGCGTAACAACTCAAGGGCCTCGAACGCCATTGCGGCTTCCGGCGTAAACGGAAGCTCCATTCTTGCGCACGCGTCTTTTATCTGCTCGGCGGCGACCACCGCACGCTGTATCTGGTACTGCACGTCCGATGTCAGCTTTGTGATGCCCTTGTCGGGCGAAATACTCATCGACAATCTCTCCTTCTAGGGCCTCACGGGCCGCATCCCGCGGTGGAGTTTTCACTCGCATGTTGGCCTCGTTTGTGAAATGGGACACGCCGTATAGCGACCTCAAGCGAATCCCGGCGCGACGCATTCTAGAAAAGAAGGCTCCGGAGGGATCCGGGGCCAATAATTCACCGCGGCACCGCATGTGCCGTTCATTAATCCGATGCCGTGCGATCGCTTGATCTCGAAGAACTTGCCAATCGCTCGGTCTGCGACTCTGGGTCCTCCCGACCTCTAACTCGGCAGGTCGCATTCGAAATCGAATCGCAACTTGGCCCGTTTTCCGCATAGTACCGCCTGGTCGGCCGCGTGCCGCAACGTTCAGCCTCGTCCTCATCACGCTTTACAGATTGACGAACGCTCGCGTCTTCATCCGCTTTGCCCCTTTGACAAGTCGCGCACGCAATGACGGACGCTTCCGGGCGGACGTGCGTTTGCAGCCTTCGGCATACGGTCACTCATCTTGCGCGCGGGCCCACTCGTTGAACGCCTCGACATCAAAGCCCTTAGGAGCGCTACGCTTGTCAGCGTGCACTCCGCAGTCCTGGATAAGCCAACCTGTCTCGTCGCTGGCGCGGTCGACTACCCATTGGCCGATTTCAACGTAATCATCATTGTCCACCACAATATCGTCATCAAGCTCAATGACCATTTTGTCGGGAAGATCTTCCACTACTTCTCCATCAGTTTCCCAGTCGATATAGGTCATAAAAAACCGCATGACACTTACTCTCCACAGTTCAGTTAGATCAGGCATCGGCCGCAGCACGATGTGTAGAGGGTATAGCTGGGGGGATTTACTCTCCGGAACCAGGCGGCAGCTGCGAGTGAGCAGGCCGGGATATCTGTGACCTGAGTCTCAGTCGGAGCCCGCGGCGATCGATTGCATTCTTCGCCCGCGCAGCATTGGTGTGGGAGCCCGGGCAGCGGCAGCTGCCGTCGAGCGGTCAACGTTGATGCCTTCAACCGGCACTCTAGCGGCCTCGACGCGGCGCAACCGGCGATTCCCCGGGGCCACGCAGCGGGTGAGTGGCAGACATCACAGTCTTTCCGCGTTGTTGTGCACGTCCGTGAATGGGGACAGCGCCTCTGAATCTGTATAGAGATCGCGCTGCGAAACCTCTCGGCGACTGATCGGTCATCAGCCACTGGAAACGACAGTAGATCATCAGTCGCGATCGAACACGCAAAAAAAGGCCCCGACGGCTGTCGGGGCGAATGAATCATCACAACTCTTTCCGTACTGGGCGAGGTCGGCCGTGTAGAGCGACCGGCGCCTGGTCGCCTCGTATTGCCTGTCTCAACCGTATTGGTTGTATCGTGGAAATGGCGCTCTTGTAGATCATCTGAGTGTCCTGTCCCGGATCGTCAGAACCGTTTCCGATCACAATCACGTCGATGTCGTGCGATTGCAGCAGTCCCATCAGTTTTATACCGGAGCAAAGATACAGATCGATTGCAGTGTCGATGTGAGCGTCGAGCCAGGCGTCCTCCGTGAATCGTTGGTTCACTCCGATGCTCTCCTCTGGTTGGTGTCTTGGATCACCACGTGGTGCCCTAAGTCTAGGAACAGCCCTTTGGGCACCTTGTAGAGGGGGCCGACCCTACGGATTGCCTCCCTTGATGAGCGTCAGCACAGTCGCACGGCAGTCATCGACTTCCTCGATCTTGAGAAACTCAACGAGCAGCATGAAGCCGTCGAGGCTGTTGTGTGCAAGTTTCCAAGCTAGCTGCTCCTGCCTGCCAGTCGGGCTTGCGATTTGCTGTATGTTGTCGAGCGATTCAATCAGATGGCGGCAGGTATCAAGCAAGTTCAGCAGGTGTGCGCGGAGCAATGCGGGTTGCGTTGTCTTCATTACGGATTCCAAATGGATGTACTGGCCGTCGATCTCACGATGCGAAGACACGTCTGGTGAGGGCGATGATTCGCTCATTCACGCGGTGCGTTGGCTGCGAGATGTGGAGTTTGAGAACCGTGTAAGCGGGACGACCGCGGTCGGCCCGCCCCGCTCACCTTCTGTCGGCTCAGAAACCGATTGGCGAAGAGCTTGAACCGACGCTCGAGTCGATCGAACCCCAGGTCTCGGTAGTCACCGACTGAGTCGGAAACAGTGACGACGCCTCTGAGGCCGCTATCTGGTTCTGCGCCGTTCCCCACGCACCGATCGTATGGCTGTCGGATGAATCACTGCTGGGCTGCGCGGGTGAATGATCCGTTTTACTACCGACGCCAATGCCCGTCGGGTCGAAGGAACTCGTCGCAGCCGTAGCCGGATCGGAACCTGGGCATGAGACGCTTAAACCGAAAAAGTCCGAAATGCCTTCAATAATGTTGAACATGTCGCTCCAGACGGGATTAACGCTCGAAGTTGAGCACCCGCAAACATCGAGAGCGGTCGTTATCATATTACCGAAACCGCGCGCTGCCATGTTTGTGATTTGACAATGGCCGCATTCAGAGTTGGGCGGGTACGCGCAGCGATGAACCGTCGGACACCTGATTAGGCGCCGTACTGATTCAACTGCGCAACGTAGCAGTGCCGGGTTTGACCCTCACGGGTTGCTCCGACTTCGGCCAGCCATCCGCAGAAGCGAACGCGAAACTCCCGCCGGCCGGTTCTTAGGTGATCCCAAACGGGGACACAGAGCTTCAGCACGTGAGGCGTAAGGTCTTTGAAGCCATGGCGCTCGATGTCGCAGGGGCTCCGTAGAAGGCGCATGCCAATACGTACACTCGTTTTGCTTGTTAGTGACCCAGGACGCTCGACCACAATGAATAGCCGAAAGCACATGGTCCTGTTTGCCTTGGTGAATGGGCAGAATATCCATTACACATGCGGCGGATCATAGTTCGCAAGGCGATATGAGTCGTGTTCGGGAACAAAAAGGGAGGGACTAACCCTTGGGCGTAGGTATTCCGCGGAGATGGAACTGCGAACGCAGTACAACCGAGGTCCGAATATAAAGTGGGTGCATATGCTAGACGTTATAACCAATATTCAAAGGACGTCGACATGAGAACAGATAACACCGCGCTGATCGGCACGCCAGAGCAGTGGGCGGAACTCTCGGAAAAAGATAGAGACCGGCTCCGCCATTTCCATGAACCCACCCTCATTCCCCGATGGAAGGCAATGCTTCAGACCACCCTGATGGGCGGTAACGACTTTGACTTTCCACCATGGGTTGTAGCCAAGATCTGCCAGGAAATTGTGGACTTCCACACTCGGCCTTTACCTCGGCATGTGATTCACGATGAAACAGCCGTAGCGTCAGTCCAAATGGAAAATACGAGTAATGACGCAATCACCGACGGCATCGTCGACGCCATCGCCACTGAACCGAAGAAAAAAGAAGTGGAAGATTCGGTATTTCGCATACGCAAACCATGGCCCGCAGACATGTGGGGTCTCCCAAACTCCTTGGTACGTACAGCTTTGTTTACCTCGGCAAAGGGTAATGTCGGCTGTTACTCGTCCATTCCAATAGCCGCGCCATCAACCACGCGTCTCATCGCAACCGGCTCGCGACTTACTCAGACGGACCTTGACGTCTTTCTCAACATACTCCATCTACATCGCGAGGGTCGGATACTAGAGGCCACACCGCGGCAGTTTTTGCGCGCTATGCTGTGCGGTGAAGGTACGCGCGAGGTTGACAGCCTTAGAGCATCCTTGCGACGACTACTTGAGTGTCGAATCGAAATCTCGATGTGGATTGCCGCGGCCGGAAAGCGCGTTGCCTGGGCGGGCAGTCTCATCCGCGTTCCAGACCTACAGCAGGGAGACAGGCTAAGCTGCCGAGGCGGCCACCTGTTGCGGATCACACTGGATCCGGCTCTTGCCGAGTTCATTGGCGAAGATGTGACGTGGATTCGCATCAAGGATCGTGCGGCGCTGCGAAAACACAGACTCGCTGCCGGACTTTTCGCCATGTATTCAACACACGTGAATCCGAGACCGATGCACATCAAGGATGTCGCCGAGCGCCTCGGCGTATCCGTCACCAATAGCGACTACGAAGCACGATTAGGGCTTGCGTTGGATTTGCTGGAAGCTAAAAAACTGATTCTTGGATCGGAAATCGATTCCGCCAGCGAGCTGCATGTTACCCCGCACCTCACACCAACCAAATTAACCTATCTTAGGAAGCGCGGAAAGGCACCTGTCATCGCCAAGACCAACAACGCTCCTTCCAAGGTCCGCGATGCAGGCCTCAGGTGCGCACGGTGGTCGTCGGTTGCGATTCGCGCTGCACGTGAGCTGGCTAAACACGTTGGCCGTGTCTTCTACCGGGCTGTAAGACCGGCGTCTGATTCTCATGTTTCCAAGTAGTCGATGCCGCGCCCGCTACGGGTTGGCTTTATAGCCGGATTCATCCCTTGGAGGCGGGCCTCCAAGGGATGTGGGTCTGCAACGCAGGCCGGTGGCCGCCGCAGAAGACCTCTCTTCGACATGTATCCGATTTTCTCGGTCATGCCTGGTTAAGCTCCGCGAGCTCTATGCGGTGCCAGACCGCGTCGATTTCCGGTCCGCTCACCTAGGAGAGGCTGATCAGCAGTCGACTTCCGCCGCAAATAAATGGATCAGCTACCTCGGTCATGGACGATATCAACGACGCCGCAAATGAAGACGACACGCGGTAAATGGCGTGATGTCATGGCATCACCGTGAAAACGTGACTCTAGAAAAGGCGAGGATATTGGAACGATACTTTGGTAATCAAATCCTTTTAATCCTTCCAATCCGGTGGAGGCCGACAAACATCGCCGTGTCGGCCAAGATAAAGGGTGCTGTTGCCGCTCACGGTCGTAGAAGGACACGCCACGTACGACAGATATCCAGACATCTGGCGGCCGCCGGGCCATCGAGAGCGGCCACAACTACGGGCACAAACGGGCATAAAGGGAAGCGATGCATTGCATGGCGCTGCCCGGGGCCAAGCCCCTCTTCACCCAGGCAACCCGGAAGTTCTGCGGTAACTTGGCCACAGCAGCCTCAATCGCTCACTGCCTTTACTCGGTGGCAGCGCGTCAAAATCTGGGAACCGTTCTACGTTGGCGGGGCCGCACTGCCCTCTACGCGGCTCATAGCGACGCTCAGTGACCCGATTGGCTACCCCAGAAGCCCGGTCTCGGACGGACTGACCCACAGGACATCTCCCGGGCGGCTCACGTATCGTACTCTCGCGAGTCTGACCCCCATGCGTCAGCTCGTGAGTCGCTGCTACCGGTTCGAATCTGAGCCGCAATGGTCGGCCGCGTCAGCGGTTCCGTCATGCGCAGACTTAGGGTGTCGCCCGCAAGTTTTGCGCGAGCTGCGAGCCGCCTGCTCCGTCGGGACTTCGCAGGCCCCTGCCGCGCAGAGCGGCGGGTCAGCCACGGGGAATAAGTCGAGCTGCCGCGCCAAGAACTCCTCGCGAGTCATGCGACCCCCTGTTGAAGCCCGCGCACGCTTCCGACGTCTCATAATGATTGGACCGTTGCTGGTCATTTGAAGCCCCGCCAGTGCGGCTCCCGGTGCTCGTTGAGTTGGCGCGCCACCTGAGGTACAGGCGCCGCCCAGTCGCCCGCTCGATCAATCGCCTCAGGAATCGTATAGCCCATCGTGTCGAGCCAGTCCGCGCGGCTGAGCGCGAGTGCGACGCTCACTTTTTCGCCGCTGGACATGGGACCCCACGCTGCCTCGCCAAACTCCCCGGCCTGAAGCGCCTTATCAAGAAACCGAGTGAATGCTAAACCCCACATATGAACCTCCTTGTCCGGACCGCGTTTTGCGCACCCTGCCTGGTCGGCAGATCGGAAAGAAACTTCCCGTATGCCTTATAGGGCCGATTTTTATTTTCGCTGCGACCAGCATGCAGGCGGCTGTTTAAACAGATCGGCCGTCCTCGTTGCATGGCGCCGCCATCTTCAAAGCCCTGGCTGTCAAGAATTTGAGCTTCGCAATCTCGAAACCTCTATCCCTCTGCGATGCGGTCGCACTCAGTTTTGCGAGTGCTGAAAGCAGCGCTTCACTTGCTTCGAGTTGAAATATCTGCGGACAACGATGGGTGCATAAGTTCTTTGGGCCAGGATCTTGCACTGAGCGCGTCCGATCAGCTAAGGCGCAGAGGCTGGTGACTCCTTGTGGGCCGATTTAAAGCCGCTGGTGCCAATACGGATTGATGACACAGCCAATTATTTTGACGGACCATGTCTATCACTCGTCAACTTTAGTCGTGCTAAACAGCCGTGGAAGTTGTGGCCCTTCATCGTGAGTTCAATGACGACACGGTTGGTGAGATCACCCATCAAATACCGCGATGTCATGACATCACCGTGACCACGTGACTCTGGAAAATAACGGTCGCGGTATTCGATACCTCGGTAATCAAATCCTTCCAATCTGTTGGGCGAGATAACTACTGGTCTTTGGGTTGGCGGTTAATCAAGCGGACCGTTCGGTCCCCGCGGTCGCGAGCTAGCTGAAGTTGGCCACGCCAATCGCTTGTGCTCTCTCGCGCTGCCGGCCTGCGTTCCGAGATTGATAGAGGCTACAAAACCGGCATCAGCAAGTCCGATGGATAATTTCGGGCCGTGACCGCATTGCAGCGGGACAAGGCACCTGGCGCGCGCGTTATCCCACCGCAAGACCTGCCTGATTTTATGACCCGCGCAAGCTGGATCCTGACTGCACCTTTGCCGTAAGATTCGGGTTCCTTAGGTGGTCCGAATGCCAAACTGATCGGCTGTGACCCCCATCCACATCCAGACCAGGACGATGAGCCTTCTCAAAGACCGAGAGCCATAGGGAGAGTGGCCATGCCCGTCGCCAGTCGATCCACCCTGATAGTCCATGGCCGTCTCGCGATGCGGGCAGCGCGGTTGGCGGCGGCCCGTGATGCTCACCACGGCCTACAGGTCATGACTTTCGAGCAGGCGGCTGTCCGCCTCGCCGGCGGGTTCACCCAAGCGATCGACGCCGAGACGCTTCGCACCACCATCCAGGCCGCGCTGCCGACGACCGACATGGGAGAACTCGAGCGCATCAAGATGCTCCCAGGAATGGTCACTGCGGCCCTGGACTCGCTGCGCAAGGTCTGGAGCAGCGGCACCGATCTGGCATCACGCATGCCACGGCACCCGCGTTTGGATGCCATCGGACGACTGGAAGCCGCTGTCCTCGAGCGGCTCCCCCAAGGCATGCTGCGTCCTGCAGACATTGTCGCCGCCGCCACTGCGCGCCTCAGACATTCCCCTGCCATCCTCGGGAGCGTCGAGATCTCCGGCCTGACCGAGCTGGAGCCATGTTGGCGCCCGCTGCTAAATGCTCTCGCCACCCTGGCGCCCGTGCAGTGGACTGCGGGACCGCGCGCGGTACCAGATTGGCTGAAGGACAGCACTGTCAAGGTGGTCAGGGCGACCGCCGAGTGCCCGACGATTGGTGTCGTGAGCGCGGCCACGGCCTACCATGAGGCGATAGAGGCGCTGCGCTGGGTGCGGGCCCTGCTCGCCTCGGGAGTCGCCCCTGCCGACATCGCGATCGCGTCGGCCTCGCCGGCAGAGTACGACGATCATTTCCTCGCTCTGCGAGCTGACGCCAACCTGAACCTGCACTTTGTCCATGGAGTCCGCACCGTCACCACGCGTGACGGCCAAACTGCAGCTGCCCTGGCGGACCTTGTCATCCGCGGCCTCTCCCGCGTACGCCTGCGCCGCCTCGCGGTGCTCTGCAGCGAAGCCAAACCGTTCGGCACGCTGCCTGAGGGCTGGCTGCGGGTGCTACCGCCCGATGCGCCGCTCACGAGCCTCACCGCCTGGGGGCGACTGCTGGCCCGTTTGAAACCGGAGGACTGGCCAGACCAGACGGACCACTCGGCCGCGCTGCGCGCCGCCGTCCAAGTGCTCGACAAGGGACCCGCTGCAGCGGCCGAGCTGGGCGAAGACTTTCTGGAAGGCCGCGCTCTGGCCATCTGGCGCAAGGCGCTGCTCGCCGGACCCGCAGTGGCCATCGACGCCGCTTTAGCGAGCCTGAAACACGATGATGGCCTGGAAGCCTGCGTCTCCGTCGCCTGGATGCCGGCGAGCGCACTCGCAGCATCGCCGCGCCCCTTCGTGCGGCTCATCGGGCTGAACTCCTCGCGCTGGCCCCGGGGCATTTCCGAGGACCGGCTCATCCCGGACCACATCATCGCGACCGCGGAGATCGATCCCCTGCCGGTGAACCTCGCCGATCGGCGCGACTTCCAGACCATCCTGTCGACCACCGCGAAGGAGGTTGTGCTCTCGCGCGCCCGGCGCGACAGCGAGGGGCGTCTGCTCGGCCGCAGCCCTCTGCTGGCCGACCATGACAAGGACGTCTACCTCCACCGACACGCTGCCCCCTTGCACGCATTCAGCGAGACCGATCGCCTGATGGCCCGCCCGACAGAGTTCGCACTTGAACCGCAGGCCGCCAGTGCGACGAGTTGCTGGCGCGACTGGCATCGTCCCGAGATTACGGCCCATGATGGCCTCGTGCGGGCCGATCACCCGCTGCTCCTGCAGGTGATTCTGCGCAGACACTCGGCGAGTTCCCTCAAGTTTCTCCTGCGCAATCCGCTGGGCTATGTCTGGCAGTATGCCTTCCATTGGGAAGCGCCCGAGAGCAGCGCCGAACCTCTCGTGCTCGACGCCCTTGACTTCGGTGACGTCGTCCACCGCACTCTGGACCTGGCGCTGCAGGAGCTGGAAAGCGCTGGCGGACTCTCCGTGGCGGATGTCGCAGCGATCACGACCGCTGTCCAGCACGCCACCGACAAAGTGGTGGCGGATTGGGAGAGCGAACGCGCGGTGCCTCCCAGCGTCATCTGGCGCAAGACTCTGGAGGAAGTCCGCGAGGTCTCGGTCAAGGCATTGTCGTTCCGCAATGAGGCCCTGCCCAATGGGCGCTCCTACAGCGAAGTGCCGTTCGGCGGCCTCGAGCCCAGAACGGGGGCCGCGGCGCCCTGGGATACAACCACTCCCGTCGTGATCCCCGGCACGGATTTCCAGATAGGTGGGTACATCGATCGCCTCGACGTTGCTGCTGATGGCTCCCAAGCCCTGGTTCGGGACTACAAGACCGGCAATCCGCCAAAGAAACCGATTCGACTCAATGGTGGCAGCGAATTGCAGCGTTGCCTATACGCATTCGCGGTCAAGGCCTTGCTCGGTCCGCATGTCACGATCAGCGCCTCGCTTTTGTACCCGCGCGCCGATCTGGACCTACAGCTCGATAACCCGGATGGGGCTATGGCCGACATCACGAATTATCTGCGAGTCGCCGGAACGAGCTTCGCTGAAGGCGCGGCCATTCCCGGTCCGGATGCCGCCAGCGATTATGACGATCTCGCCTTCGCGTTGCCGGCGAACGCCGGCGCCAGCTACTGCAAACGAAAGTTGTCCGCGGTCTTCGTGCGGCTCGCCGACCTCGCCCCGCTGTGGGACGCCGAATGATGGCCAATGGATCCAAAGCCCTGAAAGATGACGGCGCGCGCCTGGTGGCGATCTCCACGCATCGTCGTTCGATTCTTGTCGAGGCCGGTGCAGGGTCTGGCAAGACGGCGCTCATGGCCGGCCGCATCGCAATGATGCTTGCCGAGGGCGTTGCCCCGCGGAACATCGCGGCCGTCACATTCACCGAACTGGCCGCGAGCGAGCTCGTTTACCGCGTACGCGAGTTCGTTACCGACCTGCTGGCCGGCGAAGTTGCCGCCGAGCTGCGTATCGCGCTGCCGCGGGGAATGTCGGATGCCCAGCGCACCCACCTGGCACAGGCGGCGACCGCGATTGACGAAATCACCTGCTCCACAATCCACGGGTTCTGCCAGCGACTGATCAAGCCCTACCCGGCTGAAGCGGACATTGATCCGGGTGCGGCCATCATCGACCGTACTCAGGGGGATCTTGCCTTCCTGGAGATTGTCGATGCTTGGCTGCGCGAGCGCCTCTCGGGGGATCGCGGTAGCCTGATTGCTGAGATGGTGTTGCACAATACGGCTCCGACGGTCGCCCTCATCCACCGCATCGCGCAAGGTCTGCGTCGGCGTCGCGGCCTCCGCGCGCCGCCGGCATCAGACCTCGGGCCTCTGGCCGCAAATTTCCTGCGCGTCGTGGACGACTTTGCCACCTTCCAGCGCGGCACGGCGGTGAGCGAGCCCGAAACCGAGGCGCTCGTGGGACGTTTTCGCGAACTGATCGATATCCTGGCGGCGGCAACTCCGGCCACGCCCACCGACCTGGTCGGCCTACTCGTGGCGCACCCCTCGGCGGATCTGGTCACACAGAAGGGGACCTTCCGCAGCTACAAGAAGAAGGGCAAGTGGGCCGACGCAGCCAAGCGCGCTGGCCGGTCGAAATCCGAGGGCGAGAGACTGAACAACGACGCCACCGAGCGCTACGTGGCCTGTGGAGCCGCTTGGACGGCTCTGCAGCAGGCAGCTGCGAGCCGGGCACTGGCGGTGCTGATCGAAGATACGAAGCCGATTCTCGAGCGCTACCGCGACTACAAGCGCGGCAGCGCGCAGCTGGACTTCGATGACCTGATCTTCGCTGCGCGGGATCTATTGCGGGATCACGACGCCGTGCGACGCGCGCTGGGTGAGCGCTTCCAGCACGTGCTCGTCGATGAGTTCCAGGATACCGACCCCCTACAAACCGAGATTTTCTGGAGACTCTGCGGTGATCCGCCAGCACCGAATGTGCACTGGTCGCAGTTCCGTATTCGGCCGGGCGCGCTCTTCTTAGTCGGCGATCCCAAGCAGGCGATCTACCGGTTCCGAGGTGCCGACGTCATGGCCTATGTCGAGGCACGCACCGCCTTCCGTGAGCAGGACGGGGAGAGCTTTCTGTCGATCTCCACGAACTTCCGTTCGCGGGCCTCGATTCTCATGTTCGTCAACAAACAGTTCGAGACACTTCTGTCTGCGGAGGGCCAACCCGGATTCACGGCGCTCGATGCGTTTCATGACGATCCTGCGGATGGCGTCTGTGTTGTCGCGCTCGACGTCAAGGTCGCCGATGAGCAGGGCGAAGCTACCGCTGAGCAACAGCGGGACGCCGAGGCTGACGCGGTCGCCGAGCTGTGCGCGCGCCTTATCGGGCACCGGCAGGTTGTCGATCGTCGCAGCAGACAGCAGCGGGCCTGCCAGCCAGGCGACATCGCACTGCTGGCGCCAACAGGCAAGGACCTGTGGCGCTATGAAGAGGCCCTCGAACGTCGCGGAATACCAGTGGCGACGCAGGCCGGCAAGGGCCTGTTCCGCCGGCAGGAGATCCAGGATCTGATCGCGCTCACGCGCGCGCTGACCGACCGGCGGGACACGCTGGGTTTGGGTGCACTGCTGCGCGGGCCTCTGGTCGGCCTCACCGAAGAGGAGTTGCTCGACATCGTCTGGGCACTGCCGCGATTGGAGGACGAACCGGAACGCATTCCACGGCTGGATTTGGGCGTCGATGCTGCGCTCGTCGTGCATCCGGTGGCCGCCGACGTGCTGGTGAAGCTCCAGTCGCTGTACAAGCGCAGCAACAGCACGACACCGCATGAGCTGCTGTCTCAAGCCGTGGACGTATTCCGGGTGCGTGCCGTCCTGTTGGAGCGACACCGTGGCCAGGCCGAACGGGCTCTCGCCAACGTCGATCTCTACCTAAGTCTCGCCACCGGCTATGCCGTGCGGGGGCTGCAGGCCTTCGCCGAGGCGATGACGGCCGCGTGGACCGACGAGGAACGCACGGTCGAAGGGCGCCCCGATGCCCAGGAGGAATCCGTGGCGCTCTTCACTATGCACGCCGCCAAGGGCCTCGAGTGGCCGATCGTCATCCCCATCAACACAATGACGGGCGTCCTCGGACCGGACAGCGCTGTCGTGGATCGCAGCACGGACACCTTCTTTTGTCCGATCTTGGGGATTGCGCCAGAAGGTCACGAGGCGGTCCTCGAAGCCGAGAGGGCCGAACTCGACCGAGAGCGCGTCCGGCTATGGTATGTCGCGGCGACGCGGGCTCGCGAGATCCTCGTCCTGCCCCGCAGTGATGTGCCTTCGAGCAAGTCGGCTTGGAACGCGCTCATCGACCTCAATCTGCCTGGACTGCCTGCGATCGATTCGGCGCAGCTGCCGCCTGCCCCGCATGGAACATCCGTCGAGTCGCCCAATCTCCAGACGCGGGATACATTCGCCGAGGAAGCCGCTGCCATCGCTAGTCGGCAGGAGCGCCTCGTATGGCGCGCTCCGAGTCGCAACGAGGGCGAAAATGGTGGCATCGTTGCGGTCGAGGAGGCCGACATCTGGTCCGATGCGTCAGACGAGCTGACGCCTGACTTCAGAACCCCTACCGATGTGCAGGGTGGACTGGAGCGCGGCCTGGTCCTCCATAAGCTGATGCAAGAAATCTTGACCGGTGAAATCCATCACGATCCAGCGGCCGTCCTGGCGCGCGCTCTGGAACTGATCCGATCGCTCGGGAGAACTCCGGTCGCCGATCCGGCCACGGGCCTAGCGCCCAAAGAATTGACGGGTTGTGTAGTACGTACTCTCGCGCTTCCGCAGGTCGCCGCGTTGCGGCCCGCTCTGCAAGCGGAATTTCCAGTCTATGGCATCCGCGCGGATGGCGACGGTGAGAGTGCAACCGCTGGCGTTGCCGACGCCCTGACGCTGTCGGCGATCGGTGTGCCCGACGTCGTCGTGGACTGGAAGAGTGATGTGAACCCGAGCGCCACTATCATCGATCACTATCGCGCTCAGGTGAGAGCCTACCTCGACATCACCGGCGCCCGGGCGGGGCTCATCGTGCTCATGACAACCGGCACGGTGCTGGAGATCCTCGCGCGACCGATGAGCGCCTAACTTGACCAACCAACGACCATGTAAACACCTGACTGGATTGAATTCGGCGAAGCCGTAACGTCGTAAGCAATGGATTGTGGCGCCCTGACAAAAGGTGCGACAGCAGCTTTGAGATCAACCGCCAGGGAGCGACGCGCCATCGAATATCGGATCACACTCTTTTGATACTCTCTAGATCGTCTAAGTCATGACACAAAACAGCGCACTACCTACAATGAAGCAGCCCTTTTTTGAAGGTACGCCCAAGCAGACAGTCCGCGTATGCTTTCCCAGCACTAACGAGTAACGCTATGACCGAACCCACTTCTATCCGAAGCCTGATCACCCCGCAGGACCAGACACTTCGCACTGTCTTCAATGCGCAGCGTTCATATTTTATTGACATCTACCAGCGCGAATACAAGTGGACGGAGGAAAACGTAAAGATGTTGTTGGACGACATCGAAGTCCGCTTTTCTCTGCATAAGCGCACCAAAGTGCAGCCAAGGGATATTCAAGAACACGTTCTCGATAAGTTCGAACCATATTTCCTTAACACTTACCTCACATCCACCACAGCCGCTAACACCTCCATCGTTGATGGGCAGCAGCGCCTCACGACCCTGTTGCTGATCCTTATCAAGTTTTACCAAATACTCAAAGCCGCCGAAGCACTTCCAGATAACAAAGGGAAAACCTTCAGCAGCAAAGTGGTTGAGCAACTAATTTTCGAGACAAATGATTTCGGAGAAGCGGAACGGTTCAAAATCTTCAACGAAAACCGTGAAGCCGCCTTCAAGGCACTGGCCGATGGAAACGAAGTCATAACGCTCGACCAGACTCGAACGCGAATGGCCGAAAACTTTGCTGTCATTAGCCAGTATTACGACGACTTTCTGAGGGGTAGCCAGGTCGGCGCACCCGACCTAGTCAAGGCCACATACTACCTAACATACCTGCTAGACCGAATTTCGATCGTTGAGATTAGGATTGAACGGCAGGACAACGTCGCGATGATCTTCGAGGTTGTAAACGACCGAGGATTGGGGCTTAACCCATACGAGATCTTGAAGGGAAAGCTAATCGGCGGCCTGTCCGGAGACCGTAAAGAAAAGGCGAACGATATTTGGACAAACCTGCAAGAGCGTTACTTTAAGGCAGAGCTAAAAAACACAACGGAGAAGAGCGTCAGTCTCGATCTCTTTTTTCAAACGTACTTCCGCGCCAAATTCGCGGACACTGAGAACGATTATGAGAAATTCGAGGGGGAATACCACTATGAGATGTACCGCAACCCGAAGGTGCGCTCATATTTCGCCGATTTCCAAGATCAAAACCTTCTCTTTAATCGAATCTGCGGTGACATTAAGTATTTCGCAGAACTATATCTGGAGCTGCGCACGACCTACTCCCATGAATCTTTGATTTTCAACAAGCTCCTGGACCAGAACCAGCAGTATCTGTTGATCATGTCCGCGATAACTAGAGACGATTCGCAACGGACAGCAAAGATAGATGGAATAGCCGAGAAGTTTGATCAGTTCCACACGATTCTGCGGCTTCTCGACGCCTATGACAGCCAATCATTTCAGCGATTGGTATATCCATTGAATCGAGACATTCGTGACAAACCGCTTACAGCAGCAAAGCCGCTTTTCGACAAGGCGCTGATTTTGAGCCTGGAAACAGAAAATGTCTTGCAGCCAGCCCAGTGCTTGAATGCCGCGGACGTTTTCGATTACGAGCGGTTTAAAGGAGTTCGAAATCAGTGGACGAACTTTAGCAAGTACGTGCTGATGCGCATTGACCGTTATTTGGCTGTGCTACTAGATAAACCGTCTTACGCGAACGAGTCCCTTGAGAAACTAGAAGACCGGTTCAACAAGAACAATCTGCGCCGACATGGTATGCATTTGGAGCATATCTTGACGCAGCACCCCAAAAACCGCGCAATGTTCACGTCTAACGGTGTTTTCGACGAGGCTAGATTTACTCAGACCAGAAACTTGTTGGGCGTGGTTCTGTTACTGAAGGACAAACAGAACCTGAGCAGCAATGACGAAATCTATGAGGACAAGCAAGAGACTTACGCCACAAGCAATTTGATCTGGAACGAGCTATTGGTTGGACACATGGACTCAGTAGATAGGGAGAGACTTCCCGATGAGCTGCAAGCAGAAGCGGTTAAGCCCATTGATGTGGAGGGAGTGTTTCCGCTTTCCGCAATTGACTCGCGACAGCGTTTGGTCTTCGAGGCAATAAAAGCAATCTGGGCTCATATCTGATCGTTAGATTTCGGCGTTCTCGACTGTCCGCAGCTGCGCTAAGTCATGGACATTGCCTGACGTCGCGAAACCTGTAAACGACTGGCGAAAACAGCGCTCATGCATCCGATTTGGCGCGCTACCGAACGTCCAGCGAGCACGCTTGCAGCCAACGATCAAGAGAGAGTCCGTATGCGAAGATCAATCAGTAGCTGTGAGAGTTCCTTCCTCGGCCACTTCCGCGCCTTGATGAAGAGAAAGACTCCCCTCTGCTTCTAGGACTGCTTTAACATCAATGATGTGGGTCTTACTGAAGTAGATGGTCATTTCGCGGTCTGCAAGAAGCACCGGTAGCTCATTTCCCTGGAGAGCATGGAACGCCTCGCGCATCGTGTCTTTCGAGCTGTTCACGAGTCGAAACATGGCCGAGTGGTTCGGACAAAGAGCAAGATAGTTCTGAGGATGGCGCTTCCTCAGTTCTGGCAGGAATTCGACAACCTCAAAGTATTCGCGGCCGTCATCCAGCTTGAATGGCAGAGGCCCCTTACATATCTGGCAAGTAACCTCGCCGTCGGCGTTCCTATAGTGTTCACGCAGATACGTGTCGGCCTCGTCCTTGACCACTTCCCTGCCAATAGAGACAGAGCGCTGACGGACTTCGCTGTCCTTGTCAGGAGCCTTCGCGGCCTGCTCGCGCACATTTTGGGAGCGCCGGTCAGGGTTCGCAAGCGGCCGGTCTGGCACGGCGGACTTATCCCGGCTTTCAAGCTCGGCGAGAATCTTCTCCTGCTCTGATTCCGGTAGATCGTTGAAGCGTCTGGCGCGATCTGCGGCGGCGGCATCTGCGAATCCGAGGCTCTTTGCGGCGGCGTCCTTTTGAAGAGCCTGGGCGGATTGACGCACCGCTGTTTCACCGAACTGAATGGCCTTGAGCCAAGGATACCCTGGATCGAAGGGAAATCCCTTTGGGAGCAACTCTCGCGATGCGTCTGCGGGACGGACGAATATACCGTCGCCCTGAGGAATCCAACTCCCGGCCCGAAGTTCGTGCACCAAACGAGAAGCGGCACGATGGGCACCATGCGACGCATTACGCCGAAAGGTCGCCTGCAAGTAGTCAGGATAAGATGGGAGCGAAGTGAGCGTGCGCCAAATCAGCCGGGACAGTTCTCCGGAGGGGGTCTTGAGAACTTCATCGAGTTTCGGAATGAAATAATCCCGGTTGATCCCATTTCCCGTCCAGTTACCTCCGACAGAATAAAGATATTGCCGATCGGGGTTTCTCTCACAGCTATCCTCCTTGATCTCCAGACTGACCCTCGCTCCGACGGCCTGCGCGAACTTGCTCAATCGCTTAATTTCGATTCCGCATTTCCGGTAGCGCACATGGAGCATCTCCGGCTCAGAGTTCTGCTTCGGTGTCCCGTAGTAGGCGGACAGACAGGTATCCAGATAAGGTTGATCGAGGTAAATGTCCACGGGCCGATACCACTTGTCATCCTCGGCATGAAAGATGTAGAAGGTGCCAAAGATCTTGGCTTTTTCAGGCTGATTTTCGACAAGTGCAACAAAGCGCTCCAGATCCTCCAAGTAGGCGCCATCCTCCGGCAATTCCGTGTCTTCGGCGTAGCGGTGTTTAAGGACAAGTTCGATTTCTTCGGCTTCACCCAAATCGCGCACACCCAGGTCCGACAAGAACTTCTTTGCAGCTTCCTGTTGGGTCTTGCTTGTGCCAGACGTGTAAACCGCCTTGTCCACAATCTCGATGCCTGTGCTTTTTGTGGCGAAGAAGGCGCCGTCAGCCCTGCTCATATTCCCGTCGGACAAACGCACGATGGTCAGAGCTTTAAGTCGATGAAGTTGATCTCTCGCCTCACTATGCAGGAGGGCATAGAGTTCTTGTGTCCACGATTGCGACTTCTGCCTGAGCCAGGAGAGGAACTCCTCATCCGGTTTCGTTGGGAAAAAACCATCTTCGTCGCGCGCCTTCTGCCGTAATGTCTCGATAAGTTTGTCTAGCCCCCACTCACGAATGCCCAGACCTGACAGGAAATTATCGATCCGGCTGTTTCTCTGCGTTGCACCTATGGCCCAGAGCGGCGGCTCGCCCTCGTGCTCCACCATAAATTCAATGTCGGATTCGGACAGTAGCGCTTTGAGAGAAGCCCTGGCCTGAATGAGCCGCCGCGCTGGCGCATGTTCCCGATGATGCGTCGGCGTCAATTGTTGAGACTTCATTTCCTCCACAATTGCTGTTCGGATGCCCTGATAGCGAGTAGGAATTTGGTCCTGCGGATTCGGGAGTACGGAAAGGAACTCTGCGGTTAAAAGGCCGAGCTCCTTGATTCGATGCAGTGAATGAGCCGCGAGCAACGCGAGTTGCTCGAACAGCGGGATGTTGTCTTTCGTATCCTTGATGCTCGCGCGGCTCAATTCCGGCACGAACGGGCCGTGGAGGTGAAATCGCAAACCGGATGATTCCTTCACCGCGGGGAAGAATACGGCCACGCTACCTGGCTCCGCGGGGATAATCTTCACTTGGTCGGCCAGGGGCCGGTTCTGCTCGAAGTGACGAACGCCAGGGAGAAAGTCCAATGGAAAGGCAATGGCGATCCGCTGTTTATCAAGGCCGAGGACGGTCTGGTCCACCTTGAGGAAGTGAGACCTTGAGGTCGTCGTCCCGCCAGCCTGTTTCAGCACTTCAAAGTGAAAGTCCGAGTGCGTGTGACGCCGAACTTCGCCCGTGGCGTCGGCGCCGATGCGCCACCTTACCGACTGCAGGTTGAACAGGAACAGCAGAGTCTTTTCATCCAGCTCTTTCATGCCGGACGCGATTTCAGAGTAGGCTTCCTTCGGCGGCTTCTTTGGATTGTCAAACGGGAACTCGAACCGGGTCCGGTTCCCGATCGACACATCGACCGCAATTGGTTCGGGAAGAATCAGTTGGATAATCCGAAAGGCGAAGTCCCCGGAGTGAATGGAGGGCGCCTGCGTGTAGACGAATACAGACTTGAAACCGACTCCGAACTTCCCGATCATATCCTGCACATTGGTCTTCGTGCTGTCATGCAGGCCGGTAATCGACTTCACGTCCTCTAAGGTAAAGGGGCGCCCATTGTGTTCGCAGACGAGCCGGTCCGGCATAAGAGCAAAGGCGACTTCCGTCGCGCCCGCGTCCTCGGCATTCTGGAGAAGCTCGTAAACGAAATGCGCCCGGTCGGGGTAAAAGTCCTCGAAAATATTGAGATTGATCTCGCCCCTGTTGGCATCAAGACCCTCGATGAACTTTTGGCGACGTTCGATCAGTCGTTGGAAGTCTGCTCCGTGACTATTTCCGCCTGCCATCTGACGCTCCCTTACGAGGTTGCGAACTTTGCCACTAGTCCATCCAAGGTGGAGTTGGCTCTGATTTGGTCGTCTGGGATGAGCAGATAGACCCACGGTTTCGTGCCGCTGCCGGGTGCGTGTTGCGTCGCCGTTCTGCACCACGCCGTCGCCGCAGCTGCCTTGGCCTTCACAGTCGCGTCGTCGAGCTCGTTCTGCGCTTTCACCTCGCAGATGAGCATTCGGGTCTTGGTTTCGACGACGAAATCCGGCTCGTAGGCCTCTCCTGAGCGATAGTCGATACGGAACTGGTTCCGGCCGGGCTTGATCCACTTTTCGCAGCTGGCGTCGCCGTCAATCACGACGGCGAGCCGCCGCTCGGGGTCCGCGTCGAACCTCTGGAGGGGATAGCAGCATTTCGTGAAGCCGCCGAAAATCTGCTTGCGAGTATCGGACAGCGGCGCGACGGCCTGCCCGAAATCGCGGACGCGCTGCCCGGAAGGCACGTTCATCGCCTGCGACTGGAGCAGCATGAATCCGCGCGTGACAGTGACTTCATAGTCGTCTTCGCCCAGCGGCGTCTCGCGGTAGTGCTTCATCAACTGCGCGAAGATGAAATCCGCGAGCGGGCGTCCCTGCCGGAGCAGCACATTCTCGACCTCAGCGTCGTTGGCAAGGTAGGACTTCACACGCCCGACCACCTGGCCGGCCAGCTTATAGAGCAACGGAGCGTGGGCGTCATAGTCGATCTCGTTGCGCTCGATGAGGTAGCGCAGCAGATAGTCCTCGGCGCGTGACTCGCGCGGGTCATCGATGGCGCGGGCGAGGTAGACGCGCGCCTGGGTGCGCAAGTCTTCAATGATGATGCCGTCCTCGATCGGTCTCGTGTTAATGGTCGAAAGGTCGGCGAGGTCGAAATCCTCAAAGGTGAACGTGACCTGTTTTTTCGGAAGAACGACGATCTGCGGAATGGATATGGTGCGGTCGGCGACCGTGACGGCGACGGTCTGGACGATCTTCTCGATGCGCGGCTCGTCGATGAAGCCTTCCAGCGTACCTTGCACGGGGCGCACAAGATCGCGCACCTCATCGGCAATTTTCTTCTGAACGTCCGGGTCGCGCAACGCTTCGGCGCTTCCGAGCCTGCGCTCGTAGCGCTTGATCACTTCGAGGGTGACTTCGGCTGCCTTGCCTTCCGCCGCCGAGTTGAAAGCGTAGGCGCCCCGCTGCTCCCTGACGAAGCCGAGGATCTCTGGTTGGGCGCCCGTCACGATCATTTCAGCGTAGGACGGCGCAGACACAAGCGTAGCCCCCGATGCCGAAATATCGCCGCCTTCGCCGATCTCTACGGTCTTCATGACGATGGAGCCTGGCTCTCGCGCCTTGGTAATGATGTCGTCAAAGCGCTCGTGCGCTATAACAGTCAGACGATCAACGGCGGCAAATTCATCATCTCCACCCTTGGACACGCGCTTCCCGAAAGGCAGGCGCAATCCTCGCCCTAACGTCTGTTCCGTCAGGATTTCGGAGGCCGAGGCGCGCAACGGAACAATGGTGTAGAGGTTGGTGACGTCCCATCCTTCCTTAAGTTTGTTGACGTGAATGACAATCTCGGTGCGACCGTCCTTCTCCAGTGCCACCAGACGCTCCGTCGCTTCTTCGCTCTCTTCGCCGCGCAGAGCGGAGTGGACTTCGGCAACCTTGCCCTTGAAGCGAGCCTTGAAGAAATCCTCGGATTCGATGAAATCTCGCAGGCGCTTGGCTTCGGTGGTATCCGCCGCCACGATGAGGATGAAGGGGGTGA
>Ga0210391_10000466_pt1 | contig 42550 bp, 44 predicted proteins | sample IncBWC12OmetaG_FD_160573 | JGI IMG/M metagenome (GOLD analysis project Ga0210391, IMG submission 160573) | Forest soil microbial communities from Barre Woods Harvard Forest LTER site, Petersham, Massachusetts, United States - Inc-BW-C-12-O ...
GCGCCAGATTGCGAACAATCTCTGTAAACCCACGGAATAGGCTCAAACTTGCCCGGCCAATCTTCGCGATTGTGCGGCCATGCCAGCCAGGTAGCCGCATGCGGCTCCCACTCGGCGGGCATACGATAGCCGAGAGGGCCGGGAACAACAGATGTTGGGTGTTTTAGCGATCGAGTAACAGGCTTTTTTCGAGGAGGCCGTGGCACGATCGTTCTCACGCCCGGTCAAGCATCCGGCTCGAGATCGGCGCGTAGGCGTCGATCCGACGATCCCGCAGAAACGGCCAGTTCCTGCGAATATCTTCGAGCACCTTCAAATCCACATCGCCGATCAGAATCTCTTCGCGGTCGTGCGATCCCTCCACAACAACGCGCCCAAAAGGATCGCAAAAAAACGAGGCTCCCCAAAACTCCAATCCCTGCCCCGGCGTTGATTTACCGCGAACATTGCCCGTCTCAAATCCAACGCGATTCACCACCGCGACATAAACTCCGTTGGCGATGGCATGCGCGCGCTGGATGGTTCGCCAAGCATCATGCTGCGCGACGCCAAACTCGGCTTTTTCCGCCGGATGCCATCCGATCGCCGTGGGATAGAAAAGAATCTGTGCCCCTTGCAGTGCCGTCAGCCGCGCTCCCTCGGGAAACCACTGATCCCAGCAAACCAGCGTGCCCAGCCGTCCCGCGCTCGTATCGAGGGCGCGAAATCCTAAATCGCCGGGAGTGAAATAAAACTTTTCATAGTAGAGCGGATCATCCGGAATGTGCATCTTGCGGTAAAGACCGCTCAACGATCCGTCGGAATCAAACACCGCCGCCGTATTGTGATAAACCCCGGGCGCGCGCTTTTCGAACAAAGACGCAATCAGCACAACCCCATGACGCCCCGCACAATCGGCCAGCTTGTCGCTTGCCGGACCAGGAATCGGCTCCGCCAGATCGAACAGACTGTGATCTTCGCGCTGGCAAAAATATTGTGTCTGAAAAAGTTCGGGGAGGCAGACGACTTTCGCACCGCGTCCCGCAGCTTCGGCGACGCGGTCCATCGCCTTCAATAGATTTTCTTCCGGCTCCGGCCCGCACGACATCTGGATCAGAGCCACACGAAATTTATCGGGGGGCAATCGAACCACTCCTTGTGAATTGCCTAAAGACGATAGAATAGCAGAGCAAAACGAATGCGGGTGCAACCGCTCAGCCGAATCATCTTTTCGACAAATCGGCAGCGCACCGGACACGCCCGGAGGTGAAACCTTGAAGCACGGGAACCATGACCACGCACAGCAGGGAAAAGGCCATGATCACGCGGCGCACGCCGGAGACGGCCTGGAGCGCCATTTACACAATCCTATCGCGGATAAGCTCATCCCTCTCGAGCCGCTTGACCTGAATAAAGTGCGTTCGATCGACGATCTGGTGCGCGCGATGTCGAAAACTGCGTTCACCGGACGGCAACTCGGCGAGGCCGCCGACGTGCTCGAAGCCATGGCCCGCGACGAAGAGTGTTTCATTGTGCTCACGCTCTCCGGGGCAATGACGGTTGCGAAGCAAGGCCTGATCGTCACCGACCTCATCGATCGCGGCATCGTGAACGCAGTGGTTTCCACCGGCGCTCTCATGGCTCACGGACTCGTCGAAGCCACCGGCCGTGCACACTTCCGCGCCAACCCTGACGTTTCTGACGAAGAACTTTACGAGCAGGGCTACAACCGCGTCTACGACACATTAGAGCCCGAACAGAATCTCGACGACGTGGAAGAAGTCATGTCAGCCGTGCTCGAGGGCTGGGACCACAATGAAACCATGTGCTCCTACAAGCTCAACCACGCGATCGGCGCCTATCTTCAAAAACATTCCGGAGATCAGCGTGGAATTTTGAAATCGGCGCATGCCATGGGAGTTCCAGTCTTCGTGCCGGCTTTCAGCGATTCCGAACTTGGACTGGACACGGCCCTGAACAACCGCCTGCGCGAATCGACCGGACGCCACAAAATCCGCTTCGATCCTTTCGAAGATCTTGAGCACTTTGCGGCCACACTCCTGCGCCAGAAAAAGTTGGGCATTATCACGATCGGCGGAGGCGTGCCCCGTAACTGGTCACAGCAATTCGGTCCATTCTGCGAACTGCGGCATCGACGTTTGGGAGAAAATGTGCCACTGAAGCGATACCACTACGGACTACGAATTTGTCCAGAACCGGTTTACTGGGGAGGATTATCCGGCAGCCCGTACAGCGAAGCGATTTCGTGGGGCAAGTTCGTCCCTCCAGCAGAAGGCGGCAGATTCGGAGAAGTTTTTGTCGACGCTACGGTCGGTTTACCGATCATCGTTGCAGCCGTATTCGAGCGCCTGGACAAGAAAAGCTCAAAGGCAGACAAGACGAAAACCGCCGCAGCACGCAAGTAGGTTTTCGAATCTCTATCGGACGCTCAGACCCGTAGCCGGAATCGGCTCAGCATTTCGCGCCGTCCGAGATTGGTGACGCTTAAGGCTCTGCTGTCGAGATCCTGCGACACCCATTTTCGTTTCAGCAACAAATTCAGCAGGGCCGCACCCAGCGCTCCTCCAAGGTGTGGCCTCCGCTCACTCCAATCCACGCACGCGTAGGCGAAGCGGCGCCTCAGTTTGCGGGCTTCCTCAATATCGATACCCAGGCGTTGCAGCGCTTCCCTTCCCTTCTGTGTGATATCGCATGCGTGATCGGCTCCAGCACCGGTCAGCCAGCCCAGTGAAAGCATTTGATCATGCATCGACACGCCAAGCGCGCCGGCGACGTGATCGTAGCAAGTCCTGGCCGCGCGCAGGCCGCTTGGCGTGCTTGGCATAAAGGGTTTGCGCACACCACCCGCAAGTACGCTCAGCGCTTCCAGAGCATTCGCCACATTCGCTCCCTCCAAACTGTAGTAGCGATGCTTGCCTTGCGCGAAGACCTTCACCAGACGTTCCGTCGTCAACCGCTGCAAATGCACGCTGGCAGTCGAAGGACTCACCCCGGCGATTACGGCAAGTTCCGTGCTGGTTCTTGCGCGCCCATCGACCAGGCAATAAAGCATGCGGGCGCGAGCCGGCTCGCCAATCGCCGCCGCGATCTTGCTTACTCCGGAATCATGATGGCAGGTCACTACATCCATGCTTTGATCGTAAGCGAAGTATGGGTTAATCGCAACGGGCATTATCGATCAGGTGCGAGAGTTCGCCTTTAGCAAAATCTGCCCGAGGAAACAATTCAATGAAGATTGTCTGCTTCATCCGCTATCAGATTGACCCATTCCAGCGAGATACTTTTCAAAAGTATGCGGAAACGTGGGGACGCGTCATTCCCCGCTGCGGCGGCCACCTGATCGGATATTTCCTTCCTCATGAAGGTACGAACGACATCGCATGGGGATTAATCCGATTCGACAGTCTCGCCGCCTATGAAGATTATCGCGCCCGCCTGAAAACCGACGCCGAAGGCCGCGAGAATTTCGCCCTCGCACAAGCAAAAAGATTGATTCTCCGCGAGGAAAGAAACTTTGTTGAAATCGTCGACGGAACGTTTAACCTTCCCATAAGCTTTCACGGAACCCAGGCAAATCCCGATGGCGACTCAATCCGATAAGGGGCGGCTTTTCCGAGCCCTCCACCAGCGAGAAGAAGCATTCATCATTCCCAATCCATGGGATCCGGGCACGGCAAGGCTGTTGCAGTTGCTGGGTTTTGAGGCACTGGCCACAACCAGCGCCGGTTTCGCCTTCTCATTAGGGAAACCAGATGGCGCCATCAGCCGCGAGCAGACCCTGGAGCACGTATCCGCGATCGCATCCGCAACCGATTTGCCCGTCAGCGCCGACCTCGAGCATGGATTCGGCGATTCGCCTACCGCCGTAGCGGACACCATCGTGCGCTCCGCCAAAACTGGCATAGTTGGTGGATCGATCGAAGATGTATCAGGCCGCAGCGATAAAACGCCTTATGAGATGCAGCACGCCGCCGAGCGAATTCGCGCCGCTTCAGAAGCGGCACGAAATCTGCCGTTCGCCTTCACGCTCACGGCTCGTTCGGAAAATTATATTGTGGGCAGGCCTGATCTAAAGGACACCATCAAGCGCCTGCAGGCTTATCAGGAAGCGGGCGCCGACGTTCTTTTTGCTCCAGGTCTCACATCGAAAGAGGATATTGCCGCAGTCGTCAGCTCTGTCGACCGGCCGGTCAACGTCATCATGGGATTGCAGGGCGCACAACTCAGCCTTGCCGAGCTATCTTCGATTGGAGTGAGGCGCATTAGCGTTGGCAGTGCCTTATCGCGTGGCGCGCTAGGCGCCTTTCTTCGTGCCGCTCAGGAAATGAAGGAAAACGGCACCTTCGACTTCGCGCGGGAAGCCGTGAGCTATCGCGAAATCAGCGCCATGTTCGCGGCCAATCCCGGCGGCGACGGTTCCGAGTGAGTTGCGCCATTAGAATCTGAGCCCGAACTATTCGCGCGACTTCTCGTCATCCCCCGCTTCTGAGAAATCGTCGCCCATCTGGAACATGGCCGCTTGCGCTGCCGCGGCTTCCCGAAGTTCGTGCATATCGTCTACGCCGCCGGTTTCGGGTTTGTCCTGTTTTCGTTGGCTCCTGCGCTCGGCTTTATCTCGTTGTTTTTGTTGCCGCGTTTGTTCTTTCTGACGCTTCGTAAAAGTGGATCGGCCTCGTGGCATATTTATCCCCTACAAATTTTATTATTTCATGGCTGGCTGGGAGTTCAAAAACCCTAGATAATGCCGCTTTACCAGAGGCTACCAGCGCGGCTCCCGTGGCTGTCGCGGATGGCCACGATAATCGTCGCGGCCGCGGCCTCCGCCTCCACCGCCAAAGCGCTGTCCACTACCCCCACCGCGTGGGCGATCGGTCTTCGGCTTCGCCTCGTTGATGGTCAGCGGGCGCCCGCCCAGATCGGTTCCATTCAATGCCGCGATGGCCTTATCGGCGTCAGTGGCATTCGTCATTTCCACAAACGCGAAGCCGCGCGAGCGGCCGGTGTCGCGGTCGGTTACCAGACTGACTTTTTCCACCGGGCCGTGCGGCTCAAAGACGTTTCGCAGTTCGGCTTCGGTAGTGCTGTGGGGAAGATTCCCAACATAAAGGTTCTTCATTGCATTTCCTCTCTCAATAGATCGTCCAAAGTCATCGCCTGGGTTGATCTTTGCTTTGCCGGACGTGAGTCCGAATCCCGGGGCGGCACCGGCTTGTCTTGCATTGCCCGGCTTCGCGCGGAACACGCCGAGCGGACCGCAGAAATTCGCCGCGAAGCTTCAAGAATTCCCCAGCGCTGTGTCAACCCTTTCAAATTTACCGCGAGCGCGGCTTTCACATCACCGCTCAGAGCCACCTCATCGGCTTTCGCCAGCACTAGTGGTTCCAATTCGTTGGGCAAATCGGCAAGGAAAGCCGGTTCGCCCACCAGAAATGCCAGCCGCTGCGGAGGCGTCGCCCCGCGCACATCGTCACAGAACTGATCTCGATGGCCCGGTCCTCTTTCCATGCTGACCAGAACCAGATCATATAAATCCGCCCGCCACCACGAACGCGCTTCTCCAATATCGGCCGCGCAATCGACATCGATTCCGAGTTTCCGCATGACGTCGGCTCGCAGCTCCCGTTTGCGCGCTGACGCATCCACCAGAAGCACTCGCTTCTTCTTCGGCGCACCGGCCTTCTTGACTTCGTCCAGCCTTACTTCGTCCAGCATGGAAAGCACAGGAGCCAACAGCGGCGTGTTCATGCCGGCACCGATTTTGGCTTCGCCTCAGTTCGAGCATTTGCCGCTGGGCGTTGCGTCGCCGCGCGCTGCAGCATCTCACGATTTCGCTTCCGGCGCGCAAGCTTCTGCTTGCGTTCGCGGTTGAATCTGGACTTGTCACCATTGATAGCAGACATTATGAACTCCTCTGGAAGGACTGGTTTGCGGTGCGGGCCGGATTAATCAATGGATTCGTAAGCCGTGCGCAGCTCCGCCATCGGCCATGAAATAGAAATTGCCCTGGGAAATTTGCCGTCGCAAGAACGCCCCTCCCGATCTCTCAATCGCGAAGGCGCAGGCAGCCTGGTGGCATGTCTTCGAGGTCAAGTACACCAAGTATACCCTGTTTAACGGCATCGCGCTTGAGCATATGACCGCAGACCAGAACGCATTCAATGCAAATTCTCCACTGTATATAGAACTGATGAGTACCTCGGAAATGGATACGCGTAATATTTCAGATCGGGAGTGGTCACAAAAAGTTGATCGGCGCGGGATTCACTGTCGATGTGTTTCCACACTTGCCTGCGGCCACTGGCCACGTCGATGAGAGTGAGCACAAAGTCGCGGCCGGTCGGGTCCGCGACCAGCAAAGACTTTCCTCCCTCAGCGAACCGAATGGGAAACTCCTCGTCGGACGCCGCTTTCAACCTGACAGGTTGGCCGCCATTCGCGGAGCATAGATAGATTCCGTCGTGCTCCTTGCGCAAAGCCGCCATTTTTCCATCCGCCGAAAGCGCCGGATAGGAATCCCGAATATTGGCCATTAACAATATGGATGGCCCGCTTGCAACCACCTGCCGGTAAGCGTTCCAGCTGCCCTGTTCGGTTTGAGCTTCGTAACTAATCTGCTTACCATCGTCCGACCAGCGAACCCTGTTGAAGGCGATAAGTCCCGGAGTCGCCAGATCCCTGGGCTCACCGGGACCAAGCGGTTCAAGCTGGAGAGGCCGCTTCGGATTGCTCTGATTCGAGCCCAGAACCACCCACTTGCCATCCGGCGAAATTGCTGCTGCTCCGATCCCTAACCGAACCGCTGGAGAACCATCGGTGGGACGATAGTAGGACTGGTAGTCACGCGCGATCGCATAAAGCTCTCCCGACTCATAGAACGAGAGCAGATGGCCGTCGGCGGAGATCGCAGTTGGTTGCGTGTCGTCGTCCCACGAATAGGGATGATCGGACTTGTCTCCCGGGAAAAAACCTATCAGTTGCCGCCGCCAACTTTCATGAGAGAGAAGCACGAGCCCATCTTTCGAAATGTCGTACAGCCGGATCGACGGCGACGTCAGCACAACTCTAGGCTTGCCGCCGGGCCGAACCGCAAAGAGCGTGTCCGCCCACCCGCCAGTCTCGGTGGCGGCGAACCACAACTCTTTTCCATCCGGACTCCACGCCAAACCTTCCACGCTGGAACTCTTGAAAATCACGGAGTGTTTTCCATTCATATCCAGGAGATCGATTTGGCCGTCGTCATTTCCGGCAATGGGGTGGTTTTCGAAAGCGATCATGCTGCCGTCTGGAGAGAAGCGGGGATGTCCGAACCATCCTGCATTTTGCCGGTAGATCACATGCCCGGGAGGAAACTCCAGCCGCGGGCCGTCGGGCGAACTGACTGAGATGATCATGCGTTTGCCATCGGGATGCCAATCGGCCTGCGCCACGTGCTCGGCCAGCGGGCGGGGAGACCCTCCGGCCAGATTTACAGTCGCCAGCATTCCGCCGCAATTGAGAAAAAAATTTTCTTCGCAACCGAGGAAAATCGCCAACTCATCGGCAGACGAGATCGAAGCGACCTCCGCCGCCGGAATGCCCATCGACCGCGACTCCGCGCTACCCACCCTCGCCACTGACATCTGTGCGGGCTCGCCTTCCCATCGCCCGCTAAAAACGATGGTCTGCCCATCGTGGGAGAAGCGCGCTCCTGAAAGCGTTCCCTCGCGTAAAGTCACACTCGTATAATGAGGAGCCGGTTTCTGACGCAGCGCCACGAACATCGCCCCGGCAGCCAGGAGGACTACCCCCGCAGTGAACGCCCAAGGCAGAATCGTGAAACGCGATTTTTCAATCTGCGCGGGATTCTGCGCTGTCAGTTGAGGAAGCTCTTCTGCAATCCATTCCAGGTCGAGCCTGACATCGTGCGCATTCTGAAAACGGTCGTCCGGATTCTTAGCCAGGCATGAACTCACCACGCGCTCAAACGCTGCTGGCATCAGTGGCTTGAGCGTTCGCATCGGCTCCGGATCCTTTTCCAGAATCGCGCTCGCCACGCTGATCTGGCTCTTGCCCTCAAAAGGCCGCTTGCCAGTGGTCATCTCGTAGAGCACCGCACCCAGCGCAAACAAATCGGAACGCGCATCGGCTTCCTTGCCCTCGATCTGCTCCGGCGCCATGTACTGGATCGTGCCAATTACCATTCCGGCGCTGGTGAGCGGCGACAGGGGCGTGGCCTCGCTCATGGTTTTCGCCGCCGACAACAGTGGAGCGCTAGCCGATGAACCCAGCCCTGCAGCCGTCGGCTTCGCCAGCCCGAAGTCCATTAACTTAGCGCCGTTCTTGGTCAGCATGACGTTCGCCGGCTTCAAATCCCGATGAACAATCCCAGCTCTCTGCGCAGCTTCGAGCGCCTCGCAAACTTCAATCCCAATCTTCAACGCCTCCTTCAACGAAACCGGCCCCTTCCGCAAACGCTCGGCCAACGACTCGCCTTCCAGATGCTCCATCACCAGAAAGTCGACGCCATTCTGATGTCCGACATCATGCAGCGTGCATATACGCGGATGATTCAACGACGAAATCGCCCGCGCCTCGCGCTCAAAACGCTGCTTCAGATCGGGATTGGAAGAAAGATGGTGCGGCAGGACTTTGATTGCGACAGTCCGATCAAGCCGCGTATCGCGGGCGCGATAGACTTCCCCCATGCCGCCAGCGCCCAATGGAGATTGGATTTCGTAAGGGCCGAGTTTCGTGCCAGAGGTAAGCGCCATGCGTGGGCGCAATTATAACGTGAGGCGTGGGTGCGAGGGGCCGTGGCTCCTGGCTTACACTTCGTCGTTCGGAACCCCAGTGTCACCCTCCGCCGATTAACCTTGCTAATCCTTCGCCCCTCCGTGTACGATCTAGGTGTACGTTAGACCGAATCGGTCGTGAGCAGTTCTTGCCTCAACAGCCAGTAATCTGCGCAAGTTTCTTCCGAATCCCTCCAGCGTAACTATCAAAAAAGGAAACAAGAGTACACAACACATGGCAGAACAAGGAACAGTAAAGTGGTTCAATGACGCTAAAGGCTACGGCTTCATCAGCCGTCAGAATGGCGAAGACGTTTTCGTGCATTTCTCCGCGATCCAGGCTGGCGGTTTCAAGAGCCTGCAGGAGGGTCAGACCGTCCAATTTGACGTGACCAAGGGCCCGAAGGGGTGGCAAGCAGAAAACGTACAGGCGATCTAAGCCGGCGAATTCTTGCGAGAGAGGCGATCTCATCGGAGATTGCCTCTTCGCTTTTACGGCGACTTTCCTCAAGGATTTCCCAATGCTCAGCTCGTCTTCGCCGCTCCCGGAGCCGCCAACGCGACGGAAGCCTCGGTGGTGTACAGCAGGAAGGTGAAGCTCTCCTGAAGATATAGGTGGACAGAAGAATCGGTATGGCTGAGATAACCGATGGAAACGTCCTGGCCGATGTGAAGTTCGAAATCCCCGCCACGAGTGGTCAACACGAAAGCCCCCGCGATGGCCGGCGCCCAGATGATTTCATCTTTGACCAGCCGCTTGACGTGTTCCAGCACCGGGTATCCGTGGTCGCTGGTCTCTGCCAGGGCAGTATAGGCATCGGCGCCGAGCAGCACCGAGTATGGGCCGTTGACGCCGACTAGCCGCAATCGGCTCAGACTTTGCGCGATGGCGTCAGGATATTCGCGCACGTCGGCGGGAAGCTTCATGATTGGATTGCTGGTTCCCTGGCGGATGCCTCCAATATCGGCAGCGGCATAGCCCTCGAATATAGCGCGGTCCTCGGCAAAAGCGATCTGTCGCGCCGCATCCTTCGCCGGTTGCCAGTCGGCGTCATTCGCACCGCGGTCGACATCGTCAATCGCCTGCCGGTTCAACTCGAAGGGCACCCGCAGTTCTACCAGCGCCTTCACCTCGCGCTGTCTTGCAACAATTCCCTTGCCCGGAGCCGCGATCGTCCGCAGGTGGCCGGTACCGACCGCAGAAACACGGCTGCCGTCAGGACCCTTTACGTCAACGACGCGCCGCCCGGCAAAATAACGCTTGAGAGTCCGCGATGTTTCCTCTTCGATCTGAGTCCATGCGGATTCGGAAATGGGTGCGAGTTCGCGATGGAGGTTATTCATGTCGTTTGTCTCCTTTAAGGGAACCTATGCCGAGCGAACCGTCGTGCGCCGGCGGAATCGGGGACGAAGTTTCAGCCACATCTGGACCTGCCCCGGACTTCGCAATCGTGAACTGGTTCGCATTCGTTTGATTTTGATCGGGTTGACCCTCATCAGTTGGATCATCCTTGGCCTGATCGTCGGCAACGTTCTCCAGAAACGTCGCGGTCGGCACAAAGAACAAGTTGCCCGTGACGGCGCGGCTGAAGTCGAGCAACCGATCGTAATTTCCCGGCGGACGCCCGATGAACATATTCTCCAGCATTTGTTCGATGGTGCGCGGCGATCGGCTGTAGCCGATGAAATAAGTGCCAAATTCACCGTGCCCCGGTTGGCCGAAAGGCATATTGTCGCGCAATATCTTGATCTCTTTTCCGTTTTCGACGATCGTCGTTAGCGCGTTATGTGCTGACGTTGGCTTGACGGAGTCGTCGAGTTCGATGTCCGCGAGTTTGGTGCGCCCGATAATGCGCTCCTGCGCCTCCGTAGATAACGCATTCCATCCGTCGAGATCATGGAGATATTTTTGTACGATGACATAACTGCCTCCTGCGAAGGCAGAGTCCTCGTCACCGACGATTACAGCCTCTACCGCAGCCGCGCCCCTGGGATTTTCCGTTCCGTCAACGAAGCCGATCAAATCTCGGTCATCGAAGTAACGGAAGCCTTGCACTTCGTCCACCGTAGAAACGGCACTCCCAAGCCGCGCCATAAACTGGGTGGCGAGTTCGAAGCAGAGGTCCATACGCTTGGCGCGGATATGAAATAGCAAGTCACCCGGAGTAGCAACCGCGTGGCGCGCTCCAGATCGAAACTCGCGGAACGAGTGCAACTCTGCCGGCCGCGGCAGGCCAAAAAGACGGTCCCACGCCTCCGACCCAATCCCCATCGCACAAGAAAGGCTCGCTTCGAGGTCGCGAAATTCCACCGCCCGCACAAGCGCGGCCAGGTCTCCGCAGAACGAGCGCACGGCGGCGCGATGCTCAGCGCCCGGGTTGATCGTTACAACCAGAAAGATCGCAGCACAAGTCAACGGTGCAGTTACAGGCTGCACCTGTGCAGGTAAGCCACCTGCCACGGGAGGCGCGCTCGTCGAATTCTGCTCCATCGCTTCGATTATGATCCTAACGGAAGTAGGCAGGTGCGGAACGCCAGCTTATCATCGCCCGCCGATGTTCGTCCAACGCCCGCGCGTGTATCCGCGATAGATTTTGGAGAAAATGGCGAGCGGCGAATGATGCTGCGAACGTCACCCCGTGTCCGAGCGCAATCGCTCCGGCCGGCAATCCGGTTGTAGCCACCTCCGAACCACCGGAGGACACGCATCCCGACGCGGGCGTAGCGGCGAACGCCAATCTTCCGGTTCCTCCGGGCGCAACACGAAAAATGGTGCAGACCGGTGACCTCATCTATCGGGGTCAAATTGGCGGAGCAGGGTGCACTGGCTGCCATGGCGCCAATGGCGAGGGAACTCCTTTGGGGCCTCCTTTAACAAAGCACAAATGGCTGTGGAGCGATGGCAGTTATGCGGGAATCAAGAAGACGATTATTGAAGGCGTAGCGCAACCAAAACAATATCGCAGTCCCATGCCGGCAATGGGAGGGGCGCAACTTACGCCCGACCAGGTCTCAGCTGTTGCGGCGTATGTATGGAGCCTGAGCCGGTCAGGAACGGCTAATCAGAAGTAGCGCATCTTTAATTGCTCGGCGGAAATGAGGGACTTGGTATCGTTCACACCCTGGCTTCATCACCTAAGCGATTAATTCCCTTTATTCGGCGTAATGGGAAAGTGAAAGCCAGATTTGGAAAAGTTGTATTCGAAGTACGCGAACGGATAGCCGTAATCGTGACCAGCGGTAGTGGTAGCGAGAAATTGTCCAGCGAACATACGGCCATAACCGAAACCAAAGCTCAGTCCTTTATTCAGCTTGTATTCGGCAATCGCATCGAATTCGTTGCCGATGTGCGGGCTGGCGCCGGGATGGGCGGGAACCGCAATCGCTCCACTGCTGGCATAGTAGTTGTCATTCGAAGTAGCCAACCAGTAGCCCTCAAACTGTTCTATGAATGTCCATCTGTTCGTAGCGTATTCTTCCACTCCGGTTCGGAATTGCACAAGGTTCCGGCGACCCACCAGATCGGCGAAACCAAACTTATCGTGATTCGAAGGATAGATCTGGTCAAACGTATTCCACTCGTGGCCGTTCGGATTTTTTGTTCCAGAGGCGTAATTGCCTTCGAGAAAAACGTGAGGCGCAGCCGCAGCCTTCCGAAAGGTCTTGCCCACGCTGGCATAGCCCGCCCACGCGGCAATGGATGATGCGCCAAGCGAGCCGGTCTGTCCGTCGAACTCCAGATCGTAATCGAAATTAGCAGGTAGATCGCCCTTGCAGTGAAGGCCAATCGTGACTTCGTTGAGGTGGCCACGATTTACCGTCTCTCCAAGTTCCGGGCTCTTAAACGCGACTCGCCACAGAACATAGGGCTCGAAGTCGGCCTTGGGGACGATGTTCTGGAAGCTTCCGTACACTCCGTACATATTGTTGCCCGGAAGTGCGTTGTGTAAGTCACTGTTGTCGCCGGGCACTACTGAAGAAGCGAACACGCTCACGAGGTAGCCCGGATGATGAATATCGACCCGCGCAACGTTGAAAGTGCGACCAACGTTAAGCCAGTTGGATGGGCCGATGACGCGCTCATCGCCGAACTTCAAGACCTGGCGGCCCGCCAGAGCATCGATCCAACCTGTTTCGGAGCTACCTACCTGAGGATAAGCCTGCCAGAGGGTCCACTTGTCCTCGTAGGGATTGGCATTGGCGATGTGGTGGTTGAAGAAATTACGAGAATCCTGCACTTCGCCAAAGAAAAGCAGCCAGTTCTTCGGCTTGATGCCCACATTCACCCGCAGACGGTACAGGTAATAGAAATCGTCCGTGCTTTTGAACCCGATTCCCATCGCGCCCTCGAAACGGCCGCGAAATTCCCCGCCGATGTGGAACCAGCTGGGCAAAGATCGGTCCAGCGTATTGATGGGGAACAGCCAATTCAGGGAGTCTTCCTTTGCGGTCTGGTCAGATTGGGCCGGATCGGTCGAATTAGCGCTCGATTCAGAATTCGCTTTCACATCCGGAATCGTTTGAGCACTAGGACGCTCCCGAACCATACACGAAACAAAAAGGAGAACCAGGACGACGCGTTTTCGCATTGCAATCTTTCAACGCAGAATCGGCTTAGGCGCCCGCCCCGGAGCGGCGATGGTTACGGAACTCGGCTTCCACCGTGTGCGTCTGGTTCAGTGCAGTTGGGTTGCCAACGGGCTATTGCCTTCACGTCGCTTCCACTACTCCGTTCTCACTGCGTGCGGCTCGAAACAAAAGCGCGGGAACAGTCTTTCTGATGCCAGTGCGCATGGTCGGGAATGTCTGTTTGGTCTTCGGGAATTCTGCGAAGCCTGGCATGACCGGCGGATAGCGAGATGAGTAGCAGCGTCGGGATATGGACAGAACTGTCAACGCATGGACTTCCGCCTTGGGCACAACCGCTTGATTAAGATGCTTGGCATTGAGTCGACGTGCCATGAGTCGCCCCTTAGGCTGCAAAAATGCAAGCCCCAACCAGGGGGTTACGAATGGATTGGGCAAAACACGGAGTCAAAATCGTACATTCGGATGAACTTGACTTGAACACGCCTCAGACGCCGGGCATGACACGTGCTGCCGCAATCACCCATGCCAGAACCGGAGCAAGCAAGTTGTGGGCGGGAACAATGATGGTACAACCGGACGCCAAGACAGGTCCACATCATCATGGACAACTGGAGACTGTTCTATACGTCGTCAAGGGCCGCGTTCGAATGCGCTGGGGCGATCAACTCGAATTCAGCGAAGAAGCTCGCCCGGGTGATTTTGTCTACGTCCCACCCTACGTGCCGCACCAGGAAATCAACGCCAGCCCGGATGAAATGTGCGAAGCCGTAATGGTGAGAGATGGGCAAGAGCCGGTCGTCATTAATTTAGATATTGATACTCCAGAACCCGCGAGTGCGGGGCACCCTGGCATGCCGTTTCACCCGGATCATTAAACATCAGGCTTATCGGCGCAGAGCCAGCGCCTACAAACCGAGATCGCTGAGGCTGGGATGATTATCGGGACGCCGCCCCTGCGGCCAATGATACTTGCGCTCGGATTCCTTAATGGGAAGATCGTTGATGCATGCAAAACGCGCGCGATTCAGCCCGAATTCATCGAATTCCCAGTTCTCATTGCCATACGACCGGAACCAGTTTCCGGAGTCATCGTGCCACTCATACGCAAAGCGCACCGCAATACGGTTTCCCCCGAACGCCCAAAATTCCTTGATCAGACGATAATCCAATTCTTTGGTCCACTTGCGTTTCAGGAAGGCGATAATTTCCTGTCTTCCATTTACAAATTCTGAGCGATTCCGCCATCGAGAGTCGAGGTTATACCCGCCGGCGACTTTTTCGGGATCGCGCGTATTCCAGCTGTCCTCCGCCAGGCGCACCTTCTGAACTGCGGTCTCGTAGGTAAATGGAGGCAGCGGAGGACGCGCCTCCGGCATTTGAGATTTTGAAACGAGGACTGGTGTCGGACGGTTTCCCACTTGATTAAGCCCCGATCTGTATCTCCGATAGAAACCAGACGCGCCGCTCGGTCTCGTCGAGCCACACTTCGATCAAACTCGCGGTGGCAACATCGCTGTACTTGTCGCAAAGCTCGTGGGCGGAGCGCAGAGACTGGATCAGGCGCTGGTTGTCGTCGCAAAGCTCGGCGACCATGTATTGCGGCGCCATCGAGTCGTAATCGTTGTCCTTCAATCGTTGATGACGTGAAATATCGCCGATCGAGTGGAGCGTCGTTCCCCCAAGCTTCCGCGCCCGTTCCGCGACAACATCCGTCATAGCGAAAATTTGATCGCCATGTTCATCCAGAAGAAGGTGATAGTCGCGAAAATGACTTCCACTCATGTGCCAATGAAAATTCTTGGTCTTGAGATAAAGCGTGAAGACGTCAGCGAGCAGATGTCGCAGTTCGCGGACGATTTCCACTACCCCGTCGCGATCGAGGCCTCTCGGAATATCCTGTCTGGTTCTATCCTGGACAATCAAGTGCGCTGCAGAATTGGTCACCATGCTTAGTCTCTCCCATCCCCTTCCAGATTCTTTGCGCTTTCCCCGCCGTGCCTGGATCCGCTCGGCCGAAATGGAAAGCAAACCCGCAGATTCGAGTCACATAATGGCTTGCTTTACGTAGCCGAATCCGCGGGTCGCTCCTTCGCGTGTAGAGCGAGCATTTGAATTGCCAACGCGGCCGGACAGCGATGTGGGTGTAATGTGCTGAACCGTCAATTGTTCAAGATGCACGGAAATGCTGATGGAGGGACGGTTGGTGTGGAGGTGTCAATATTTCGACAGCTGGGTCTGCGATCCGCAACGTCAAGCTGCGGGCGATGACAAAGCCACGGCCGCGGGCAATGTGAAATGAAATGTCGCGCCCCGTCCCCGATTGGCAGAAGCCCACAAACGGCCACCGTGGGATTCGACAATCTTCCGGCTGATGGAGAGTCCCATGCCCGTACCCTCCGCTTTGGTAGTGAAAAATGCGTCAAAAATCCGGTCGCCTTCTCCGTTGGCAAGGCCGATACCGGAATCGCTCACGGAAACCAGAAGTTGACCATCCTCACTGCACTTCGATGTCACGCTCAGTTCACCCTTTGAATCTGTCATCGCTTCGAAGGCGTTGAGCATCAGGTTCATTAAAACCTGCTGGAGCTGTACGCGATCCGCTGTAACCGGTGGAAGTCCTGGGTCGAGCGCCGCACGGATCGAAATGAGGTTCCGCTCCGCCTTTTCGCGCAATACAATAATCATTTCCTGAATGATTTCGTTTACATCAAGCACTTCCCGGTCCGATGTCTCACGCCTGTAAAGCGACCGCACCCGCTCGATAACCTCGGCGGCGTGAGTGGCGTCGTTGATCATTCTTAACGCCGCCTCGCAACCTCCCGCTACATCGGGAGTATCACGCCGCAGCCACCGCAGGCAGCTTTTGGCGTCCATCAGCGCGGCGGCGATGGGCTGCTTAATCTCGTGGGCCAGTGAGGCAGCTAATTCTCCCATCATGCTCACGCGATTGATGCGGGCCAGATCTGTCTCTAGCTGGTGCAATCTCTCGCGTTCCGCTTCCGCCTGCTTAAGTTCCGTAATGTCGATATTCGAACCGATGTAGCCGGCGAATTCTCCTCCACCGCTGTATCGCGGAATGCCGCTTTCAATCACCCAACGGTATTCGCCATCCGCTCGCCTGAGCCGGTACTCCATGCTGAAAGGCTTTCGCGCGTGGTAAGCAGGGAAAAAACCATCCTGACAACTTTGCACGTCGTCAGGATGCACGCCCTCGATCCATCCTGTGCCTACTTCCTGCTCCAGGGTTCGGCCCCTGAACTCGAGCCATGGTTTATTGAAATAATTGCAAAGGCCATCGGTTCCAGTCATCCATATTAGGACGGGGGCCATATCGGCCATCTCCTGGAACCGTGCTTCGCTTTCCCGCAACCGTTCTTCCGCACGCTTCCGTCCTGTGATATCGCGGTATATGGCGTAATTCACGACGGCTTCGCCGGAAGCCGTTCTCACCGAAATCGCGAGCAGAGAGACGTCAATCTCCGTTCCATCTTTGCGTCTTCGAACCGTTTCGACCTCCACTCGTCCGCCGTGCTGAAGCACGCGGCTGTATGCTTGCGAGGTCTCGATCTCAGCCTCGGGAACGATAAGATCGTTAATCTGGCGCTGCAATACTTCGCCAGGTTCATAGCCGAACATGCGCGTGAATTCTTTGTTGACGCGCACAATCCGGTCCTCGGTACTCAACACGGCAACCGCTTCCGGGGACTGTTCAAACAGCTGGTCCAAACGCGAAGTCTGTTTCTGCAATTCCTCCTGGGCGAGTTTTAGCTCTTCGATGTCCGTATTTGTCCCGTACCAGCGAATAATCCGCCCCACGGAGTCGCGCATTGGAACAGCTTGAATCAAAAACCACCGATAGCATCCGTCTGCTCGCCGCATACGCGCCTCGGCCTCGAACGAGGTCGAACCTGCCAATGCTATTTGCCATCGCGCTCGCAAATTGGGCACGTCTTCTGGGTAATAGGCCGAGGCCCATCCCCACCCCTTGATCTCATTCAAAGACATCCCCGTGTAGTCAAGCCACCTTTGGTTACAGAATTCTCCGTGACCATCGGGAAGGGCGCTCCAGACCAATCCCGGAATCGTGTCCATCACGCCGCGCAACGGAAGTTCACGTCGCTCTCGGTCTTTGGGGGATTCGGTGAAGCGTGACCTTTGGTCTTGCCCTCCCACTCCAGCGGAAGTTTTGTGAATGGATCTTGGGTGTTGCATCGGATGTGCCCCCTTCTTATTTTCGCGGCACCTATATTTCGAAGCGGAGAAAAACGAGATAAGAATTGTAAAAGAAATCGAAGGCGTTTTGACTACGACAGTGGTCGTATTGACGTCTCTGGTCGTCAAGCGTACTATCTGGCGCTAACAGCCGTCTAGTATTCCTTTTTCAACTCAATTCAATCTGGTCGAACGCACCGCGTATTCGGCGCATCGAGCGATCGCCAGTCGCCTCGTCGCGCCATCAGGAGGAGATATGTTGAGCCGCGAAGAATGGCTGCCCCTTGCCCGTAAGCTCGATTGGAACTTCTCGTATGTGCAGGAAGATGAAGTTTTCCCGGAGGTGATCAGCGGAAGTCCGTGGCTCCCGCATGCAGAATGGAAAGACTGGGAAGAGTCATTCAAGACCTCGTATCGCGAATACGTCGACAACCAATACGAAAAAGATATGGCGGTACAGGCTGTGCACGATGCGGTAGGGCGCATCGAAAATGTTCAGAAATTAGCGTTGCCATGGTTGAACAGTCTAAAGGTCCATGCCGCGGCGTTACCTCTAGCGGAGTTCACCGGAGTCGTCGGGAATCTGCGGGGTGCAAGGTTTGGCCGCGACAGTGCCTGGCGAACCATGGCGACTTTTGGAGCTCTCGATGAATATCGCCACACCCAAATTCCACTGCTCCTGTTTCATCCACTACTGCGCTTAGATTCCCAGTTCGACTGGGCGCACAAGTTTTATCACACCAACAATTGGTTTGCAGTTGCCGCGCGACACTTCATCGATGAGCTAATCCTCGGACAGAACGCGATCGAATTCCATATTGCCACCAACTGCGTGTTCGAAACTGGTTTCACGAATTTGCAATTCGTTGGTCTCGCCTCGCTTGCTCGCGAATCGAGCGACCATATGTTCGAGAGGATGGTCACGAGCATTCAGACGGACGAGGCCCGTCATGCACAGATCGGGCACCCCGTTCTGACAACCGTCATGAAGCACGATCCCAAATACGCGCAGTACGTGGTCGACAAGTGGTTCTGGCGAAACTGGCGTTTGTTCTCGATTTTGACCGGACTCTCGATCGATTATTTGACCGCGCCGGACCAACGTCCCTACTCATTCAAAGAGTTCATGGAAGAGTGGATTATCGATCAGTTTCTGCGCACCCTGGACGAGTTTGGACTTGAGAAGCCCTGGTACTGGGATCTTCTGCTCGACGAACTCGACATTTACCATCACATGATCTACGCCAGCGCCTACAGTTACCGCGCGACATTGTGGTTCAATTTTGTAATGCCAGGCCCGGCAGAGAGGAAATGGCTGCGGCAGAAATATCGTAAATATTGGGATGACATGGATGCTGTCTGGGAGCAAATCAGCGAACGCTGGAGGACCGTGGGGCCCGGAGCGGAGAACGAATTGACTGTGCATGGCAGCGCCATGCCAACTTTTTGCGATCTGTGTCAGTTGCCCCTGAGCGCCGGGACGCCGCGTAAGAATACTGCGAGGGTTCTCGTCCACGGCGGGCGCAAGTATATTTTCTGCTCGGAGCCATGCCAGTGGATTTTCTTGCGCGAGCCTGAAAGATATGCCAGCCACAAGGATGTCGTGAAGCGTGTCCTCTCGGGAGAAGCCCCCTCTGACCTGGCAAGACTTTTGACCGAATATTTCAATCTCACTCCGGAGACTTGGGGCAAAGACGTTCATCATGGCGATTACGAGTGGCTCGCAGTTCAAGAAGAAGTCCGGAAAGACTCTGCCGCTTAAGCTTTTTGAAAAGAAAGTCTATGCCCATTCCTCTCTATGGTTTTCTGCAGGGCGACACGGTTGGCCTTCTGATTCTGGCGGAAGAAGCCGACACATGTCAGGAGCTCGCGCGAAGACTTCAGGATGCGGCTAGTCTCCGGGTCGCGGCCAAAGCGCAGGTTCAGGTGGTTTTTAACGACAAAACCATGGACCCGGCAATGACCGTTGCGCAGGCCGGGTTCGAGCCGTTGGACCGGTTTGACGTTGTATCGGAATAGAAGCGATGGCGTTTCAAAAGGTCGCCAACATAGAAGACCTCTGGAGCGGTGAAATGCTGGGCGTAGAGGCGAATGGCGAATGCATCCTGCTGGTTAATGTCGATAATCACATTTACGCCTATGCCGATATCTGTCCTCATCAGAAGAGTCGACTCAGTGAGGGCGCTCTGACGGGCAGGACTCTCCGTTGCGCGCGGCATCATTGGGAATTCGATGTCTGCACCGGATCTGGCGTCAACCCTCGGAACGCATGTTTGAAACTGTTCCCAATCAGGATCGAGGGAAAGGACATTTTTGTCGACACAGATGAAGCTGCGAGGTCAGGAACTAGTGGGCGCGGAGAGAAGGAAGAATGACCGAAGAGCCTGCGGGAATCTATGACCGAGTCGGTCCCGTTCTTCAAGTGGGAACGGTAACCAATGCGATCATCGCGGCGATTAAGGATCTCAACGAAGACGTTATGGTGGTGGATCGCGGCGCCTATGTAAGAGTGCTGGTTCCGCAATGCTGTGTCGTGACCCGGTTGGCGATCGAAAAGCATCTGGGACGCCCCATTCGTTTTCCCGGCGAACTGGAGACGGTTATGTCGGCCTTCAAAGGTTCGCTTCAGCTGAACCAGGACGATGCGGCATGGCGATTTTCCGCCCGAACCCGCAACTCCGGTTGACAATTTCGTGCCATTCCGTCGCTAAGGAGCGTATATGTCTCACCAGAAAACGTATTGGCATCTTTTGCAACAAGAGCGAATGCCGACGGAATACGAAATTGTGACTTCTAAATTGCTCTGTTACACCGGCGAGGGCTTCACGGGAAAGCGCTTCGAACTCGATGTCCCCCTGAAAGACTGGTACCGCCGATATCAGGAAGAGTCACCTCTGGTGTGCAGTTCATGGGAAAAGTTCTGCGACCCGCGAGAAACGACCTACACCAAGTACACGAGTTTGCAGAGAGAGAAAGAAATCTTCGTTGACAGCATCCTGGAGGAAATCGAGCTAACCGGCTACGACGCGCACCTGCGCCCCGCATGGCTGCATACTTTCGTCAGAGTGGTTGCTCCCTTCCGCTATCCTGGCCATGGTTTTCAAATGATCGCATCCTACATCGGCCAAATGGCTCCCAGCGGGCGCGTCACCATCGCGGCAGCCCTTCAGTCCGCCGACGAGATGCGCCGCATCCAGCGGATCGCCTATCGAATCCGGCAACTCCAGCAAATCTACCCTGGCTTCGCGGCCGACAGCAAAGCTCTGTGGGAGACGGACTCGCGCTGGCAGCCGCTGCGTGAAGTGGTCGAGAAATTGCTGATCACATACGATTGGGCGGAATCTTTTGTCGGATTAAACGTCGTGCTCAAACCCCTGATCGACGAGTTTTTCGTGAAGAATTTGAGCGATGTGGCTCTTGCTGAGGACGATTACTTGCTCGGGCAGATATTTTATTCGCTAAATGAGGATTGTCAGTGGCACCGGCAATGGAGCGAGTGCCTGGTTCGGATGGTGGTCGAAGATAACGTGCGCAACAAGGGCACGATTCAGAGGTGGGTCAATCAATGGTATCCGCTCGCCGCTCGCGCGGTGCACACCCTTGCTTCCCTTCTTGAAGACAGCGGGCAACAAGTGAACACATCGCGCCGAACGGAACTCGCTCTTGATCGCTACTACCGGGGCTATCTTCAATCGATGAATCTGGAGCTCGCTGGGTGAACCTCAAAACCCGCCGCTAAACGCACGCGCTCCTCGTGATGCAAATGGCAAATGCCCGTCGCGCCGAATTTTTTCGATCCGCAAAAGAGCCGGCGGAACCGCGTCTCGCCGAGCGATTTAGCGCTGCGGAACCGCGATGAAGGTATTCCCGACTCACAAACGTTGGCAATTGGCCTCAGCTATCTTTCTCGCCCTCATCGCCGGCTATGTGGACGGCTACGGACTTCTCTTCCTGGGAACCTATGTCTCATTCATGAGCGGAAATACAACTTCTATGGGCTTAAAAAGCGGACAGGGCAACTTCCAGGCGGCTTTATCTCCCGCAATAGCGGTTCTGTCCTTCGTCGCCGGTAGTTTCGTCGGGAACTTTTTGACCAAATCGAAATTGGCTCATTCCCATCGCGCGATCTTCGGCTTGATTGCGAGCTTGCTGGCGACGGTTCCTGGTCTCGAATGGCTCGGATATCGCAATGTTTCCGCCGAGATTGTCATGCTCTGCCTGGCGATGGGCATGATGAATCCGGCTCTGACCAAGATCGGCGCCGAGTCGGTGAGTATCACCTTCATGACTGGCACGCTAAGCAGAATCGGCGGTCACCTCGCCGCAGCCGCCGTAAGCGAACCTCTCACTGCAAAGGACTTTCCAGGAGATTCCCACCTCAATCACGCTCGCACGGATGCAATCGTGTGGTCAGGATTTCTGCTCGGAGCAGCCCTCTCCGGCATGGCGCATTTTCACTTCCAGATGTGGGCGCTCCTGCCTCCCTGCGTCTTCATGGTTGGTCTGGCTCTGTTCAGCGAGGCCGCGGCGTGATCGATTCACGCATTTTGAGCTTCCCGCTTTAATGCATAGTCCAGCATTTGGTCAAGAGCGACCCACGCCCGTTCAAATTCAGTTTGGGAGATTGTTCCGTTTTTGCGCTCGATTTCAATATTGAAAAGCCGCTCCCTGATTTGTTCCATCGGTTCGGAATTCGTTGGTGCAGTAACGGATTCCCGCACCACTTCGCGAACTCCTTTTCCCTGCAGAAAGTAGTTTAACTCGTCTCGCATCGCTCTTTGCGGGGATGATGCATTTTTTTGTCGCATGAATGCACGTGCGGCGGCCTGTTGCCGCCACGCAACGCAAACGGCAGAGACAATCACGGTTGCTGCAAGACCACAGAGAATCCACCACCGGTACGCTTGCAGAATGTCGCCAACTTTAATCCGTGGGCCCGACCCTCGGCGCGGACGGTCGTTCGAATGCGTGGCAGGAGTCACGCCTGCCGGGCTTTCTTCAGGCGGCATCGAACTCTGAACCCCGCGCTTTCGAGGGGTCGGAAGTACGCCCTCGCCCGAAATGTTGAAAGCGAGATTCTGCCGTTCCCTGGTGTTCGCGGCAAGCTCCACGGCGGCATCGGGCCCGTTAGGAAGGTTCATCGCTTCGAAGCCTGTCGAAGTTGCGGCCTTAAACTGCATCGCCTTCGGCAGCATCACCATGAAGTGCTCGACAGGATAAATCGGCTTGGGATCAAGTTTTGCGCTACCCGTGTAAGGCAGCTGGTAGCTCACTTCGAACCGTGTCGACCCCGGCCCGAGCGGGAAAATGAAAGAGTAGCGATTCTTCTCCCTCTCCGCCACCGGAGTGGATTTCATCGGGGGACTGTTTTCGATGATGGCCACACCCGAGTTTTCGATGATACGGGCCCCATCTGGGATGTAGAACTCGAGATTGCGCGCCTTCAGCTGAACCCGCGGCGGATTCGAGGTATTCCGCACTCCGATGTCGCGAGTCACCATGAGCTCGCCGTTGGACGCCTGGATGCGCATGATGTCGGCCACTACTCCAATTCCATTAACGTTCTGCGCGACGTCATATACCTTGATAGCGACTGACGCCGCTTTCGCATCCACGACCTGATCATAGGCGACGCCCTGATGAATTGCGCGCACCAGATACCGGGTCTGCGCTTTGTCGGGTTTCAAAGTGAAGCGTCCCTGAGCATCTGTGCTAATTCGTCCCGACTTTCTAATACCTTGATCGAGACTAAAAACAATAATTTCGTCTCCGGCGGATGGCTTTCCGGTGCTGGAATTGTTCACCGTACCGGAGAGAGTCTGGGCAGGGGCGAAAGATGCCTGCAGCAAGACGACGAGTGCAAATGTGGCGAGGGCCGCACGCCGCAGCGTTTTACTCGGGGCCAAACCCGCGAGTGCGAAGCTTTGCATTTTAGACATGTCGATCCTCCCGCCGGCAAAGGGGCTGCTTCCTGAGACGTCCCCGGCCACCTCGGCCTCAGAGTAGGGAAATGCAAGACCAATCGCGTCACTGTGTGCTGAATTGCTTAACGTCGCTCTTGATCCCGTCGCTTGTGCCAGTGGAACTCGTGGACTCAACTGTGTAGTAGTACTTCGTCTGCGGACTGAGTCCGTCGACGCGCACCCGAAAAATCGTATCGGGATGGCTCCGGTTTAAATGAACAGGATTTTTCGCGGTTTGGTTCAGTTCCTTCGGATCCGTGCCGAAGTGCACGACGCCGAAATGCACGTCCGTGCCGCCGGGGTTATTAGTAGTCCACCTGATAAACGCAAAGCTGGTTCTTGCCGTTTCGAGTTCCGGCCCTTGCGTGATCTCGACGTGTGCAGCCTTCGGCGCCGGGGGAAGCAGTGTCTTAGGGCCGTAGGGGCTAACTTGAGCGGCTATTGAGTTTGAGAAAAGCAGGCCGCCGGCAGCAGCGATAGTCAACAATTTCACGCGGATTGCGTTCATGTGCATATCTCCCAGGGAATTAGAATTTCATGAAGTCACGAAACAAGGCGCATGGAGGTAGCCCCACGCGCCTTGGTGCTCCATCTAGGGCTTCTTCACAAGGTTTTCCAGCACCTGGGCGGAAATCAGTGTGTTGTTCCCCTGCGTCGAGGCGTTACCGCCTGACATGCAAGTTCCCGTGTAGGTATTGATGTCAGGGAAAGGCGTGGTGTAACCGTCATTGAGCGTTTGGAGAAAGGCGACAATCTGGTTCTCCTCGGTATCCGACAGGCCGAGGTTGCCGGTCGTCGTATCCACATTCTGCACGACTTCGGGCGTCGGCCAGCAGGTTACCCGTTCTACCGTTCCTGCCGGGCACTCTCCGGATTCAACCGGATATGGGTACACGTCGCGAGTGTTGTAGAAGTGAACGAGTTGTTTCAGGCTCTTGATGTAGCCATTGTGGAAGAACTCCTTTTGAAAGTAGGGGCCCGGTGCCTCAGTGGTGGGGCACTGCGGTGGGGTCAAGCCCACATCGCGCGCCGTCGCAACTTGCATTTGGCCGTCGACCGTTGCTGCGTACTGGGTCCAGGTTGAGTTGGGATTAGGAGCGGACCCGAAGCCGCTTCTGAGGAAGCTGCCTAGTCCGAAGTCGGTGTATTCAAAACCTTCTGGATTGGGCGTAAATCCAAAGAAATCCGGAGTGGCCTCGTAATAAAAAGCGACTCTGGGATTCTTCGGCAGACCTTCGTTGGCCGAACCGAAGCAGGTAAAGACAGGAGTTACGTCGGCGGCGGTACTCGTATCTGTTTGACTCGAGCTCAGCGTAGTACCCCTACCGTCGAGGTGGCATGAGTTGCAATTGCCTTTGCCGTTGAACAGGGCGTAGCCGGCGGCTTCATCGGAGGTCAAGGTGTAGTTGCCTTTGAGGAAGGCGTCAAACTTTGAAGTGAATGGACTGACCGAGAGGCTGTGCTCGAAGGCGCTAATGGAGTGCCCCCAGTGGTCGTAATCCTCAGTTGCTTGGGTACGGTCTCTCGGACTCAAAGTAAGCGGTTGAGCGTTCGAACCGAACACGGAATCTCCTTCCGGGAGAGCGCAAACCTGCGCGACATCGGCTGGCCAAGTGATGCCGCTTAATGACCCGGCGCCCCAAATTTCCTCAAAGAGAGGTGCGTATGGAGCTAAAGAGAGCTTGTACGCGATGCAGGCGGTGTCAGGGTTGTCCATTTCGTCAGGATCGACGGGAGGAAATTGCGCCTGCTCGGCGTCCGGGGCTCTGGTTAGATATCCGGTGGCACGCGAATCCCAGAAATTTCCTCCAAAAAAAAGACCTTGCTCCGCGTCGTACTGGAGTGGAGGGAAGTAGCTGGAATAGGTATACCTCTGCGCCGTGCGCTTGGCCGCCCGCTGGCGAGTCGACGATGGATATGCAATCTCCAGAAGATTTACTGTCGGGATGGGTCCACTAAAGCCTGCATACGGCATATGGCAAGATGCGCACGCTTCATTCTCGTTCGGCGAGATGGTCTTGTCGTAATTCATCAGCTTACCGAGTATTTCTACCGAGGCGACGCCGGTGTTTTGAAATATGGGCGGTTGACCGCTCACAACTGGCGGCGCTATCGCTTTCCACTGTGTAATGGCTTCGGCTTCGAGGCCATCCACTTCACGCAGCACCCTGGCCAGCTCTGAATCCAAATCGGCAGGAAGGATCCCAGGTGGATAGGGATTGTAGACCGGCGCAGGAGGCGGCGCAGCGCCCTGGGCCAACAACTTTGTTTCGGGCAAGGAGGTGCTTATCGCCATCACAAGAAGCACAGCGACTGGTACTATCTTCAACCGTCGGCGAGTCATGAATTACCCCTTTCGTGAATTGAGATTCGAGTGAATAGGGTGGGCGGCGTACTGGATTGTGAATCGCGACTTTGTTCCAGGACCCCGACCGCAGATCAAGCGTTCCTTGGCTTCTACCGAGAAGCCGCAAGCGATTTTGTTGTTTGTGGACAGGTCTAGATTGAAGGAATCTCTACCTCACAGCTGACGCCCGCTGCCGGAAGAAACACAAATGTTTTTGAACACCTGTGCGGCGATTGGTTCTCCTACTTCTGTGTCCGCGATGTTTTGCGGTACTTCATCTAGTGCAAATCGATTACCATCCGGTTGCCACCGAGCATCGTTCACTCGGTCATATGTCGTAACAAGGAGTGCATCAGGTAAAAAAGGCAAAATAATAAAACGGAGACGACGCCTGAAAGGGAGTCAACCTTATTGACACACGCAGATATAGCGGGCACTCGATTTACTCACCAGTTGATGAAGTCCCTGCGATCGAAGGAGTAAGTGATTTAATTTGTGACAGAAAGTGATCCATATATGCTTGCCGCTATCAGGCTTACGATAAGCCCGATACCAATCATGAAAGCCGCCCAGCTGACGACCTGCACCGTGAGGATAATGCGACTGGCGATTCTTGCGCCCATATAACGCAGCTCCTGCGGTGGGTGAGCACTTTTAAGGCCGCGTGAGCAAACGGAATTCATCGCCGGAAGGGCCGCTCGTAGCCCTGATGCCTGTCCACAAATTGACTCTCGATCGGCCTCGGTGTCGAAATGGGGACAGCTGGCTCCAGAGCAGGCAGGCAACGTCCCTGACTTCGTTGGCACCGGAAGTGCTGTTAATCGCGAGATAATGCTGGCGCGATCCATTGACGCTGATGTGGCAAATGGCTACCGCGTTCATGAAACACAATGAAAATACGAATGAGAAAATCTGGGAGGATAACGTGAATAATAAGAAAGTTTCAGCAAAGCTGGCTGGAGAGGTTTCATTGGGCAAGGAGCTTTCGGTTAATCGCCTGGGCTTCGGAGCGATGCGGCTGACAGGCGAAGGTATCTGGGGTCCTCCGAAGGACCGGAAAGCCGCTCTCGCGGTACTGCGTCATGCAGTAGAGTTGGAGGTCAACTTCATCGATACTGCGGATTCCTACGGTCCTCATGTCAGTGAGGAATTGATTGCGGAGGCGCTGTTTCCTTATCCAAAGGGGCTGGTCATCGCAACCAAAGGCGGCTGGAATCGTCCCGGCCCGAATCAATGGACTCATGACGCAACCCCCGAGCACTTGCGAAATGCAGTGGAGGGCAGCTTGAGCCGGCTGAAACTGGATCGCATTGACGTTTATCAACTGCACGCTCCGGATCCGGTTGTGCCATTCGAAGCCTCGCTTGAAACCCTGGCCGAAATGCGAGAGCAGGGCAAGATTCGCCTCATTGCATTGTCGAATGTTACCCGCGAGCACATCGAGAGAGCGCGCAAAATTGTTCCCATCGTCTCGGTGCAGAACCGCTACAGTTTTGCCGACCGCGAATGGGACTACGTGGTGGATTACTGTGAGCGCAACGGAATTGTTTTCATCCCCTGGTTTCCTCTCGGGGCAGGCAGGGTCGCGGGCGAAACGCTCAATGAAATTGCACAAGCGCGTAAGGCGACGCCTAAACAAGTAGCGCTCGCGTGGCTCCTGCGGCGCTCCCCGATCACGCTGCCCATTCCAGGAACCAGTTCGGTCGAACATCTTGAGGAAAACATCGGGGCGGCGTCCGTACGCCTCACCAACGAAGAGTACGACCGGCTCGCCGAAGTTCCGGAGCTAGTGGCATCAAGATAAGGCAATAGCAGTTCCAATTCCATCTAACAGCACCGGTGGGGCCGAACTCTGGGGTCGAGTCCGTCTTTCGACACGCGTCATTCCGCGGTCACCGCTCACGCATTCGCGAAAATACGATCGTGCATCGGTTGTCTGATAGTGGCGAATTTGCGTCATTATTCGTGGCTGACCTCGTGTGCCCCATTTGGCAGATGAAATGCACCTTGACGGCAACGATGTAGATGGTTCGAGGGTTCAGGAATTTATGTTTGTAAGATCACTCGCAAAAACCTTTGCCGTTTTGATTCTTATGGGAACCACCGGGCATTTTGGGTTTGCCCAGCCAGCAAACGACTCCGGGGCAACTCTATATAAAACGAATTGCGTCACCTGCCACGGGGCAGACGGCCGCGGAACACCGACTGGAAAGAGCCTGCAGGTCGCGGACTTCCACTCACCAAAGGTCCAGCAACAGTCTGACGCGCAACTGGCTCAAGCCATTTCGGAAGGTCGAGGAAACATGCCTCCGTTTGGAGACCGGGTGAACAAGGATCAGATCGACGCCTTGGTCAAATACATTCGCAACCTGGGTGGAACGAAGTAGCTGCACCGATCGATGGAGAGACGACTCGAATCGTGGAGATGGCGTCAATGGAAAGTTTAATCGCGGACCAAGTGAAAATAGGATTCGTTGGCTTGGGCAATATGGGAAGCCGCATGGCGCAACGGCTGCTGGATCGCGGTTATCGTCTCGAAGTATGCGACCAGGATCCCACGAAAACGGAAGCCATGGCCGCAAAAGGCGCCTTGGTGGCGAAAAATGCTTTCGAACTCGCGCACAATGTCGATGTGCTTCTTTCGTGCCTGACAAACGACGAAGCGGTACGGGACCTCTACACGGGGGCAAAGGGAATTTTTGCGGGGGCACGGACCGGTACGGTGGTGCTCGAGATGAGCACGATCTCTCCACAGAGTTCATGCGAACTTCACAATCTGGGCGCAAGGCGCGGCATCGAAGTTATGGACGTTGCGATTTCGGGCAGTACGCCCGCCGCCGAAAAAGGCATCCTGACTCTGCTCGCAGGCGGAAACCCGGAGCTTTTCCGCGCTGCTAAGCCAATTTTCGAGGCATTGGCAAAACAGCACTTCCTTCTGGGTGGCCCTGGCTCGGGAACGGCAATGAAGCTGGTGGTAAACACGCTGCTGGGCGTGGGCATGCAAGCCATCGCGGAAGCGGTCGTTCTTGGGGAAAGAATCGGCCTCGATCGCAAGTCTATGCTCGACGTCCTGTCGCGGACGGCCGTCATCACCCCAGCCCATGTCGGAAAGCTCGCGAGAATCGCGGTCAACGATTACACTCCACAGTTCCCTCTCCAGTTGATGAATAAAGACTTCAGGCTAATTCTGAGGGCTGCGGCCGAATCTCACGTGCCCATGCCGGCGACGGAAGCCGCCTTCCACGTGAACTCTGAGGAATTGGCTCGCGGTGGAGAGGAAGACTTTTCCGCTGTGGTGAGACGGATGGAACACGTCGCAGGGATACCAGATCTCCCGCTCCCCCGCGCCAGTTGAACTGAGTTCAATTGCAGACGACTGGATAGCAATGGCTGACAACAAAATGAAAGCGTTGCGTTTTGCTGAATTTGGACCCCCTTCCGTCTTGAGAATCGAAGAAGTACTGATTGCGGAACCCCGTCAGGGAGAAGCGCTGGTTCGCGTCAAGGCCGCAGCAATCAACCCCAGCGATATCGGGAACGTCGCGGGACGCTTCGCGAAAACAACTCTACCGCGAACTCCCGGGCGCGACTTCGCGGGAATTGTCGCAAGGGGAGCGCCTCACGAAGGTGAAGAGGTCTGGGGCAGTTCTTCGACGCTCGGCATCGTCCGCGACGGCTCTCACGCAGAATACGTCGTTGTCCCCGCCGAGACACTGTCTCCGAAGCCCCAGTCGTTGAGTATGGAACAAGCCGCGGCGATCGGAGTTCCCTACATTACTGCGTGGGCCTCTGTCGTGAATGCTGCTCAAATTCAGCCCGGCGAAACCATTCTGATCGTCGGCGCCAGGGGCGCGACGGGGCAAGCGGCCACGCAGATTGCGAATTGGAAAAAGGCGCGCGTGATTGGCGCGGACATCACTTCAAACCCCATTCCCGGCACGGAGGCGGTCATCGATACAAAGACTGAAGACCTTCGTGAAAGAGTCCTGGCACTCACCGCCGGAAAAGGCGTCAATGCTGTGTTTAATACAGTTGGCGGCTCATTGTTTGAACCGGCGCTGCAATCGCTCGCATTCGGCGGACGACAGGCTGTGATCGCAAGCGCGGGAAGTCCTGTCGTCTCTTTCAACCTGGTCAACTTCTACCACAATTTCTCCCGCCTGCTTGGAGTTGACAGTTATGGATTGACCCCGCAACAGATCGCAGAAATCGAAGGCGAACTCAACGCAGGTTTTGAAGCCGGAGCCTTGAAACCGCTTCCGGTCGAGATTGTTCCCTTTGAGAAGGCGGTGGCCGCTTACACGCGAATGGCGGCTCGACAGGCAACAGCGAAACAGGTGCTCAATTTCGATTGACGACATGGGCGACAAGGCATTTTCGATGAAGATAAGCATGATAGTGGCTGAGGGGAGTTTGGCGATGAAAGGAATGCTCATCTCATTCGTGGTCGGCCTGCTAGTGGGTATTGCCTATGGGCTGGTCCAGGTGAAGAGTCCCGCGCCGCCTATCGTCGCCCTGATCGGACTGTTGGGAATGGTCTTGGGTGAGCAGTCCGGGGTATGGCTTCTCGCAAAGAAGGTCCATGACGCAAGTGCGTCTTCATCTCGCGTTCTCAACGAACGTGAGGAGCAGCAGCAGCGTCCGAACATGGAGTCTGTGGTTTCGGCCGCCGATCAAAGGAACCGCCAATGAATTCTCTTCAACGATATGTGTTGTCTATTTCCCGTGCCCTCATGTCCATCGTATTTCTGCTGAACGGTCTCGGGATCATCAGCCAGGCCGTCGCCGCGAAGGAACTCCTCGAGCACGGCGCGCCCGCGAGCGTTGTACCTTCTCTTATGCTGATCGCCAGAACTATTGAGATAGTTGCGGGCTTCAGTTTGGCTCTGGGCATCTATCCGCGACTGGCAGCTGTAGCAATATTGGCTTTCCTTCTTCCCGCGACACTGACAGCGCACGCCTTCTGGGAGGTATCCGGCACCGTCGTCTTTGGGCTGCAATTGCTCAACTTCTTCAAGAACACTGCGATGATGGGCGGCTTGCTGTTTATCGCAGCGACGCGATTTCAACCTACACTGCTGCCGCGCACTTCGCGGTCAAATGCTCCGGAATGGATCGAAATCGACAGGGCTCGCAGCTCCGCACGCGCGTCTTGATGGCGACGTTGTCGGACGAGATACGGTTTCGATTCGCAGAGCTGTGCGTCGCCGAGTCCCGACAAGAAGCGAAAGATTTTCCAGTTCAGCAGCCAAGCTCGCTCTCAGTTATCTTAGAGAAAGAACCTCTGAAAGAAGGAGTTGCCATGTTCCGCTTCCCACTTACCCAGCGACCAAAAACATCCCGGGAACCGTTCAGCCTGCAAACGCTGGCGAAGGCCTCGCGGCTGCGCGGAGCCACTGTCACTGAGGGCATTTGTCCCTACTGCGCTGTCGGCTGCGGGCAGCTCATCTTCAGCAAGGGCGGCGAACTCATCGACATTGAGGGCGATCCTGACAGTCCGATCAGCGGCGGGCACTTATGCCCCAAAGGGGCCAACGCCTACCAGCTCGCCGTCAATTCGCATCGCGTCAAGCATGTCCTGTACCGCGCTCCCTACTCAGACCACTGGGAGACAAAAACGATGGAGTGGGTGCTGGAGCAGATTGCCCAGCGCGTCAAGGAAACTCGCGACGCCGATTTTACGGCTCGCGACGAGCAGGGCCGTTTGCTCAACTCGGTGCGCAGCATCGGCACGCTGGGCGGAGCAACGATTGACAACGAGGAGAACTACCTCATCAAGAAGCTGTTCGGCGGCGGGCTGGGAGTGGTCTCGATCGAAAACCAGGCGCGGATATGACACAGCGCTTCGGTGCCCGGTCTGGGCGCCTCTTTCGGCCGCGGCGCGGCCACCAATTATCAGCAGGATATGGCCAATAGCGATTGCATCCTCTTTATGGGATCGAATATGGCGGAGGCGCAGCCTGTAGGTTTCCGCTGGCCGATGGAGGCCAAGGAGAAAGGCGCGACCCTGATCCATGTCGATCCACGCTTCACCCGCATGTCGGCCGTGTGCGATGTGTACGTGGGTATCCGCTCCGGGAGCGACATCGCCTTCCTCGGCGGCCTCGTGAATTACGTCTTAGCCAACGACCGATGGTTTCATGAATACGTCCTGGCCTACACCAATGTTTCTACGATTATCGAAGAAGGTTTCCAGGATACCGAGGATCTGGAAGGGCTGTTTAGCGGCTTCGACCAGAAGCATGAGTCCTATGATTCCAGGCAGGGCCATTGGGGCTACGACGAGTCAAAGAACGACAATGTGGAGCAGGACGGCTCGGAGGATAGACCTCAGGAAAAGTCCGCGAAAGTCCCGCACGGCCGTAACGGTCACTGCATGAATGGCAGTGGCGAACCATACACCTCGCCATACAAAGACATGACAAACGCGCAGCGCGACCCGACCTTGCAGCATCCGCGCTGCGTTATGCAGATTCTGCGTCGGCACTTCGCCCGCTACACACCGGAGGTCGTTTCCCAGGTGTGCGGCTGCACGCCGGAAGAGTTTGTGCGCGTGGCGCAATTGCTCTGCTCGAACTCCGGACGCGAGCGAACCACTTGCATTGCCTACGCGCTGGGCTGGACGCAGCACACCACCGGCGTGCAGATCATACGCACTGCCGGCATTTTGCAATTGTTGCTTGGCAACATGGGCCGGCCCGGCGGGGGCATTATGGCTTTGCGCGGCCACTCTACAATCCAGGGCGCGACCGACATCTCGACTTTGTACGACACGCTGCCCGGCTACCTGCCGCAACCCGCTGCGCACGATCCTACTCACGACGATTTGAGTTCTTATATCGAGAATGGAGGAATGCCCACCGGCTACTGGGCGAACTTTAGCAAATTTATTGTCAGCCTGCTCAAGGCGTGGTACGGCGACGCAGCGACGCCAGAGAACGACTTCGGATTCTCCTGGCTGCCGCGCGTGGACGGTGACTACTCGCAACTGGCCTACTTCGATCGCATGGCAAACGGTGGAGTGAAGGGCTACTTCCTGGCCGGCCAGAACCCCGCCGGCGGTGGACCCAATGCAAACGTGCACCGCGCCGGACTGCGCAACCTCGAGTGGCTGGTAGTTCTCGACTGGTTTGAGACTGAAAGCGCCGTCTTCTGGAAGGACGACCCGAATGGGCCGCCGTCCTCACAGGTCGGAACCGAAGTCTTCTTCATCCCCGCGGCAGCTGCTCAAGAGAAGGAAGGCAGCTTAACCAACACCCAGCGACTGATCCAGTGGCACGGCAAGGCCATTGATCCATCCGGCGACTGCCGTTCTGACGCTTGGTTTTTCTACAACCTTGGCAAGCGCCTCAAACAGCTCTACGCCGGTTCAACCGATCCTAGGGATCAGCCGCTGCTGAACCTCACATGGGATTATGACTTCGACGAGCCTCCGCGCCTGCCCGATGGAACGCTCAGCCGCATTGAAGGGGAACCGGATCTGGAAAAGGTCCTCATGGAGATCAACGGTCACCGGTTGAATGAAATCGACCCGCGCACCGCGCGCCCTCATCTAGTGAGCAGCTACTCGGAATTAAAAGACGACGGCACGACGGCATGCGGCTGCTGGATCTATAGCGGCGTCTTCCCCGAGCCAGGCCGCAACCGGGCAAAAGAACACAAGGTCACGGATAATCCAATCCAACCAGAATGGGGTTTCGCTTGGCCGAACAATGTCCGCGTCCTTTATAACCGCGCCTCGGCCGATCCCGCGGGGCGGCCCTGGTCGGAGCGCAAGAAATTGGTGTGGTGGGACTCCGAGATGCGGCGCTGGGTCGGACTCGACAAACCGGACTTCGAACTGGAGAAGCCGCCCGATTACCAACCGGCTCCAGGCGCGACGGGCATGGCCGCCATCGCAGGCACACATCCCTTCATCACCAAGGCCGACGGACTAGGCTGGCTGTACTCTCCCGGCATCAAGGACGGGCCGTTGCCAACGCACTACGAGCCGGTCGAGTCGCCGCTGGGCAACCTGCTCTATCCCAAACACAATTCCAACCCGACAGTACGTTTTTTCGATGGACCGCTGAACCACATCGCCCACACTCCGACAGCCGAGTATCCCGTGGTGGCCACGACGTTCCGTCTCACCGAGCATTACCTGAGCGGACCCATGAGCCGCTTCAATAGTTGGCTTAACGAATTGCAGCCGGAGATGTTCGCCGAGTTGAGTTACGAACTGGCTGCCGAGCGCGGTATTGTTCACGGCGGCTGGATGACGATTCAAACGGCGCGTGGTCGAATCGAGGCCCGTGCCATGGTGACGCGGCGGTTGCGGCCCTTTGTAATCGAAGGGCGTACGGTCCATCAGATCGGCCTCCCGTTTCACTGGGCTTTCGCCGGAGAGAGCGTCGGAGGCAACGCCAACGACCTGACCGCGATCGTGGCTGATCCGAACGTGAGCATGCACGAAAGCAAAGCGTTCGCCTGCCAAGTACATGCCGGACGGATCGAGGGTCAAACTCCGCCGCCCACGGTCCCCACAGCGCCGTGGCCCACGCTCGATCCAATCCCGGAGACGCCAGCCAGCGCCCAACCAGAAGGGAGGCTCGGACATGGCAAGTAGAGAAAAGGAATTGTCCGCCTTGCCTCAGACCAGCGATGCGCCGCGCAGCCAACTATTAGAATTGCTGAGACGCCTGATCTATCCGTTCCTTCGTGGCGAACCGCCCAAGCCCCAGACCTCGACAGGCTTTTTCACAGACACGACCGTATGCATCGGCTGCAAGGCTTGCGAGGTGGCGTGCAAGCAGTGGAACCAATTGCCATCGGATGGTTTTAACTGGTCCGGAAATAGCTACGACAACACGACAGAGTTGTCGGCCACAACCTGGCGCCATGTGAAGTTCATCGAGCAGTTCTCCGGACAAGTGGCCGGTAATTATGCCTCTCTAGCTTCCCTGGACATTGTGCCTGCGGAGTCAGGCTTCAACCGCTGGCTGATGATGAGCGACCATTGCAAGCATTGCCTCGCGGCCCCTTGCCATCAGGCCTGCCCGACCGGCGCCATCGTTCAGAATGAGTTCGAGAACGTCTATATTCAGGCTGATATCTGCAACGGTTGCTCGTGCTGCATAGCGGCCTGCCCGTTCGGCGTGATCACTCGCAGCGACATGGGCGGTCATTCGCACAAGTGCACCCTCTGCTATGACCGCCAGCGCGACGGTCTTGAACCGGCCTGCGCCAAGGCATGTCCGACCCAGTCCATCCACTTTGGCACCATTGATGAGCTGCACGAGAAAGCCCGCAAACGGGTGGAGGAACTTCATCAACGCGGCGTCCCGCAGGCGTACCTTTATGGCGATGCCCCCGGTGAGACCTATTCCGAGCTGCATTCTTTCTACCTGCTTGTCGATCGCCCTTCCGTGTATGGCTTGCCGGACGCTCCATTCAATCCGTGGCTGCACATGATGGGAGATTATGTTCGTTCCATCGCCGGCGGCTTGGCCGGCATCGCCGCGCTGCTCGTGGTGGTGTTTCTTTTGAAACCCTAAAATGCACGAGAACTCGACAGCTCACAAATCTCCGTTGCCCAAAGGAAGTAGCGGAAGCGGCTACGAGAACACGCCTGTGACCAAGGTGCCGGGATGGCACGGCATTATCGCCTGGGACGCTTTGTTCAACGGCATGGCCACGGGATTATTCATGGCTGCGGCGGTCAGCGAATTGGCCGCACCCAAGGTCTTCAGCCGCGTGGCGAGAGCGGCTTATCCGGTCGCACTTGTAATTTTGCTTGTTGACCTCGGATTGCTCGTATTGGATCTGGGCGATCCGCTGCGTTTCCATCACATGCTCAGGGTTTTCAAGCCCGGCTCGCCCATGTCATTGGGGACCTGGTGTCTGACGATCTTTTCGCTCCCGCTGACCGCTGCGGCGGCACTCAGCCTGCTGGCCGAACTGGGAATGGACTTCGAGTGGGCTCGCATACTCGCGGTGGTCGTGGGGCTGTTGCCCGGCTTCGGCTCTGCGGCCTACAAGGGCGTCTTGCTCAGCACGAACGCGCAACCAGGTTGGAAAGACGCGCGCTGGTTGGGAGGGTATCTTACCAATTCAGCCATCCTGATGGGCTGCGGCGAGTTGCTCGTCTTGTCCGCCTTGATGAGGCAAACACATGCGAACGCCATCCTCCGGGTAGCTTTTATCGTGCTGCTCGCGCTTAACGTGATTCCGTTGGGGTTGTTGTTTGTGAACCTTCGGCCAACACATGCGCGACTCTACACCCACGCGCAACAATGGCGCGTTGGCGTGCTCATCGCTACCGGGACGGTGATCCCTTTGGGCTTGATGCTCCTCGGCGCTGATCTGCTGTCCATATTGGTCGCCGTAGTTTTTCTTCTCGCGGAGAGTTGGCTCATCCGCTTTGTGTACGTCAAGATACCCCATACTTCGCCGCGCGTTCCCTGACATGCTCGTTTCATGGAGCAATTGCGAGGGGATTTCGATGAAGGCCGATGTTCAACGGAACGAAAAATCGAAACTTACTGCCATCGTTCTGCAGTTTCGACGGCGTCTCCAAGAAGTGCACAAGCCGTTGGTTTCTTGTATTGATCGCTCTTCTCCTCATTTTCCGGGCATCGCCAACGATGGCGCAGACTCCCGATCCCCAGCCGCCAGGTCTGGCTCCAGACCCGGCACGTCCACATCTGAATCCATTTCCCGCAGAACAGAATTGGAGTTTTCTCGCGGACCCGTCGAAACGTACCGACTTCTTCGATCCGGTCAAATACATTCCCTTTGGCGACAACTCACAAATGTACCTTTCAGTGGGATTCGAATACCGGATCCAATATGAGAACTATCACAACTGGATGTTTGGAGCGCCTCCGCAAGACCACAACGGATATGTCATGAACCGCGTGATGCCACATTTCGACCTCCACGCCGGCGCCGACTTCCGCGTATTTTCCGAATTTGAATTTGACTATGAAGACCGGAGAAATGGTGGCCCGCGACCCCAAATCGATGAGGATCGGGGCGATGTTCATCAGACATTCGTCGAAATTGGGTCGCATGTGAGCAATCAACAAGGCCTAAGCCTGCGGGCGGGGCGCCAGGAAATGGTCTTCGGCAGCGGCCGCTTATTCGACAACAACGAAGGACCGAACGTGAAGCTGAGTTTCGACGGATTTCGCATGATCGCTGAAAATACAAACGTGAGGTTGGATATATTCGCAGTCAAGCCGGTCGAAAATAATCCCGGCTTCTTCGACGATGTACCGAATCATGCCGAAAGCCTATGGGGCAGCTATCTGACGGTTCCGGCTCCAATCATGAGCCGTGGGCAGGCTGACATTTATTACATCGGACTGGACACGAAGTCGGCGGCCTACAACCGAGGCACTGGGCAAGAGATTCGACATACCATCGGAACCAGAGTATTCCGCCCGATCGGGAAGGGCTTGGATTACAACTGGGAACCTAACTTCCAAAGGGGCAGTTTCGGGAACGTCTCGATTCGCGCCTGGAGCGTGTCAACGGAAACTGGTTCTACGTTTGATCGCCTTCCCTATCATCCTCGACCGTTGTTGCGCGTGGACGTGTACAGCGGCGATGGCAATCCGGCAACTCAACCCCTCGGCACTTTCGATCCGCTATTTCCCCGCGGGGCCTACTTTACCCCAGCTGTAGTGCCCTTCCTTGGGCCGCAGAACTTTATCGATGTGCATCCTGCAGTTCAATTTCAGCCGAGGAGCGACGTCACCGGCGCTTTTGCCTGGGTCTGGTACTGGAGGGAATCAACGCACGACGGGATCTATGCCTTTGGGAACGATGCCCTCATTGATTCCAGCGATGCCAGCCGGGCCCGCTATCTCGGTACTCAAGGAGACATCGAGATTCGGTGGTCTCCTGCGTCGCACGTCATCCTCGCGTTCAACCTCGCCGGCTTCAGGCCAGGGAGTTTTTTCAACGCGGTAGGCTACAATGCCGCGCCAATCGCGATGAATATCGGTTTTACTTATCGTTTCTAGTGAGCAAGATACGCCGGCGAAAGCGTTCCCCGCTGGCCGTCAGCCCTCACTGTATTCCCGGTAGCGAACCGGGCTCCAACCCTCCGGGCCTCATCGTATCTGCGGGGCGCTCCCGATCGGACCGCGAAATTCCCAACTTCTGCATCTTGTGAATCAGCGTAGTACGGGCCAAACCCAGCTTCGAAGCTGCTCCCTTGGGGCCGCCGATGACCCAACCAACCGATTGAAGCGTGCGCAGAATCAGGATGCGTTCGGAATCCTTCAAAGTAGTCACGGCCGCAGAACCGGCGATAGACAGAGGCCCAGCCGCCGGCAGCGGATTTGGCAGCACTCCACCGTTGGAAAGGATCACGGCACGCTCGATCAGGTTCTGCAATTCGCGAACGTTTCCCGGCCAATCGTAAGAGGTGAGCGCCGACATGGTTGTCGCGGGAATGTGCTCGATCTCCCGGCCCATCCGCCGGCCGTAAATCACCACGAAGTGCGCCACCAGCGCGGGAATGTCTTCGCGCCGTTCGCGCAAAGGCGGCAACAAAACCGGAAATACGTTGAGGCGGTAATAGAGATCGCTGCGAAAATCTCCCCGGTTCGCCATTTCCATCAGGTTGCGATTTGTCGCAGCCACCAGCCGAACGTCGACCCGATGAGTTCGCGTACTGCCGAGGCGCTCGAACTCCTGCTCTTGTAGAACCCGCAGCAGCTTCGGCTGCAAGGCCGGCGGAATATCTCCTACTTCATCCAGGAAAAGTGTACCTTTGTCGGCCAGTTCGAAACGGCCAACCTTTTGCGCGATGGCTCCAGTGAATGCCCCTTTTTCATGACCAAACAGTTCACTCTCCAATAAATCCAGCGGAATGGCGGCGCAATTCAGGCGCACGAAGGGTCGCCCGCACCGCATGCTGAGATTGTGAATCGCATGCGCGATAAGTTCCTTGCCGGTGCCGGTTTCTCCCTGAATAAGAACCGTAGAGTCCGTAGGCGCGACCCGCTCGACTTGTGCGAGTACCGATTCCAGAGCAGGGCTGCTGCCGATCACCTGCTCGAATCTGCGCTCATAAGCTGCCTGGTCACTATTCCCCAATTTCTGGAAAGCCCCCACAAGAAACCTCCTGGCGCGCACCTGACCTTGACTGGACTCAACTCGCTAAAGCTGCTCGCACACTTTCAAGCAGTACCTCGTCATCGAAGGGTTTGGCCAGAAACTCCACCGCGCCGGCTCTTAACGCCTGCATTCGCAATTTCGTGTCGCCGTGCGCGGTGATGAAGATTGTCGGAATTCTGCACCGTTCAGCGTTCAGTTGTGCCTGCAGTTCCAGGCCGGACATTCCCGGCATGCGGATATCGGCAATCAGGCACGCCGCCTGCTGGTGCTGGCCCGATTTCAAAAATTCCTCCGCCGAGGCGTAAGTTCTTGACGGCAAGCCGACAGATTTCAGCATGCCTTGCAGCGCATTGCGCATCAACTCATCATCATCGACAATCGCGACCATTTTTTCCTTCCTTTGAATCGACATGGCTGCAAGGTACCTTCCCGAACGACGATGCCGCAATCACACCTTGGTATGAGCGTGGTGTACCGGGCAAAACACGGTTGGATTGCGGCGCCGCTATGCTACTAGTGGATCTCCGCGTTGCCCGGAAGGGTAAAGTGAAAGCTGGCGCCGCACGAAGGTTGGTCGTCGGCCCACAAGCGGCCACCATAAAGTTGCCAACAGGAAGATTGAAAATCGCAGGAATGCAGCCTCTTCGATCGCTGGCGGAATAATTTTTCGCAGGGAAAAATATCTGAAAGCCAGAGCGGAGAGGGCCACCGATAAAAGCCCTGGACCTAATTCCCCAAAAAGACTGCTGGAGCAACACCCAGAAGAAAACATGACGCGGGCACATTGATTGGCCATGCCACAGCCAGCGCCACAGCACTTGAAATCGCAGCCAGACCATGACGCTTGAGGTTGAAGAGCGCTTTCATTTCCGGCGGTCAAGCGGAAGCTCAAGCTTCGCCGCCATTCTTACCAATTCTGCCAGCGATTCAGCCTTCATCTTCCGCATCACATTTCCCCTCTGGATCTTTACGGTGACCTCGCTCGTGCCCAGTTCGAAAGCAACTTGCTTATTGAGCATGCCTGAGACCACCAATCCCATAACCTCGCGCTCGCGCGCTGTCAGAGATTCAAAGTGCTTCCTCAACTCCGCAAGTTCATTTTGCTGTTGCCGCGTTGTACGGTCACGGGTTAAAGCCTGATAGATGGCATCCAGCAGGTCCTGATCCTTGAACGGTTTGGTAAGAAATTCCACCGCGCCGGATTTCATGGCACGCACCGTCATCGGGATATCTCCGTGCCCGGTGATGAAGATGATGGGAATCCGGATGCCCGCATCCGCGAGTTCGCGCTGAAACTCCAGCCCGTTGGCGCCGCGAAGTCTCACGTCCAGGATCAGGCAACTCGGTTCATCCGGCCGTTTGCTGCGCAGGAACTCCTGCGGAGTCGCGAAGGCCTGAGATCGCAGGCCCACCGACTTCAGCATGCCCTGGATAGCCGCACGCACCAGGGGATCGTCATCGACGACGAATACGGTGGAAGCAACGGCAGCCGTCACAGACGGCCCTCGGCGCTTGCAGTCAGGGTGGGGTCAACGTTAGTCCCAAGCGGCGTCGGCCTCTCAGGCAAACGGGAGGACAGTTGTGGATCAGCCGACATGAGGGGTGCCCCGAGTCGGACTAAGTTCAGCCTGCGGCACCGGGTGCGAAGGGATGCTGGCCGTGCAATCCATCTCCTTTTGCCTGGATCGCTTATCTTCAAGAGTCTCTCTCGTGCTCCAGATAAAGTCTCAGAGCTGCAGGGGAAGAGGGCCCAAGTAACTGTAACCGCGGTTTTACAGCAACTACAATGCGGCGGTGTTCGACCTTAATCTACGTAGGAGAGGTTAGTATGCATGAGCCAAGTCAACACTATCAAAGAGCGAGCCGGCGGTCAGCAAACGCCTCAACCTCAGTTAGCTTATACCGAACCGCCGCCCGGATATGTAGAGAATTGTTGTAACCTCCGTACCCTTTCCTCGATCTAACGGCCTGTTTCTGGCGCTCACCGAAGCGTTGAGTTCTTGTGCCTTGCATGATCGGGGCAAATGCCAAAAACGTCCCGCGACCGGTTTGCCGAGGCGGAAAATACTCGGGGGCAACAGGCGGTGGATCCGTTACTGGGAGAACTTCGAATGCTGGTAGTTCTGTAGCTTCTGTTTCTCAGAATAAACAGTATGCCGCTCGGCCGTCCAAATGCGGACGCTCCATCAGCCGACCGACATTCGAGACCGTTTCAATTCCTGCATCCGCGCGTACGCCCTTACAAACAGGCGCGCTGCGGCAAGACAAGTTTGGAGAGCCGGATGCAATTAGTGGAGATCAAGCAGCCGCCGAAAGTAAGCAGCCTGAGTCAGCTTCCTCGAGTTCACCCGGACTGGCAGGAAAGCGGCTTACGCCAACAAAATACCAGACCGGCGTGCCCGGAGAGGATGAAAGCGAAATGGCAACTCAAGAAACAAGAAAGTGCGCGCACCTACCCTGCCTGTGCGACGCAGCCGAGGGACAGGAATACTGCGGAGAAGCCTGCCGCGAGGCAGGAAGCGTGCAAGTGGAGTTCGCATGTCGATGTAGCCATCCCGGCTGCCCGCTTACGTTCCGGCAATTCGCAGTACGAAGTACGGCTGAACTATCCAGCTAAAGCGTCCATCTCGCACGCGAGGCCTCCCGGTGATTGCCGCGGCCAGTCGAAGGAGGAGAATCGAACATGAAAGCCATCACGAAGGTTGTAAGGCAAAGTTGCTGCACTTTTCTGTCATGTTGCCTTGTATCGGCGGCTGCGCCGGGAGCGTTGGCCGCAGCGGACCAAACTTCCGTGCCGCCGTCGACCCAGCCCGCGAAGCAGACACCGGAACAGTTGCAGCAACTGGTCGCGCCCATTGCACTGTATCCGGATGCGATGGTGGCACAGGTCCTCGCGGCAGCTACTTATCCCGCCGAAATTGTCGAAGCGGACCGGTGGATGCAGAAGCATAAGCATCTCAAGGGCGAGAAACTCGGCAAAGAAGTCGACAAGCAGCCCTGGGATCCGAGCGTGAAGGCGCTCACCGAGTTTCCTTCAGTGCTCGCCAACATGGATAAAAATCTCGCCTGGACGTCCTTTCTCGGCGAAGCTTACGTTAACCAGCAGCAAGACGTCACCAATGCCGTTCAGGCGCTGCGTCAGCGGGCGCAGAAATCGGGCAACTTAAACACCAACTCGCAGGAAACAGTAACCACGCAGGGACCAGACATCGTGATCGAGCCCGCCGATCCTGAAGTAGTCTACGTGCCCCAATACGATCCCTGGCTCGTCTATGGAGCGCCAATCGGCGTCTGGCCGGGCTGGTATGCCTATCCGGGACTTTACATTGGAGGTCCGGGAATCGATTTCGGCTTGGGCTTTGGAATTGGATTCTTTGGCGAATTTGGCTGGGGTTGGGGGCATTGGGGATACGGCTGGCATGGCCCTGGAGTCATGTTTAATCATGGCGCCTGGGCGTCTCACGGCTGGGCTTTCAATCGCGGATTTCATGGCGGCGGCTTTCATGGAGGAGGATTTCACGGCGGCGGCTTCCATGGCGGTGGTTTTCATGGAG
>Ga0210391_10000467_pt1 | contig 42542 bp, 38 predicted proteins | sample IncBWC12OmetaG_FD_160573 | JGI IMG/M metagenome (GOLD analysis project Ga0210391, IMG submission 160573) | Forest soil microbial communities from Barre Woods Harvard Forest LTER site, Petersham, Massachusetts, United States - Inc-BW-C-12-O ...
GCTGCCAAGCCGCTCGAAGAGACTCCTGAGCCAGAATGGCGCATGGAAGTCTCGCGCCGCCTGGAGCTCTATCGCGCGCGCCGCGGCTATGCGCGCAATGACGAATCGCAATCCGGGCTCCCGTTCCAGCAGCAGGCGTCCGCCGTCCACGGGGCTCACGAGGACGACGAAGACGTCGAGGTGCCCGAGCCTTTGCGTCCTCGGCCCGCGCAGCGCGCCGCCCGCGCCGCCGAGCGTGTGGACATCTGCATCCAGCCCGAACTGAATTTCGCCAGTTCACCCGAAGATCGCGCGCGCCCGCAAACGGCATTGGTGCCGGTGGCGCCGCTCGCCGATCGCCGCTGGGCGGCTTTTCTGGACTCAATCTTTCTCGCGCTCACGTGCCTCAGTCTGGTCGGCCTGTTCCATTGGGCCGGCGGCCAGCTCACGCTCGCGAAAACCGACGCGATGGTTTACCTCACGGTCGCCTACCTTTTCTTCGCAATCTATTTCTCGATTTTCACGGTGTTCGCCGGCGCCACGCCCGGGATGCAGCTGATGGATCTCACGGTCGTGCGGCTGGATGGCAGCCTGCCGGACACGCGCCAGCTCATCTGGCGCACGTTCGGCTATCTGATCTCGGCAGCCACGCTGATGCTGGGATTCGCCTGGGCCGTCTGGGACGACGATCGCTTCACCTGGCAGGACCGCATGTCGCAAACCTACATTACCGCCGCCGCGCCGCTGGTCGGCCTCGCGCCGATCGAAGTACACGCGGCCAGCCGCCGCTACGCGCACAAATAACGCTCCCGGGCCGGTCTTGCATGCAATCGGGATACGTATCGCCGTCGGCTGCTGGCTTGACTCGGTCCAGCAATTGCTTGAGACTTGCGCCGAGGCAATCAGCGAATGAAGTCGTCAAAAGCCGCCCGGTTCAATCTGTTCGCGTTCTTGAATTCCGGCGGGCTGGGCAAGAAGATCGTGCAGTATCGCAACAAACAGGTCGTGTTTTCACAGGGCGATTCGGCGCTAAAAATCTTTTACATCCAAAAAGGACGCGTCAAGCTCACCGTCGTCTCGAAGAATGCGAAGGAAGCCGTCGTCGCGATCCTGGGTGACGGTGATTTCCTGGGAGAGGGGTGCCTGGCGGGACAGCCGCTTCGAATGGCCACGGCAACCGCCATTTCACCCAGCTCGATTTTGGAAATTCGCAAGCCCGCCATGATGCGGGTGCTTCGCGAGGAGCAGGCTTTTGCGGAGCGATTCATCGCGCATGTTTTGGCGCGCAACATCCGTTTCGAAGCCGATCTGGTGGATCAGCTGTTCAATTCCAGCGAAAAACGCCTCGCCCGCACGCTTCTTCTTCTCGCGCGATACGGGAAGGCCGGCAAGCCGGAAACCATCGTTCCCAAGATCAGCCAAGAAACGCTTGCCGAAATGGTGGGAACCACTCGGTCGCGCGTCAGCTTCTTCATGAATAAATTCCGGAAGCTCGGTTTCATCGAGTACAACGGCGGTCTCTCCGTGCACAGTTCGCTCCTCAACGTGGTCCTCATCGACTAAGCCCCGAAGTTTCCATCCCAGATGTCGATTTCGAAACTGTTCGCTATTGACCATATCCACCCGCCCTTTCGGCCTAGCCTTGATCCTAGCAATCACTTGTTCAGATGAGCCACGATTCGGCCGTGTGATGAGAACTCCCGGGTCCGGCAGCGAGAGGAAGCCATGCGAATTTTGCTTTATAATCCGGACAACGGCGTTACCCGCAATTTCATGCCGCATCTTTGGATGTTCCTGCTTCAGGCGCTCACCCCGCCCGGCCACGAAGTGCTGCTGATGGATGGAAACGCCCAGCCCATGGATGAAGAAGGCCTCGCGCGCTTCGTTCGCGAACAAAATATCGGACTCGTAGGTATCGGCGCCATGACCCGCATGATCGCGAAGGCGTACCGCATGGCCGACGCGGTCCGCGCGGTAGGAGTGCCGGTAGTGATGGGTGGACCTCACGTCACGGAGCTCTCGGAGGAGGCGCTCGGCCGGGATGGCGGACCACGCCATGCGGATGCGGTCGCTCTGGGTGAAGCCGATGAAACCTGGCCGCGGATCGTTCGAGATGCCGCTCGCGGCGAACTCCAGGATGTCTACGTTCCGATGGATGAGCTTGGCAAGGAACGCAAGCCGCCGCTCCGGCCTTATCCCGAGATTCCCTGGGAGTCCGTTGACCTCGATCAATTCAACCTCGTTCCCAAAATTGCCGCGCCCTTGCTGAAGCGTTTCGGAGGAGGATGGGGAACGTTTCGAATGATCCCGGTCGAATCGGGCCGCGGCTGCCCCTATGGTTGCGAATTCTGCACCGTCACCGGATTTTTCGGCGACTCGATTCGCTTCCGCACCAATGAAAGCGTCGTAAACGAAATGCTGAAACTGAAGGCCCGCGCGCGCAGCGAAGGCGGCCAGATCGCCGTCTTTTTTATCGACGATAATTTCGCCATCAACGTGAAACGCACGAAATCGCTCTTGCGCGACATTATCGCTGCCAACGCCCAACTCCATTGGGTCGCGCAGATCAGCGCCAATCTCTTGCGCGACGAAGAGCTCGTCGACCTCATCGCCGCCGCCGGCGGCAAGTGGATCTTTATCGGGATGGAGTCCATCGATCCGGCAAACTTGAAAGATGTGAACAAGGGTTTCAACAAGCCGGGTGAATATGCCGCTGTCCTCGAACGGCTGGCGCAACGAAATGTCTACGCGATCACCTCGTTCATTTTCGGCATGGATAACGACACCACGGGAGTGGCGGAGCGCACCCTCGAGCAGGTCCGAACCTGGCCGCCGGGTCTGCCGATTTTCGGCTTGCTCACGCCGCTGCCGGCAACGCCACTCTACAAACGGCTCCAGGTCGCCGGCCGCCTCACGCGCCCCCGGCACTGGCAGGAGTTCATCCCGTTCGCCATGGCCCATACCCCGCTGAAAATGACCATCCCGGAAGCCCACGCCGAGGTGAAGTACGCCTGGGCGCAGTCCTACAGCCCGGAGGCCATCGCCCACGCCGTACATTCGCTCAGTCACAAACCGCTGGGATATCGAATCAACATCCTGATCGCCCGCCTTTGCTTCCGCGGCATCTATTTCCCGCAGATTGGCAAGCTGGCCTGGGTGAAAACCATCCTCCAAAGCCGCAGCACCATCTGGAAGCTGATTAGGGAAGGCTTGGCCAACCGCCCCGGCGCAATCCCAACCACGGCCGCTACAGCTGCGAGCAGCCCGAGCGCCTCAGACTGAGCTCCCGAAGATCCGTATACCCCAGCCTTATCGGAGCCGTTTTTATGCTGGCTCCCGCGTCCAAACGACCTCGACGGAAGTCAACTGGCGCGGCTTGCCACGGGCCGATGTATAATGGAGGCTCCCCTCGGTGCGGGGCGCGCCAGCCGGGAAAAGGATCGGGCATGAGCTCTCTAACCAAGAAAATTGTCGTCGTGCTGTCGGTAGTCGTCTTCGGCTTCGTCGCGGTGGGGTATGTCCGCGGGCGCTCGTCCGACGATAAGGCTTTCCGCGCTCTCACGGTCTACGGCGAAGTGCTCGACCGCATCCAGCGCGAATATGTGGACGAGCCCAATCTTCACCAGGTGACTTCCGGCGCCCTCCACGGCCTGTTCGATTCGCTCGATCCGCAATCGAGCTACCTGAGCCCGCTCGAATACAAGGACTACGAGGAAAAATCCGCCGCGCCCGCCAAGGCCGAATCCGGCCTCGCCCTCACCAAGCGCTTCGGCTACATCAGCGTGATTTCGGCGCTTCCCGATAGCCCCGGCCAAAAAGCGGGCTTGCAAATCGGCGACGTGCTCGAAAAAATCGCCGGCTTCACGACCGGCCAGATGGGTATCGAGCAGGCGCAACTCCTGCTGAGCGGCGATCCCGGCACGGTCGTAAAGCTTTCGGTGATCCGCCGCGGCAAAGCCGAGCCGCAGGACATGGAAATCACCCTCGCCAAGCTCGCCTCGCCTAAATTGGTGGAAGACCGGCTCGAAGGCGACATCGCCTACGTCCACGTGTCGGAATTCCAGCCCGGCGCGGCCAAGCAGATTCGCGACGAACTCGTGCAGCTCGAGCATCAAGGTGCGCACAAGCTGATTCTGGATTTGCGCGCCTGCGCCCTGGGCGACGATGCGGAGGGAATTTCCGCCGCGCAGCTCTTCCTTTCCTCCGGCACCATCGCCACGCTCAAGGGACAGACCGTTTCGCCCGTGGTTTCGGCGGCCGATCCGGCGAAAGTAGTCTGGTCGCAGCCCGTAACTGTGTTGATGGATACCAGCACGGCGGGCCCAGCGGAGATTCTGGCGGGAGCCATCGCGGATAATCACCGCGGCGAAACCGTCGGTCTGCGCACCTACGGCACTGCCTCCCAGCAGAAATTGATTCAGCTCGAGGACGGCTCCGCGCTGATCCTCACGCTGGCGAATTACTACACGCCCGGCGGCAAGGAAATTCCCGTTGACGGCGTGACGCCCACGCGCGAAGTGCGGCCTGCGATCGAGGACGTCACGTCGGCAGACGAGGTTCTGCCTCCGCCCTCAAGCTCGCCCAGCGATCCGGACGTGCAAAAGGCCATCGAGATTCTGCAGGATCCAAATGCTATGCGGAAGGCCGCCTAGCCAAACGTGACACGTGCGCGCGGTCATTTCTCCGCGCGCCTTTTTCATTTCAGAGTGTATTTTCTGCTGCTGGTTGTTTTTGCGCTCGTCTGCCTGATCGGCTGCCACAAGAAGTCCCCTTCGAAGGCCGAAATCCGCTCGGTCACGGATGAAATCGTCGCTGCGGCGCAGCGCGCCGCCGGCCACAAACTCGAAATCGAAATCCATCCCGAAGAGCAAGTCCTGCAAACAGGCGCCATGGAGACGAAGCATGAGTCCGACAGCCTCTACATCTCGCTGGAAAATCCCGCGCAGGCGGACACACTCGAGCGCTCGCTTGCTGAAATCGCGCGGCAGCACATGCTCACGGTCGATGAATCGTCCTCGGCCAAAATGATGCGCGTCGATTTCCTAAGGGCCGGGATTCGCACGCATTCAATTCACATCATCGTTTCCCTAGCCGGGCGTCCTCGCCCGGCCGCTGGCGCGCCTTCACAGGCAGAGGCCGGCCCGCGCCTCGCCATCATCATCGACGACATGGGCCACGACCGCGCGCCCGCCGACGAACTGCTGGCGCTGCCGATCCCGCTGACGATTTCGATCTTGCCCCATCTTCCGCTTTCGACCGAAGTCGCCGAAGAGGCTTTCCGCCGCGGCGACCAGGTCCTGCTGCATCTTCCGATGGAGCCGGAGGCCGGAAGCGCGGGCGGACCCGACGGCGTGACGCAGGAACCGATCGAATTGCGGGTGGGCATGAGCCCCGGCGAAGTGAACGCGACGCTGGCGGGCATGCTCGAAACTGTCCCGCACGCAGCGGGCGTGAACAATCACGAAGGCTCGCGCGCCACAGCGGACGCCCCGCTGATGCAGGCCCTCATGCCCGATCTGCGCGCCCGCAACCTGTTCTTCATCGACAGCCGGACTACCGCCGCGACCGTCGCCTACCGTACGGCCGAGCAAGACGGCGTCCCCGCCGCCTCGCGCAAAGTTTTCCTCGACGACACGCCGACAAAGGAAGCCGTGCTCGCACAGCTGGAACTGGCGGCCAAAGACGCGGCCCGCGACGGCAGCGCCATCGCCATCGGCCACCCGCACCCGGCCACAATCGCAGCCCTAGCGCAGGAAGCCCCGGCGCTTGAATCCCGGGGCATCCGCCTGGTGTTCGCCTCCGACCTCGCGCGCTAGTGTCGTTGCGCGAGTGTAGTTCATCAGGGGCGTTGTCCTATACCGACCGACGCAACAGCGAAGCCGGCTGCTCCGGTTTGACCGCGTCTTGGCTCAACTCCATGAGGTGAATTCGATGAGGCTACTTCGAAAATAGGGAGCTCTGCCCTTGTTGCTTCCCGCCTCGTCGACGACGAGGGCCCCGAACCAAGCTATGGGCCACGGATTTCCCGTGCTTTGCCATGATCACCGTGACGCTCTTGGTGCCAAGCTCGCCGATCACAGACGCTCCGCCTTCGATGAACTCGCCGCAGTTGTTTTCAGGATCCGCTCCCACTCCGCCGTACATCGCCTCGGCGGTCTTCGGTTTGTCTTCGCCTCCGGGCTTTGTACAGGATGACATTTTTTCGCCTGTCACTTCGTACAGCTAAAAGGACTGGAACGAAATCTGGTCTTACGCTCTATTCCCATCCCCGGGCTCCCCAGGTAGTTTTAGCTACCCGCCCCGCCGGTCGTGGTGATTGGCAGGGGTCCTAAGGAAGGAGCCTCATGTCCCACTGGATTGGTACCACGTCGCCGGCCGATGCTGGCATGTCGGATTTCAAAGAATGCCTCAAGCAACTGCGCGATGGTCATTCAACCGAAGCCCTGCAACATGCCCGCCGCGCCCTCGGAGTTGCGCCGAAGAACCCATTCTATCTCTCCTACACGGGATTGCTGGCTGCGGTCGCCGAGAAGCGCTTTGGCGATGGGGAGGCTCTTTGCCAGGAAGCTCTCGGGATGCGCCACAATCACGCGCAGCTCTACCTGAATCTGGCCGAGGTATACCAGCAGTCGGGCCGGACCCAGGAAGCGATCTCCACTCTGGAAAAGGGGCTGGTTTCCGCGGGACGCGATTTCCGCATTCGCCGCGCCCTGCAGAAAATCGGCACGCGCCGCGACCCGGTAGTGAATTTCCTGCACCGCAGCCATCCGGTCAACCGGACGCTCGGCCGGTTGCGCCACCGCCTGACGGGTCCTTCGCAAGCCGCCTGAGACGCCGGCCTGCGGCAACGAGATTTCTCCGTGCAGTAGTCCGGGGCGAGTCCCCGCAAATTCGCGCTTTCGTTCTGGAGGCGCGAATTGTACTCGCCCCGGATCCCCTCTTTTTTCGCCAAGCGAAAAAAGACCCTTCCGACTCGCAAACCGACCCCTTCCTCGAGCGGTTCCCACAGCACTGGAGAAGGTCTGCGACTCAGCTCTGGCCCAGCGGAAGAAAATACTGCGTGCCTTTCACGGGTTGGCGCACGCGGCGCAGAAGCTCCTGAAGATCCTCATTGCGCTCGACGAAGTCGATCTCCGTCGTGTCCACCACCAGCAGATTCGACGCGGAGTAGCGAAAGAAAAAGTGTCCGTAAGCGTCGGCGACGGCTTGCAGGTATTCCTGCGAGATCTGCTTTTCGGCCGGATCGCCCTTTTTCGAGACGCGCTTCTCGAGCACCTCCGGTTTGGCGTGGAGATAGATCACCAGGTCGGGTGCGGGCACCGACGGCCTAAGCATGTCGAAATATTTCTCGTAGAGCTTCAATTCTTCGTTGTCCAGATTCACATACGCGAAAATTTTGTCTTTCTCGAACAGGAAATCGCTGACGATCGGCGACGCCGTATCCTCGGGCCGCGTCTCGGCGAGCCGGCGATGGCGCTCGTAGAGGAAATACATCTGCGCGCGGAACGCGGCACCGGGCTTTTCATCGTAAAAATCGGCGAGGAAGGGATTTTCCTCGGCGTCAAAAATGCGGCGCGCGTGCAGCTGTTCGGCCAGCGCCCGCGCCAGCGTCGATTTCCCCACGCGAATGGGCCCTTCCACGACGATGTAGCGCGGGGCCTTGAAAACCGGCTCGGTCATGGCGCGCGATTATAGCAAACCGTTGCGCGCTTCAGGCTTCACCAGCTTCGTGCGATTGCGGCGATGATGCGGGCGAGCGCGTCCACGTCGCGCGTGTCGATCACTTCGGCGGGTGAATGTGAATAGCGCAGCGGCCAGCCGAGCGCGACATCGACCGAGCCGAAGGGAACGAATTGAGCGCCATCGTTGCCGCCGCCGGTGACGCCCAGCTGGTAGGGGATTTGATTGGCGCGGGCGATTTTTTCGACTTTCGCGACCAAGTCGCGCGGAGCAATGTTGGAGTTGTCCACGGCGCGGATCGCGAAACCTTTGCCGATTTCGGCGTCGGCAAAGCGCTGCGATTCGAGCGGCGAATCCGAGCTGACGACCGTGTCGACGGCGAAGACGTAATCGGGCGAATGGCCCTCGCCAGCGAGGCGCTGGGCGAGCGCGCCGGCGCCGACCAAGCCTAATTCTTCACCGGTCGACCAGACGAAGGTAACGTCCCGGTCCTTGAGCGGGCCTCCCAGCGCCCAAACGGCGGAAATGAGCGCCGTGTCGCCGACGCGATCGTCGAAGCTGCGGCCATTGGCGCGAGTGCCGAGCAGCGGGCGGTATTTCTTTGGAATCGTGACCCAGTCAGCGCCTGCCCGAATGCCGAGTTTGGCGACATCGTCTGGATTGCGCGCGCCCACGTCCACGCGAATCGTCTGCTCCGATTCGGCGGGCCATTTGAAATTCTGCTCGTCCCACCCTCGAGGCAATTCCATTATGCCAGGCTGATCACGACCAGCCGTGTGAACCAATACCGGATGCCCTTCAAAGAAGCTGAGATCCATCCCACCCAGAGTTTCGACTTCGAGGCGGCCGTCCTTTGAAATCGACTTTACGGCGAAGCCGATTTCGTCCGTATGAGCTATCACCACGATGCTCGGAGCCTTATTCCCGGAGGGCGCGCTGCTGACATGGACAATGAGATTCTTGTGATCGCCCCCTTCGACTTTCGTCCAGGGCGGCAGTAATTCTTTTACGCGGTCGAGAACCCTATCTTCATGGTTGCTGGCGCCGTAGGTTTCGACCAGCGCCTCGAGTAAGGAACTCGTGGAAGGCCGCGTCGGCTGGTGCAGGTCAGGAAAGGAATCCGTCTCACTCGCCGGCGGAATGGGGATCGCCGTGCTCTGGCGCGGCATCGAAAGATAGTCGGCGAGGAGATCCAAGACCTTGGCAGCGTCCGACAAATCAACGGTTTGAGCGGGCGTGTCGGGCCAGGCGGTGGCGATTCCGAGGTGCACCCATCTTTCGGGGAATGCAGGAGGCGGCAGATCGCTCGGTGCGACAAGTGCCGCCGAGTAGTCACTCGCGAGAGGAATATTGTTCGCGTCCGCGGTTTGCTTTAAATCGGCGGCCATACCGCTCAGTTCACCGCTCGACGTATCCAGTCCGATGAGAACACCGCTGCCGGTTTCGCGGCGCGGCGCGCGATGCACACCTTCCATCGCGGGCACATTTCCGCCCCGAAGCATTTCTCCGACGTAGATCATTTCGTCAGCCTTGATGGTCGTAAGGATCCGGTCAAGGCCGCGGCCACCAAGCCGTTGCTGAGTCACGAACGCAACCGTGAGAGTGCCCCTCATCGGGCCCCAATCGCCGCTGCGAAGAAGATCCACTAGCGCGGCGGCACCCAATTTATCTCCGACGGACGCGCCGGCAATTTTGTTATTCGCGAGGCTGATCAGCCGGCGATTGATGGCGACCGGGCTGAGGATGTCGACGCCGGCTTTGCGGGCTTCGGCGGCGGACGTGGCACCGATATCAACGTACACGTTTTCAAGGTCCCGCGGGTCCGGGGTGGGACGAAGCGAGCCGTTTTGTTGCAGGTGAACAGACTCTCCGGCGACGACGCCATCCATCCATTGGTTGCTGGCGGTGCGGATTCTAACGGGCTGGGCGGAATGGAGCTCATTGAAAATCAGCGGAAGGCTTCCGCGTTGCGGCAGGCGCTGGAGACGCAGGTAGCCGTCGTCGGTGATGCCACTGACGACGAAGCCGGGCTCGTCGATCGGCGCGACGATCAGGCGCTGCGGTGCGCCGCTACCGATGGTGACGATTACGTCGCCGAGGTTGTCCATGAGCGGATGAAACGCGGCCAGCTTTGCGCGGATTTTTTCACTGAGTTGGTTTTCGTAGCCGGAAACGGAGGGAGTCTCGACGAATTCCTTCAGGTCACCGACTAAATCTCCCGGGACGTGTGGCCGCGGCGTGGTTTGCGCCGCCGCGGGAGGGAGGCAAAAGAGTGAAAAAACGACGGCAAGAATGGGGAGAAAACGCACACTTCCGCGGTTCCTTACCCCGCCGTTCCATGGTCGAATAGAAATACGTGCGAAGGATCGTTCGAATCGGTCGGATTCGGCCGCTGCTGGCCGATAGGGTCGGAAGCCCGCTGCACGATGGAGGATGGCAATCGAGTGCGTCCCAGGCGCCTGCCTGAAGGCGGACGCTGGGGAACCGTTGCCGGTGGCCGCGCTCGACGGATGGGCGACGTCACGCCGAGCATCGCCGGGAAAACTCCCACGCGGAGATTGGCGGTCCCGGGGCGTCGGTTGCGTTCCGCGACTTGCGTGGATTTCAGCTTCGCTTTCCATGCGGACATCTTAGTACCTGAGTGCGGGGGCGCAAGGATTAACGCCGGTGGACTTTTTGTGAAACGAAGAAGCCGGGAATTAAGCGTTGACGCCCCGGCGTTGGTAGCACAGGAGGATCAGGTCGGCCCGACGGCGGACGCCGAATTTTGCCAGGAGATTCGAGACGTGGAACTTGACGGTGCGCTCGGAAATGTGGAGGCGGTCGGCGACTTCTTTGTTGGCCAGGTTCTCGAGCAGGCCGGTTAGCACTTCCTGCTCGCGGCGGCTCAGCTCGTTGGGCGAATCGACGCGCAGGCGCCGGCCGCTGCTGGACCCGAGGATGGAATCCACGAAGCGCGAAAGCACCGGACGCGAGACCCAGATGCCCCCGGCAGCCACCTGCGGGAGGGCTCGGGGAAGCTGTTCACGGGCCTCGGCATAGGTCATGATGCCCTTGGCGCCCTGGCGTAGAAGGGCGAAGCTTTCGGCCTCTTTCAGGTTGTCGCCCACGACCAGCAGGCGCGCGGATGCAAAACGATCGAGAATGTTGCTGATCAGCGCTCCGGTGGCCTGGCGGGCGGCATGTGCGTCCACCACGTAGACGGAAGCCTTCGGCACGTCGAAATTGCGCAGATCCGGGGCCAGCATCGAATCCAGCTGTTTGGCAGTGATCTGGAAGCCGGAGTCCTCCAGCAGCCGCTGGAACTCGTTGAGCACCATCGGGTGCGGCGAGAGCAGGCACACTCTCAGACTTTGCTTTCCGTTCGATTTCGCGGCCATCCTGAATTTAGGCTAGCCGAATTGGAGAACCGGGGCAACGATCACCAGGCGCGCGATTTCTTACCAGACACGGGCGAGGACTTCGATGGTACTACGGCGGCGGGAAGGTGGCTGCGAGATTGGCCGAGCGATTAATCGACCTGCGCGGTTGATTCAGCCGGGAAAGCCGCGTCGCCATCCTGTTTGCGCCGCGGGCGCTTGGCCGGAAGGCCCGCTTGGCGCACCTTGTAGAGCAGAGCGCGGTAGCTGATTTTCAGGACTTCGGCGGTGCGGCGGCGGTTCCAGTGATTGGCCTGGAGAACCTTGAGAATTACGTCGCGCTCCATGCGCCGCGTGACCTGCTGGGCGATGCGCTTGAGCGGGATGTTGCCGTCCGCGGTTGTTTCGTAGGTGAAATGTACGGGGGCCTTTTCGGCACGCTCGGAATAAAATGTGTCCTCGGAGCCAAGGACAACATAGCGCGCCAGGCAGTTTTCCAGCTCGCGGACATTGCCCGGCCACTCCCGCTGCTGGAGCAGGTGCAGCGTTTCTTTCGAAACCGGTGGCGCCTCGCGTTGGAAACGCCGGTTGAATTGCAGGCGCAGGTACTCGACCAGGTAAGGAATGTCCTCGCGGCGCTCGCGGAGCGATGGCAGCGTGATGCTGATCACGTTGATGCGGTAGAAAAGATCGGCGCGGAAGCCGCCGCCTTCGATTTCGCGGGCCAGGTTGCGATTGGTGGCGCAGAGAATGCGCGCGTCCATGCGCCGCTCTTCATGATCGCCGATGCGGGTGAAGTGGCCGTCCTGCAGCACGTGCAGAAGCTTCGCCTGCAGACTGGAATCGAGCTCGGCAATCTCGTCCATGAACAGGCTGCCGCCCTGCGCGAGTTCCATTCGACCGGGCTTGTTCGCGTTCGCCCCGGTAAAAGCGCCCTTCTGAAATCCAAAAAGCTCGCTTTCAATCAGGGTGCCGGGGATCGCAGGGCAATTGACCTTCACAAAGGGGCCCTTCCGCCAGGGTGACGCATCGTGTATGAAATGCGCCAGGACCTCTTTGCCGGTTCCGCTCTCGCCGAGGATTAGGATCGGGACGTTCAGGCCCGCAGCCCGCTCAACCTTCTGCCGGACAGCCTGCATGGCCTCCGACGGCCCGAAATAGATATGATCCGGCGGGAGCTCGGCCTGCTTGACCGGGAGCTCTTGCTTGATTGGGGCCGCAGATGCCATTCAGGTTAAAGGCTTTGGACTGGAAGCCTATTGCTCTCCTGCGATATTACAGTGCATCCAAAACGCCAAAGACTGCATTTGTGCTCCCGGGCAGATTAAATCTGCGATTTACTCGTTATTTCTCCAGTTCCCTGATTCTAATGGCGTTCGCCCGATCCGCAGGTTTCTTCCAGCGGGCGTTCTAGTACGCAACTGGCAGCGGTTTTTCCTCTCCGGCCAGAAAATTCTTGGAACTCTTGGGAAGCGTAGTTCTCTGTTGGTCGCCAGAGTTCCCAAACGGTTTTCCACAGAAGCGATCGACAGGAGGCGAGTGAGCCTTGCAATTGCGGCCGAGCCCGGGCGTGATGCGAAGGAAAACAGGGTCGGCGGCGGATCGGCAGTGTTGCGATGCCGGGGGGTGCGGGATCCGGCGGGGCGGATTCGCGGCCGGCTAGGCCCGCGAACCATCCCCCCGCACGATATCGTAGCGCTCGATCACGGCGGCGACTCCCACGGATTCGTGGTTGTCGTCCGAGTGCTTGTCGATGCGGATGACTCGCCCGTGCGCTCGAACGAATACTTCGGAGCCGCGGGTGATTTCGGCAGGAAGAGTGAGCGTGAAATCCAGCTCGGACCCTGGCGCAAGATCGTCGGTCATGGTGAAGTAGACGCCGCGCGTCGAAATGTCGCGCGTTTGTCCGCTGTGCGTGCGCGGGTCGCGATTGATCGGCATCCGAATATTGACAGGCAGAGATAGATCGTAGCGACGGGCCAAGCGACGTTCTGTCATTCCCGGGACTCCTCAGGACTGGATTCAGTTCTCAATCTTTTTTTGCAATAACAAGCTGCAATCGCTCTTCCAAATGCCTCGCAATACGCCACTTCCGGGACGGATGAGCGTTCCCGGCCAGGCCGCGCGAGCCAAACACAGATCCGCAGACTGCGCGATGAGCAACTCCTTTGTCAGCAACAAAGGAATCTTGTTGTTTGAATCAAGTGATGACGACTACATCGATTTGCACGCGATGAAACTTCCGCGTGTCGCCTAGTTCGGTCGGGAATATTAGATTATGGCAAGTGGGGTTGGTAGAGATATTTGACGGCGTGTGCTCTACTTATGCAACAGTTTTCAGGGACCAGGACTACGCACCCGCCCACGACTCACCGAACTTCTGGAAGGTAGTTTTGTGATTCGTGGCGCCGCATGCTGCCGGCCGGTTGAATCGAAGGCGCAAATAATTCCGCAGCAGAATACTCGCGCCGCCGAAATTCCTGGAAACCCTTTCCGATCGGGCGATCTGCGCCCTTCAAACTGTCGGTAGCTGCGATCCCTCAAGCGACGAGCCGAACGGCCTGACCCCTACGGAACGGGACGAGCCACACGGGTTGCGCGCTCCTTGGGTGAGCACTGCTACGAGACGCGGCCGCCTGGAACGACCGGTGTTTCAACCTCGACCGGTTCTTTGTGCTCTTCCGATTTTGCGGCTGCTTCCCGGGCCGCTGCGGCTGCCTTCGCCGCTTCCTTGGCGGCTGCCGAGCGGGCGCCGCGTCCGGAATCCAGATTGAACTGGCGCATCTTGTAGAGCAGCGCCTTGTAACTGATGCCGAGCATGCGTGCCGCGTCCTTACGACACCAATTCGTTTTGTCCAGCGCGTCGGCGATGGCTTCCATCTCCGCTTCGTCCTTCAGGCCGCGGACGAGAGCCTTGAGGCCCTGTTCCTTCGGCGCAGGCGTCTCGGCGCGCGGAGCGGTGCGCTGTTGCTGGCCGGTCATTTCGAGAAGCTCGCGGAAACTGCCTTCGTCGTCCTCCAAAATCACGTAGCGCTTCACGAAATTTTCCAGCTCGCGCAGGTTGCCGGGCCACGGATAGCGCAGCGCCGCTTCGAGCAGGTTTTTCGAGGGATCGGGCGCCTGCTTGCCGTATTTCTCGCTGTACTTCACCAGGAAATGGCGGAACAGCAGCGGAATTTCCGAGGTGCGCTCGCGCAGCGGCGGAATGTGGAGCGACAGAACGTTGAGGCGGTAGTAGAGATCCTCTCGGAAGCGGCCGGTGCGCATGGCTTCCTTCACGTCCATGTTTGTGGCAGCGAGCACGCGGACGTCGACGTTGACGACGGAGCGGGCGCCGAGGCGCGAATACTGGCCATCCTGAAGGACGTGCAGCAGCTTAGCCTGCAGGTGCGGGCTCATCTCGGCGATTTCGTCGAGGAAAATCGTGCCCTTATTGGCGAGCTCGAATTTGCCGGGCTTGGCGCGGACGGCACCCGTAAAGGCACCCTGCTCGTAGCCGAAAAGCTCGGATTCCAGCAGCTCTCCGGGCAGCGCGGCGCAATTCACCTTCACAAAAGGCTGCTGCTGGCGTCGCGAGCGCAGATGGACCATGCGGGCGACCACTTCCTTGCCGACGCCGCTCTCGCCGCTGATGAAGATCGGTACGTCCACCGGCGCAATCTGCAAAATCTGCTGGCGGATTTTGATCATTTGCGGGCTGGCGGCGAGGAACGAAATGTCCTCGGTGAGGGCCTCGCAATATTCCCGCAGCGCCTGGTTTTCCGAGCGTAGCTGCTGCTTCTGCTTGCACTTCAGGAAGGCTGCGTCGAGCTCGGGCTTTTCGAATGGCTTGGTCAGGTAGTCGAGCGCGCCGACGCGGATGGCTTCGACGACCGTGGTGACTTCGTTGGTGCAGGAAAGCATGATCACGTTGAGCGAGCGTTCGAGCTGCATCAATTGGCGGAGCGTCTCGAGGCCATCCATCTCCGGCATCAAGACGTCGAGGATGATGAAGTCGGGCCGTTCGCCTTCGCCCACGCGCTGGAGCGCTTCTTTCCCGCTCGAGAGCGTCTCGACGGCATATCCGTCGACTTCGAGCAGCGTCCGCAGGTATTTCCGGATGCTTGGCTCGTCGTCGACCACCATGATTTTCTCTTTAACGGGCTCTTTAGTAGCCATTGTTTTCTTCCCGGAGCATGAACGGCGCTCCCACAAGCTTACTCGACATAGATCGGCAGCAAAAATGAAAAGGAGCTACCACGTCCCAATTCGCTATCAACCCAGACTTTTCCGCGATGCGCCTGGATCAGGCGCTTGGTGATCGCGAGGCCGAGGCCCATGCCAGAAGACGAAGGGTCGACGCGAACGAACTCCTCGAAAATTTCCTGGTGAAATTCCGCGGCGATACCCGTACCCGTGTCCGTGACGGAGATCAGGATGCTGTTGGGACGCTGGCCGCTGCCGCGGCGGCGTTCCTCGGCGGGGGGCGCTTCGGCCAGGCGGCGCTCCCAGAAATGCGGTACGGCGCGCAATGTGACGCGGCCGCCCGCCGGCGTGTGTTTCAGCGCGTTGTCGATCAGGTTCACGACGCACTGCTGCACTTTCTGATAGTCGAAACGAAACAGCGGCAGACTCGGGTCAAGACTAATTTCGAGATGAACGCCCGCGCGCTGAAAAGCGTCCTTCCAGCGTCCCGCCAGATCGTTGACGCAATCGCGCAAATCGTTTTCGTGGAATTGCAGGACCAGCTTGCCGCTTTCCAGCGCCGAGTAATTCAGGAACATCGAGACCAGGCGCACCAGGCGGTCGCAGCTTTCCTTCGATTCGCGCAGGATTTCGCGTTGTTTCTCGCTCAGTTTTCCGAGCGAGCCGGAAAGCAGAAGCTCGTAGTAGCCCTTCATCACCGCGAGCGGCGTTTTCAATTCGTGCGCCGCGGACGCCAGAAAAACCGTTTTCTGGCGATTGGCTTCCTGAAGCCGCAAATACGCGGCCAAAAGATTCCGGTAAGTGATCTCGCGTTCCTGGATCAGATCCTGAACCTTCTGACGCATGTCCGTTTCGTCGGCCGCCGGTTCGATCGTGGGTGGCTCGATGAAGCAGGCCAACCAGTCGGGCTCCGGGAGCCATCGCAGGCGAACGCGCCGCTTGCCCTCGATGGCATCGAGCGAGAGATATACCTCCTGCTGGCCGCTTTCCAACTGGGACAGAATTTCCTTGCGGTCTACATGCAGCAGGTCCCGAAACAGGTTGGGGCCCGTCGCGGTGTCCAGGCCTTGAGACAGCAGGACGTCCTGCGCATGCAGATTGACGAACAGGGGCGTGCCGATGCGGTCGGATACAATCAGGGGGCGATCGACGGCGTCCAGAAGGCTGGCCAGCAACTGAAAGCCGGTCTGGCTACTACTGCCCGGCTTGTCCGCAGTCGTGGATTTGGCCAATTGGATCTCCGTGACCCCTCGTGCGAAAGATTCCCTTCTCTTTAGAAAAGCCGAGAGAGTTCAAGAGGTTTCGCTGAGGAGAGGTATGCTCGCAAAGGGCTCAAAGGGTGTCAATGGTAAATGCGTTCCACAGTTGCACCTTGTGGGAAATCAATTGCCGAAAACTTGCATATTCCGACGCCGAAAACACCCCATATCAATATGAGAATCCAGTTAAGTTGTCGTTTTTCAGTTACTTGAAAAGAAATCACTTTGGAGGCTTCAACTTGCATTGAAATTGCGAACTAATCGAGTACTAAAACTTAGGTACCAATGAACGCTAGAGAAAACGCGATCCATCAGAGGGTGGCCGTGCAGCCACTGGACGACGAGCGCAGACGACATCAGCGCATCCACCTGCAGATTCCCTTGTTTATCCGCGGGAAGGATACCCAGGGCGAGCAGTTTATGGAACTCGCTAAGACCTTGGATATCAGTGCAATAGGGGCCTTTGTCGCCAGCCCGAGGCCCCTAGTAGTCAACGCCTTCATCACGTTGACGATTCCGGCTCCATCCATCACCTCGTCCGGACTCGTTCCGGCGGGCATGGCTCCCATTCAGGGCAAAGTCCGTCGGCAGCACGAAGCCGGCGATGTGTACCTGATTGGTGTTGAGTTCCTGAAGCCGATTGGCTGAGGCGGGCTCTCTCCTGTCGAACTTCCATCGGCAGCTCCGAAAAGTGGAACGGTTTTTCACTTTTGCCTCTCCCTCGGCGAGCTGTCTTTCGGCGTCCTCTCTCGTGCTGGCAACCTCAAGCTGGCTAGAGGCTTACGGCTGCTCCTTCTGCTGAATCCATTTCTCTGATTGGACTGCCCCGTGCTATAACCCTAGCACCCCGCAGGTACACCTGGTTTTCCAGGGTAGGTTCGGTATTGTCTCGGAACATCGAATGTTACCAATAGGCGACCCGTCACAGCCGCTGCCGTCGGCCCAGGATTCCTTTCTCGATCTGCTGGTCGAGACTCTGGAAGGCCTCGACGAGGCGATCCGCGGCCAATTCCTTCGCCAATTCTTTAGGACCGTCGCGCAGATCGATGTGTCGGAAGAACAGGCGAACGGATTCTGGGTGCGCATCCTGCAGCGCCGCGCCGATATTGCCGACAGCCTGGGACAAAAAATCTCGCTGAAGACCGCGATGATGGACGTACTCTCGGGCGCGAACCTGATGCGCGTGCCGGTGATGATCGAATACGATGAGCTGAAAAAACTTCAGGTCAATGCGGCCACCGACGCCCTGACCGGCCTGCACAACCGGCGCCTTTTTGACGAATATTTTGACAAGGAATTGAATCGTGCGAAACGCTACGGGCAGCAGCTCGCCATCGCCATCCTCGACCTGCACAAATTAAAGGAAGTGAACGACCGGCACGGCCACCTGCAAGGCGATCAGGTTTTGCAAATGGCCGCGGCCACGCTGCGCCACACCTTGCGCAATTCCGATTTCGCGTTTCGCATCGGCGGAGACGAATTCGCGCTCCTTCTGCCCGTAACCGATTTCGAACAGGCCGTCACGCTCTGCCGCCGCGTCCGCACGCAGTATGAGAACGAGCTCCGTCCGCTGGCCCTGGATATCGGTGTCACGCTGGATTTCGGCGTTGCCGTGCATCCGCAGGACGGCGATCAAAAGAGCGGGCTGCTGGGCCTGGCGGACAAAAAGCTCTACGAACTGAAACAGTCCGGCCGAACGCCTTCGCGCGTAATCCCACTCGAGTCACATTCCGCTTCGCGCGAATCCGCACCGGCTCAGGCGCCGGCTTCGGCCCCTGCCGCAGCGGCGACCGCACCGGCGAGAACGATGCCGCCGCCTCCGCCGGCCCCAACCATTGTTCCTCCGCCGCCGCAGCGCAGTGAGCAGCGAAAATGGGAGCGCGTGTCGCTGGCTGGGACGAAAGCGCACGCTGTGCTTACGGAAGGTGGCCAGCGATCGGCGAAAGTGATTGATCTCAGCTACGGCGGTGTGGCGCTGCAATTTGAAAAGCCGGAAGACTTGCCGAGCCAATTCAACGCAGTCCTCAACGTGCCGATCCTGCCGCCGGTGCGCGTCGTGCTGCGCAAGACCTACACCACGCGCGGCGAAGGCGGACGCACGCGTGTTGGTTGCGCTTTCGTCTCGTAATTTCGTCGTCGGTGTCGGCTGCCGCTGTTCGCAGGCCGTGCGACCAGATTCCCGGCCCCATCCCCGATTTACCCTAGTGGAAAAAGCGCCCCCTCCGCGGTAGGATACGCGCTTCACTCCGGCCTACCGCACTCGACAGGGCGTTTCGGATGGCGATTCCATTTTCTTTGCCGTCGAATCATTCCTCCCGGAATGTCGGCCTGGAAGTGTGGATGGACCGGGTTCTCGAGCGCGCCGATCAGGTGCGCGAGAACTGGGACGCCGACGGCGTTCACGATTTGCGCGTGGCCTTGCGGCGCTGCCGCACCATCGCGGAAGCTTCCAGCGAAGTAAATCCGAGCCCGGGCTGGCGCAAGCTGAAACGCGCGACCCGCAACGTGTTTCACCACCTGGGCGACCTTCGCGACACCCAGGTGCAGCACGCACTGGTGAAAAAGCTGGGCGCGGCCGGCGATCCTGTGCGCAAACACCTCCTGCGCGTCCTATCCCGTCAGGAAGAAAAGCAACGCCAGGCCTCGGAAAAGGCCCTGGACAAATTCGACCGCAAGGAATGGAAGAAGCTCACTCGGAAGCTGGCTTCAAAGTCGCGATTTTTCCCGCTCAACAGCGTGGTCTATCAGCGGCTCGCCCTCACCCGGCTGCAGGCCGCCACGGAAATGTTGCAGAAGGCGCGCCGGCGCCGCAGCAGCGTAGCCTGGCACCGCCTGCGCATCGCCGTTAAGAGCTTCCGTTACGTGGTGGAAAACTTTCTGCCGCAGCGCTACGAAGTCTGGTCCGACGACCTCAAACAGATGCAGGATTTACTGGGCGAAGTTCACGATCTCGACGTGCTCCGCCAGCAGATTCGCCGCAACGGGGCGAAGCTCGACCCGGGGTTCGTGGGGCCATGGAAAGAGAAAATCGAACGCGAGCGAAAAATCCATCTGCAGCAGTTCCTGGCGAAAGCTTCCGGTCCTGGGTCCCCATGGCTTACCTGGCTGGCGGGATTTCAATGGTCGCACACGCTCGTCACCCACTCCGCCCCGCCTCAGCGCCGCACCGCGTAGCGGCGCATCCAGGTACCCGTCGCGCTACTGGCCCAAATCGCGCAGCACTTTCGGTGTCAAGATCCATAACAAGCTCCAGGCCCCATGCCCGGACTGCTCGAAGCAAGCCACGCCCGCTTTTTTCAGCTCCGTGAAAGGCGTGCGCGCGCCGGCAAGATGCGCGATCGTCAGATCCAGATGCGGCGCGTGGCCGAAGAACGCGACTTCCTTCGCCCGCAGATGCGTGATCTCCTTGATAATATCGGCGGGATTTGCCGCGGGTTTCAGATGGTCGTTCACGCGAATCTTGTCCACCGCAAATCCCAGAGCCTCGGAGAAGATTTCGGCCGTCTGCGCCGCGCGCACGAACGGGCTGGTGATCATCACGTCGGGTTTCGCGCCCATGGCGCGCAGGCCCAGCGCCGCCGAGCGCGTTTTCTGCACCCCCCGCGCCGTCAGCGGCCGTTCCGGCTCGGGCGGACATTTCGGATCGGTGCGATCGACTGCGATTCCGTGGCGAACAAGATAGAGAATCATGGCTTACGCAACCTCTTGCTTTCGCTGCACCCGCCGAAATTCCGGGCGTAAATGAAATTCCTTCTCGAAAAGGTCGGTTTTCCGCGCCAGCCCGGCGATATCGAGCCGCGTTCCCTCCGCCGCACAAATCTGGAAAATCGCCCGGCGCCCGGCGATCTGAATGTCCACGCCGGAAATTTTCTGCGCGTGTTCGGATTCCAGTTTCTCGGCGATGCGCAGCAGCGAGATCAGCAGCCGCACGTGCCGGCGCTGCTCACTGTCGAGCGAGGCATACGATTCGTGCGCCAGCTGCGGCTCCGATTTGCAGTTGTGGTAGCGGACCAGCGCCGCGACCATATCGCGCCGCCAGCCGCGCAGGCCCGGCACCTGCCCATTTCGGATCAGATACTCGCCGTGCCGGTGGTGCGCTTTGTTGTTCACGAAATGTCCCACGTCGTGCAGCACCGCGCCCATTTCAAGCACCAGACGTTCGTCCGGACCCATTTCGTGAATCGGACGCAGCTGGTCGAAGAGCGCCAACGCCAACCGCTCCACCTGCCGGGCATGCTGCGCGTTGTAGTCCATGCGCCGCGCAAACCATCGCGCGCCCGCTAGCAGCTCTTCGGCGCGCCCTTTTTCCTCCGCGGACGAGGCCCCCCCCGAATATTGCTCGGCCACCAGATCGAGCAGCAATCCTTCGCGAACGCCCACACCGGGAACCAGCATCGACCGCAGCCCCAGCCATTTCGCCACGGTGCTGATGATGATCGCCGCGATGCCCATCACCTCGGCGCGATCCTGCCGCACGCGGAACGTCCGCATCCGCGCCGGCACGTCCAGCCGGCAGAGGTTCCACGTCTGATCTTTCAGCAGCCGCACATTGATGGTAGGCGCGCGCCCCACCATCGGACCCGGCGCCAGCCGCACCAGCGCTTCGGCATTTCCGCCGCAGACCACGCCGATCGCTCTCGAAAGATTCGGCGGCGAAGGCATGGCACTCCGCAGCAGCGAAAGCGTATGGTGCCGCAGCCGTCGCGCCGTGTCTTCGTCAATCGCGCCGTCGATCGAATAGGTTTCCATCAGCCGGATCGTGCCCAGCGGGAGCGCCACGCGGTTTTGCAGCACGCCGCGCTCGTAAAAATTCAGCTCCAGGCTGCCGCCGCCCAGATCGAAAATCAGCCGCGGCTGCACGCGATCGCCCAGCGCCCAATGCACCGCCGAGCAAACCAGCCGCGCTTCTTCCTCGCTGCTGATGACCTCCAGTACGATTCCGGTCTTTCGCTTGATTCGATCCATCAGCCGGCGATAATTGCGCGCCTCGCGCGCCGCTGCGGTCGCCACCGCGCGGTAGGTCGTCACGTTGTGGTGGTCCATGCGATCGCGGAAGTGGCGGAAGGCGCGGACTGCCCGCGTCATCGTTTTTTCGTCCAGCAGCCGGCGTGTGAAGGCGTTATGCCCCAGGCGCACGGGGGCACGCTCGCCTTCCAGGATCTGAATTTGCTGCGGAGAAGTGGCGCGCGCGATGGCTAGCCGGATCGCGTTGGACCCGGCGTCGATCGAAGCCAGCTGTACAGGGGCGGCCACTCTTAGCGCCAGAGATGGGCGAGTGCGTGCGACGGCTTGTAATTGGTGTTCTGGATGCCGAGCTGCGAAGCGATTCGCTTGCGCAGCAGTCCGTTCACTTTCGACACGCTGGCTTCCCCGTCGAGTTCCAGGAAACCGTGGCGCTTGGAAAGATATTCGAACTCGCGCTTGATCATCGACTGATAGCGGATGAAGGACTGGAACAGATCGTTTGAAAGCGACATGTCGCGGCCCGACTCCCAGTAGCTGATCGTCTGCGATTTCTTGAATTCGCGGTCGAACGCGACTTCGGGCCGCACGTTGAGCCAGAAAGTAAGGTCCGGCCGCAACGCGATGTCGTAAATTCCGTGCAGATAATCCCGGCCGATGCCGCGAACCGCCGCGCGCGCGATCAGCGTGAAAATATACCGGTCCGCCAGAACAATCAACCCCGATCGCAGCGCCGGCAAAATGCGTCGCTCGAGTTGATCGAAGAAATCGGTGCTGTACATCAGCGCCAGCGTGGTGCGCGTCACGGAATTTTCGGCCAGCAGGCCGTCGATGTCCTCGCCCACCAGGAAGGAGCGGCGCAAACCCATCGTTTCGACCGCGAATCCCTCGCCTTCCAGCCATTCCGTCAGCAGAGAAATCTGCGTCGAGCGGCCCGATCCGTCCGTGCCTTCCACGACAATCAGGCTGCCGCTCAGATCTTCCGTACGCACGCCCGGCAGCGGCATGCCGTAGAAACGCGAGTGGCCGTTCCCGGCGCCGTTTTTGCCTTTTCTTGAGCGCTTGGCGCCGTGGCCGTTCGAGCCCGCGCCGTTGCCGGGTTGCGATTTCGGAGACATTATTTTTTCTTCGGGGCGAATTGCTTCAGGTCCACGCGGTCAGCCAGCAGATGGCGCATCAGCTTCTGCAGCTTGTTCACGCGGACCGTGCCGTCCATCAGCACGAAATTGTCGGTATCGACCATCTGGTCGTAGTTGTTCAGAATTTTTTCCTGGAAGATGCGGAAGCTTTCCGCGCGATCGAGCGAGATTCCCAGATCCATTCCCGCTTCGTAGTATTTCAGCTTCGGGCGGCCGGCCACGATGCGGTTCACGGCCACGTCGAGCGGCGCGCGAAAATAAAACGTGATGTCGGGTACCGGGGCGAAGCTATAGAGGTTGCGCAGCCAGTGCGGTGAGCATCCCCGCGCGGCGTCGCGAGCGAATGCCGTATAGACGTAACGGTCCGCCAGCACCAGGTAGCCGCCGTGCAACAGCGGCAGAATTTGCCGCTCGCAGCGGTCGGCGAAATCGGCGGCGTGCAACATGGAAAACGTCGTGGGCGTCAACAGCCGGCGCTGCTTGCCGCGGCGCGTGGCGGATTTCACGAGCGGCGACGAATTCCACTCCGTGAAATGAATTCGGTAGCCGCGAATTTCCAGCCAGCGCTTCAGCAGGTACAGCTGCGTGCTCTTGCCCGAGCCGTCGATGCCTTCGACCACCACCAACGCGCCGGGATACGGGCGCTTGGGCGCCGCAGCGCGCTCCGGAGCAGGCTGCGGCGCGGCGGAAATTTCACTGGTCAGGGTCGCCATGTGGGTACGCCAAACGCGCGAGGAATCATCATACTTCGGAACCATGAACCAGGCGCGAAAAAAGTGTTACCAGTGTATGACCAAGTAAAGTAAGGATTTAAGGCCTCCCCCGTTGCCGGCGGGCGCAAGCCAGCGCGGGCTGGAGGGGGGCGGCGTTGACCTGCTCTCGCCCAAGGAAGCAGAGTCACACCAGAAATTCTGTGATAGCTTAGCCGTCCATGCAACTCACCCTGCAAAGCCAGACGGTCGGCGACGTCGTCATCATCCGTTGCAAAGGCCGCATCCTCACCGGCGAGGAGTCCCGCCACCTTCAGCAGGAAATCGAAAAACTCACGCCGCTCACCAAGAACGTCGTACTGCAGCTCGCCGAAGTCACCTATCTCGATAGCGGCGGCCTCGGTTCGCTTGTCCGTCTCTATGGCGTCCTGCGCGCCGCCCGCGGCGATCTGAAGCTTTGCGAGTTGTCGCCGTTCGTCGTTCAGGTTCTCGAAGCCACGAATCTGCTGAAAGTGTTGCGGCCGTTCGCCACCCAAAAAGAAGCGATCGACGCGTTTGCAGCGAAGCCCGGATCGCCCCATGAGGCGGCTCCCGCTTCCGCCACGCGCGTCGTCTGCCTCGATAGCTCGCTGGACGTTCTCGCGTACCTGAAGGTTTTGCTGCAAGGCTCGGGATACGAGGTTTTCACTACGCGCCATCCCGCCGATGCCGTGTCGCTCGCCGTCGGCACAAAACCGCGCGTGCTCGTCTGCGGACCCGCGATGCATGGCAACGAATCGATCCTGGAAAAACTTCGCCAGAGCGCGCCGAACGCCAGGTTGCTCTACCTGCCCGCGGATTTTTCCACTTCAGAAGCAGACCGAACCGGCCGGGATGTTGTCGAACAAGTCCGTTCGCTCCTGACCTAAGCCGCTCCATTTCCCTCGCGCAGGTACCCGGGATTAATGTCCGCCCTGGGACTCATCGTTCGCCTGATTGTTGTAGTCGTAGGCCGGATAGATAAAATCCAATCCGCGCGTGTCGCCCGGGTAATACCACGTTTGCAAAGCTTCGGGCTGATCGCCGGAACGCTCGTCAAACAGAAATCGCGTATGATTTGTCGGCCGCGAGCGCCAGGTGCTCACGGTTAGCAGCGTCGCATACGTAAACGACTGGTCTTCATTCTGAATTTGAACCACGTTTCGAGTGTCCGGCAAGTTCACCAGCTTGAATACGTACGTGCCCGGTGGCAGGATTTGTCCCGGAATTTCCACCGGCCCGCTGAAATTCACCACGGTTTTTCTGTCCCACTGATCCGCTCGCGAGCTTTTCACGCTGGGCCCAAGAGCCGCGCACAGCACTGCCGCCACAATCGCGATTTGAATATTGCGAAGACTTCGCATGTTCCAACCCTCCTTCTGAGTTTTTTGGCCGGGGCTGAAACGGGTGGGGGAGTTTCGCTCTCCCTAGAGGGAGATGTGTGGCCGGTGCGGAGGGTTTCAGGAAACTTGTCTGGCGCTGAATTTGAATGACTTAGCAGACAATCGAAAAATTTCTTGCTCGCCTGTCGTTGATTTTGGCACGCGCTGGCCGCTTCTGTGTTGACTTCGCGGGCGCGGCCTCCTAATCTGAAAATTCGCGGCCGTATTTCATCATCGGAAGGGGTTCTTCGTGCGTCGATTCATCGCGCTGTTTGTCTGCGCTATCGCTGCTTTCGCGTTCACCGCGCAGGGCCAGGCGACGAATTCTCGGGGGTCCGGCGATATTGCGCCGCTGCGCGTGCCGGCCGGCACGATTGTGAATTTTCAGCTCCAGACCCGCATGAAGGCGGCCACTGCCGGCGTTCCCGACGAGCTTCCGAAAGGCACCATGCTCCGCGTGAAATTGCTGGATTCAATTGACTCCGCAGCCGATCGTGATGGTTCCGCGTTTCGCGGGCTGATCGTCGCGTCGGTCGCCTGGGGCGATCGCGTCGTCATTCATTCCGATGCGCAAGTGCGCGGGCTGTTCGCGCTCTTGCGAAGCGCGAGCCACCCCGAAGGATTTGAGTACCAGCTTTTGATCACTGGTCTGGTCGATCGCGGACAGGTCTATACGCTCACTGCGTTTCTCGATCCAGATTCTCCCGACGGCCCGGCCAAATCTTCGACGCGCGAAGATTCGCTCGCGCCCTTACACAATTGATTTCTGGTCTTCGTTCCCGGTCGAGTGGGATCGCCGCAACCCGCGAACGCATACCGCAAATCATTTAGTACGTCGCCCTCCGCCGCGGGATTTCCCTGTATTCACCATGTAGAACCACAATTTCCGTCCATGTGAAAATTGGGATCGCATCGTGCAGAGATTCCTCGCCCCCGCCGCCGATCGGGCGCCCCACCCCAGCCCTTGCTCGACCCTAAATCCAATGATGCGGGCGATTTCAACCCTCTGTAAATTGATTTCCCGCTTTGGCAAGCTCATTGCCTCAACTACCTGCGCAGTTTGAAATACCAAGGAGGGCGGGGAAATGAACCACATTCATCGCGTAGGACTTTCCGTTATATCGGGTTCTCTCATCGCCGTCGGCACGTGGGCACTGCCAATCAGTGCGCCCGCTCCCAAGGCCCCGGTCCCGGCGCAAAGCAGCATTCAGCTTCAGTCCGCGTCAGGACAGATCGCCACGGTGTCACGCGATTCGTTCACACTCACCACGAGCAACGGCGCGTCGCAGGGCGAAGCGTTCGCCCAAGTCGACAGCACCTCGAAGACGATGCTGTTCGTGATCGACGACAACACGACGATTGACGGCAAGTTGACCGTGGGCGCCAACGCGGACGTGATCTACCGCGACGACAACGGCAACCACATGGCCGTCAGCGTCACGGTCAGCAAGTAGTTGCAGCCACCCAGCCCGTCGTTGTCCAAGGAGTCGGGCCATGAGTCACGCTTTTCACGAAGTGCCAAACCCGGCGTACCCGGCGGCGAATTTTCCGCCCGTGCCCAAACCGCGGCAGGTGCGCAGCCATCAGCTGGCGGCCGAGGGAAAGATCGAGGCGCGTCTGCACGACCTCGGCAGTGAAATTCAGGAACTGGTGGAAGCGCCCTATCCGGGATTGTTGCAGGACCGGGGCTACGTTCGACAAGCGCTCGAGGAGTTGAACTCGAAACACACCACGCTGTTGTGGACTGCGCGCGTTGCGAAATGCACCGAGGGTTTCGTGCGTGAAAGGCTGTGGTGGGATATCGACAAGGCTTTGACCAGCCTTGAGAAAATCGCCGGCTCACTCGTCGAAAGCTAAAGGGTGGCTGGCCCGCCCGGCTCGCGTATGGGAGAGTCCAAGGAAAATCGTATGCCAACGGAAATCAATCAGCGTCGCGCCCTATCGCTTCTGGTCCTATTCGGCAGCATCCTCTACATGGTGGTCACTTGGAATTATCGCGGAGCCGAGGAGCCCGTCCATTACCGGCGCCCTTCCGCCATCTAGTTCCTTTCGAGGCACCCAATCGATTTATGATTTCCGCTCGAAAGCCTGCAGCGCGTCGCCTTCCGTAGGATGAATCTCAAACACGGTATTCATGTGCGAAATCCGCAGCACATCCATGACTTTCGCGTTCACGCACGCCAATTTCAATTCTCCCGCCGCCTGCCGCACCACGAAATGCGATCGTAGCAGCTCGCCGATTCCTGAGCTGTCCATGAATTCCACCCGCTCCATATGCAGCACGAACTTTTTCGTGCCCGAATTCGTGAGCACGTGCATCAAATCGCGCAGCTTCGTATGCCCATCAACCACCGTGAATCGGCCGACGGCCTCGACCACCAGGACCGGTCCGGCCGCTCGTGTCTGAATCGCGAATCCCATTAGACCAGTAGCGCTCCGCCGTCGACGTCGATCACGGCGCCGGTCATAAACCCCGACGTCATCATCGTCAACACCACCGCCGCAATTTCCTCCGGCCGGCCCGGCCGCGAAACCGGCTGGCGGCCCGTGAACTGCTTCAGCGTCGCCTCGCGTGTCGTCTCGGGCAATCCGTCCCACAGCTCCGTCTCGACAATTCCCGGTGCCATTACGTTCACGCGCACCGGCGCCAGTTCTACCGCAAGCGCGCGCCCCAATCCCTCCACCGCCGCGTTGATCGCCGTCAACGTCGGAGCCCCCGCGCCCGGCTTGCGCGACGCCACGCCGGAGAACAGCACAATCGACCCGCTCGGTGCCATGCGCGCTGCCTTGATTGCCGTGTACTGACCCCAGAATTTGCTCATCATCGATGCCTGCGCATCGGCAATCGATAATTTCCCGAAAGGCGCAATCTTCACTTCGTTCCCCGGCAGCACCAAGTGATCGACCGATCCCGCCGCCTGGAAAAACGTGCGCACGGATTCACCGTCGTTCACGTCAACGGTTCTTCCCTGCGCCGGCGAGCCCAGCAGTGCCACCGTATCGCTCACGCGCTTCTGATTCCGCGATCCCACGGTCACGCGCGCCCCCGCCACTGCGGCCTGCCGCGCAATTGCGCGCCCGATCCCCGACGTTCCTCCGATCACCACCACGTGTTTCCCGGACAAGCCTTCCATCTTCGCGTTCACCTGAGCCTCCGCCGGTTTCGAAATCGAGATGCTATCACCTCTTTGCTTGTATCGCCCCTAGAGCCTTCCACTTTACTGTGCGCACGTTTTTGAGTGGATGCACGCGCCCCGTCTCCTCCGCCTCCACGTAGGCTCCTTCGATTCGAAAGAATTCGGCGGCCCGCAAGCCGCCAGGAGGAATCCTCGGCAGCGCACAAATTTTCATGCGTTTTGTTCTATGATTTTCGCGCAGACGGCAAACGCTTCTGGATGCCCGCGCCGCTCGAGCGCGGACTCGTCCTCAGCCGGCAGTCGGCGCTCAAGAAATAAGTGGCCCGACCGTCGCGTCATTCGTCCAACCTAAGGGCCCCCACGATGAACTCCTCGGCCGGAGAAATCGCGACGCGAGTGTCGATCGCCGGTGGCGGTCCGGCCGGGATGATGCTCGGCTACCTGCTTGCGCGCGCGGGCGTCGAAGTGATCGTTCTCGAAAAGCACGGCGATTTCCTGCGCGATTTCCGCGGCGATACGGTTCATCCTTCGACGCTCGAAGTGATCTACGAACTCGGCCTGCTGGACAGTTTCCTGAAGCGCCCGCATCAGCAATTGCAGCGCCTCGGCGCGCAGATTGAGGATTTCTCCGTCACCATCGCCGACCTCTCGCACCTGCCCACGAAGTGCAAATTCGTTGCCCTGATGCCGCAATGGGATTTCCTGAATTTTCTCGTTGAAGCCGGCCGCAAATTCAGCACGTTTCGCGTGATGATGAACGCGGAAGCGACGGAGCTGATCGAGGAAGCCGGGGCGATTCACGGAGTCCGCGTGAAAACTCCAGCCGGATCGCTCGAAATCCGCGCCGATCTGGTGGTCGCCGCCGACGGCCGCCGTTCCCTGCTCCGCGAACGAGCCGGCCTGGAAGTTCAGGCTCTCGGCGCGCCGATGGACGTCCTCTGGATGCGGCTTTCGCGCAACGCGGCAACCGATCCGGGGCAGACGCTCGGCCGGTTTCGCGCCGGAAAATTCATGGTGATGATCAACCGCGAACAATACTGGCAGTGCGCATTCATTATTCCCAAGGGAGCGATGGATGCCGTGCGCGCCCGCGGCATCGAAGCGTTTCGCGCCGGCATCATCACCGTCGCGCCATTCGTGGCTGACCGTGTCGCCGAATTGCGAACGTTCGACGACGTAAAATTGCTCTCCGTCGCGGTCGACCGTCTGCGCCAATGGTATCGCCCCGGCCTGCTCTGCATCGGCGACGCAGCACACGCCATGTCGCCCATCGGTGGCGTGGGCATCAACCTCGCGATTCAGGACGCCGTGGCCGCCGCGAATATTCTGGCGAGCGATCTGCGCCGCGGTCCCGTGGGAACCGATCGCCTGCGCGCGGTGCAGAAGCGCCGCATGTTTCCCACCCGCGCCACGCAACGCATGCAAATCCTGGCGCAGGATCGCATCATTGGCCCGGCCATCACGGCCGGCGCCGCGCCGATCCGGAAACTTCCGCTGCTTTTGCGCCTGATGAACCGCTTTGAGATCCTCAGCCGCATCCCCGCGCGCGTCATTGGCATGGGCTTGCGTCCGGAGCACGTGAAAATCCCGCTGGCTCCGCCCGCCGGTTCGCGCGAAGGGGAATCTTAGGGAAACTACGTCGAGAACACGAAATCCTGGGCTTGCTGCGGCGAGTGGCAGACGAAGCAGGTTCGCATGGCGTGCGGCGTGTCGGGAATCAGCGGTTTCGATGGTGGGAAGGGGGGCGGCGACTGGAGGTGCGACAGGGGCCGAAAACAGCTACCGGTTGCGTCGCGTTGCAGGGTGTGGCAGCGTGGGGTTGAGGCGCACGACTGATGGCTACTAATTTTACCGAGGAATTGATCGTCAAACCGGGGAAGAAAGTGAAGCTTTCGAAGTGGGATCCCGAAGACACGCTCGGGTGGGACAAAGACCACAAGACCAAGGAGGGCCTCGAGAAAACCATCGAGCGCATCGACAAGCTGCAATATCTGCTGTACGCCGAGCACAAGCGCACACTGCTGATCATGCTGCAGGGACTGGACGCGGCGGGGAAGGACGGGACGATCCGGCATGTGATGTCAGGCGTGAATCCCCAGGGCTGCACGGTCACTTCGTTCAAGAAACCGTCGCCGGAAGAAATGGCGCACGATTATCTGTGGCGCGTGCACAAGGCGGTGCCGGAAATCGGCGACATCGGGATTTTCAACCGGTCGGTGTATGAGGATGTGCTGGTGGTGCGCGTGCACAATCTGGTGCCGAAAGAGGTGTGGTCGAAGCGCTACGACCAGATCAATGAGTTCGAGAAGCTGCTGCACGACAACCACGTGAAAATTCTGAAATTTTTTCTGCACATCAGCAAGGACGAGCAGAAAAAACGCTTCCAGCAGCGCATCGACGATCCCGACCGGCGCTGGAAAATTTCCGAGGCGGATTTCGACGAGCGCCGATTCTGGGATGACTACGTGGACGCGTACGAGACGGCGCTGACGAAGTGCAGCACGGAGCACGCGCCGTGGTTCATCATCCCGTCGAACAAAAAATGGTTCCGGAATCTGGCCGTGTCGCACATTATCGCGGAGACACTGGAATCGATGCACATGAAATTCCCGAAGCCGACGGTGGACGTGAAGAAACTGAAGTGGAAATAGGTCCCTGAGGGCCGGAGACGCGAAAACATGCGAGGCTTTCTCGTGGGAGTTGTCTTTACGCTGCTCGTGCTGGTGGCGGGCGGTTGGTGGTGCGTGAAACAGGGCTATGTCGATTTTGCGGCGGACCAGAAGCCTTCCATCCTTGAAGACAAAGTGGCGATGGCGGCGGTGGACGCTTCGACGGACCGGCGCGCGGGCGACGCGAAGAATCCGCTCGAGGCGACGGAAGCGAGCATCACCGCCGGCGCCCAACTTTACCTCGACCATTGCGCGGGATGCCACGGCCTGCCTTCGAATCCGGATAGCCAGTTCGCGCGGTCGTTCAATCCGTCGGTGCCGGAATTTTTCAAGGACGCTCCGGATATGAGCGACAGCCAGAATTTCTACATTATTCAGCACGGCGTGCGCTGGACGGGGATGCCGGCCTGGGACAAGACTCTTTCCGAGACGCAGATTTGGGAGCTTGCGACGTTTCTAGGCAACACAGAAAAACTCCCGCCTTCGGCGCAGAAAATATTGGGGCCGCAGGGGGCGACCCCGGCGCCGTCGATGCAGATGAACATGGCGCCGGGCATGAAGATGGATCACTAAGCCAGCCGGCGGCAGGTAGCCTTCGATATTGGAGGCGCGGGACGGAATCGAACCGCCGATAAGGTTTTGCGGACCTTTGCCTTTCCACTTGACCACCGCGCCCGGTAAACGCGAACTAAAACGATAGCCGCGCGCCGACGACAGCCAGAGTGCCCGCGAGCACGGGGCGCAGGACTTTGTCTGGAATTCGGGCTGAGATATAGCTGCCGATGATGACGCCGGGGATCGAGCCTGCCAGAAGCGAGACCAGAAGAAACGCGTCGATCGAGCCAAGGAACCAATGGCCAACGCCCGCGATGAGCGTCAGCGGGACGGCGTGGGCGATATCGGAACCGACCAGTTTTCCGGCGGGCAGTTTGGGGTAGAGAATCAGCAGAAACGTGACGCCGATCGCGCCCGCACCGACCGAAGAGAGCGAGACTAAAACTCCCAGAACGGCACCGAGCAAAGCCGTGAGCAGGGTTGTTTCGCGACGACTGAGCTTCGCCGCAAATTCCGCGAGCGCGTTCAGGATCCACTTGCGGAAGACGATGGAGATTGCGGTGAGAATCAGCGCGAAGCCGAGGACCGTGGTCGTAATGCGACTGCCGCTGTCGAGGCGATTGCGGAAGTGGGCCAGCACGACCAGCGTGAGCACGGTCGCGGGAACGCTGCCCGCCGCAAGACGCCGGACGATCGGCCATGCCACCGTGCCGCTGAACCCATGCACGGCTGTGCCGACGGTTTTCGTTAGGCAGGCGTAGAGCAGGTCCGTGCCGACGGCGGTGGTTGGTCGAATGCCGAAGAGGAGGACCAGCATCGGCGTCATCAGCGCGCCACCGCCGACGCCCGTCAAGCCGACCAGCAGCCCAACGACGAGGCCTGAAATGGAGTATCCCAGCCGAATCGAATGAAAAAGTGCGTGCATGCAGGGTCTTCCTTTCGTCTCAAATGAAATCGGAAAATGGAGAGCGGCAAAAGCTCAGGCGACCGCTAGGGGCGGCTACAACAGAAGCGGGTTTGAAGGTGTAATCGCATCGGAATGGTCAGAGTCCGGGGCGATGTCCTTGTTTCAGATTCCACAAAGCTGCCACCAGCGCATCAACCTCTTCGCAGGTGTTGTAGAGAGCGAGCGATGCGCGGACGGTGCTCTCGAGGCCGAAGCGGCGATGAATCGGCTGCGCGCAATGATGGCCGGCGCGAACGGCGATGCCTTCCCGATCGAGCGCGGTGCCGATGTCTTCCGTGCGAAACCCATCGAGCACGAAGGAAAGGACGCTAGCCTTTTCTTTTGCCGTGCCGATGATGCGCAAGCCGGGAATTTTCAGGAGCGCCTGGGTGGCGTAGAGGAGCAGATCGTGTTCGTACCGCGCGATGCTGGCCAGGCCGAGGCGTTGGACGTAGTCGATGGCTGCACCCAGGCCGACGGCGTCGGCGATGCTGCCCGTGCCGGCTTCGAAACGGCCGGGCGGCACGTTGTACACGGTTTTCTCGAAGGTGACGTCAACGATCATGCTGCCGCCGCCCTGCCACGGCTGGGTGTGTTCGAGAATGTCGAGCTTGCCGTAGACGGCGCCAATCCCGGTGGGAGCGAAAACTTTGTGCCCGGAGAGCACGTAGAAATCGCAGTCAAGCAGCTGCACGTCGACGGGCATGTGCGAAACAGCCTGTGCGCCGTCGAGTAGGACCTTCGCGTCGTGACGGTGGGCGATTTCGATCATTTCCTTCACGGGCGGAACCGTGCCCAGGGCGTTCGATACATGCGCGATCGAAACCAGCCGCGTGCGCGGGCCAATGAGCTTCGTATATTCGTCGAGCAGAATCTGGCCCGAGTCGTCGACCGGCGCGACGCGCAGGCGGGCTCCTTTTTCGGCGCAGAGCATCTGCCAGGGAACGATGTTCGCGTGATGTTCAAGCCAGGTAATCACGATCTCGTCGTCTTTACGGATGTGCTGGCGCCCCCAGCTTTGAGCGACGAGATTGATGCCTTCGGTGGCGCCGCGCACGAAGACGATTTCGCGCGTGGTGGACGCGTTGAGGAACCGGCGGACCTTTTCGCGCGCGGCTTCGTAGGCGTCCGTGGCGCGGGCCGCCAGCTCGTGCGCCGCGCGGTGGATATTGGAATTCTCATGGGCGTAAAAATGGTCGAGGCGGTCGATCACGGCTTGCGGTTTCTGCGTGGTCGCTGCGTTATCGAACCAGATCAGGGGCCGGCCGTTCACGCGCTCTTGCAGGATCGGAAAATCCCGGCGAATTTCGTTCACATCGAACGAACGGGAGGATAGATCGAAATCCGGCAAACGGTCCGCCGGCAGATCCTTCCGTCCCAGAGTTTCGGGAACGTCGGACGGCAAGAGCTGGCGGGCCTCGCCGAGAAAACCAAACCCTGCGGCTCTTTCGACGGCTTCCGGGCGGAACGGCACGCCGGGAATTTGAGGCGCCTCGATCGACGCAGGGTGCGAGATATCGGGGGCGACATTGGGCGTGCCGTGAGCGGCTGAGTTCTTGTCGAACTCCTTCAGCGAAACAGGCGGTTCGGACAATGTCGTGGCGGCCGAGCTCAGACGGCCGAAGATCGGTCTCGCTTCATTCAGAAACGAAAATGACGGCGACATTACCGATGCCAGTTGGGCAAACTCGCCGGGAATAGCCGGAATCCACGGAGTCGGATTCGACGCGGCATCGAACCCGAGGGGAGACCCGAACAGACTCGCAAGCGCCGTCGGAAGGGCGCGCAAATCATCCTCGGTGGGAAAGGGGCCGCTCCGAACGCCTGGCGGTGCCGCAGCGGCGGGAGCACCCGCCGGCGCAATCGCGATCTCGGGCATCGCCGCAGGCTGGTTCCTAGCTCCGGCCCGGGCGATGTCAGGCGACGCCGTGAAGAATTCGTTTGCCATGCGCGCGAATAAGGCGGGATCAAGCACGCGCTCGGAGGTCCATTTTTCGTTCCCGGGCGGCGCCTGCTGATCCTTGGCGGTTCCCGGAGCGTTTGGCCGCGGATCACTTGGAGTCATGATAGTTGCCGACTTCGACGTCTTCGAGCGCACCGATTGCGTCGTCGGTGAGCACAGCTACGGAGCAGTACAACGAAATCAAATAGGAGGCGATCGCCTTGGTGTTAATTCCCATGAAGCGTACCGACAGACCGGGTGTTTGTTCACCGGGAAGGCCGGGTTGGAAGAGTCCAATTACGCCTTGCTTCTTTTCGCCGACACGGATCAGGAGAATATTCGTTTTGCCGCCGTGCGCTTTGGGTTTGACCTGCCCGTCGATGTGGAGCTTTTCCGTGGGGAAAATCGGCACGCCGCGCCAGGTGAGGAAGGGAGAGCCGAATAGCGTCACAGTCGGCGGAGGCACACCGCGGAGCGTGCACTCGCGTCCGAATGCGGCGATCGCGCGCGGGTGAGCGAGGAAAAATGACGGCTCCTTCCACACCTTTGCCAGCAGCTCGTCCATATCGTCGGGCGTGGGCGCGCCCTTGCGCGTCTTAACCCTTTGCGCCGCCGGAACGTTTTTCACAAGCCCATACTCGTCGTTGTTGATGAGCTCGCTTTCCTGGCGCTCCTTCACGTTTTCTACCGTGAGTCGCAGTTGCTCTCCGATTTGACTGAACGGATTGCTGTAGAGATCGGAAACGCGGGTGTGGACGTCCAGGATCGTGGTGATCGCGCAGAGCGTGTACTCGCGCGGCTTCTCGTCGTAGTTGATGAATGTTTCCGGCAGCGTTTTTTCGTCCTTGGTCCCGCAGGCGACCTCCACGTTTTCCGCGTTCACCACGCGATTCACGCGGAGGGTGCCGGCTTCGAGCGGTTTCCAATCCAGCAGGCGGACGAGCCAGCGGGGCGTGATGGCTCCGTACTGCGGCGGCGTCTTTGTGACATTGGCCAGCTGAAATGCTGCGCGATCGCCCAGCGCGTGTTGAGTAGTTTCCGCCATTTTGCGAGACTCTCCCTCTCGGTGAGCCGATGCGGCTCGAATAACGGTTGTTCTTGGTCGGATCCTAGGAAGGGTACCGGCGCGGCTGAAAACGATGCTTGGTGCGCGTCCTACGCATCAATGACAGGTGGTACGTTATACCGCGCTTAGGGATTCGTCAAGGCGGGTGCAGCGTAACGACCGATACGCAGGTCCGGAACATCGACGTGGTTTCAAGTGCGCAGCTCGGGTGAAGAGGAAACGGGTCCTATGCTGTCAGGACCCGCTCCCCAAAGCGTGTTTGGCGTGATTTGGCCGAGATGTGCAGGCGAGCGCCGAGAGCGATCGGGCCGAAGTCGGATGGCCGGATCCGATCGGAGCGCTGATCGAGGTCATGCGATTCGGGCGCAGCGGCCGGGGCCGGACGCAGGAATGCGGTGGCGCGGCGAGCCAGCTCCGCTCGATTTTCTGCGCCGAATTTGCTCAGCAGCGACGAGATGTGAAACTTCACGGTTCGCACGGTGATGTTGAGCTGCGAGGCAATTTCCTTGTTGGCTCGATTGCACATTACGGACTGCAGAATTTCCTTCTGTCGCGGGCTCAATGTGGCCGGGCTGGCTGCCTCGCGTCCCTGCTCGAGCAGCTCCTGGGCGCGAGACACCAGGCGGGTGCCGAGCGTCGAGGCCGCGGGTACCAAAATGGCGAAATCGCTAGGGTCGGAGCCCCGGACTAGGCACTGCACCGCGAGCAGACCGGCCATGCGCTCGATAATGTAGTCAGGATCGGAATTCGACTCGGCGTGAAACCTGGCCGCGCCGGTGGATTTTTCGCAAAACACGAAGACGTTGGGTGGGTTCGTCTCCTCTTTCTTGTTCTGAGGGACCAGCTTTGGAAAGGATCGCAGTTTCTTCACTATTGGCCTCGTCCCTTGCCCAGGGCTGAACTGGGCCGGGTGTTTTATTTGACAGCGTTTGGCGATGCGTTGCTGCTGGGCCTTACCGGTTAAAACAACTGAGTCTTCCCCGCGCCGGGAAGATCAGCCACCGTTCGCGGGACTTGCGCTGCGAAAGCAAGCGTCCCGAACGAGAAGCGAATGGCAGATGGTATGCCATTCCGGCGTCTCATTTTAAGACACGCCGATTGAATCACATGCGGAAGGCGAAGGCTACAGCGATTCCTGTAGTGTGGGTAGAAAATTCCTCGCCCCTGCATTTTTTTCGCGAATTTCAGGTTTTTACCTGATTCCCGCGCGGCGAAATCGTTTGTTTGTGACGGATTTGTGACGCTGAGCTTGAATCTGGCTATAATCGCGACGAAAAGCGCAGGCGGAGACTCGATGAGGGCCGGAATCCGAAAAAAAAGTGCGATTTCATTTAAGCATTGGGCACATCGGAGCGGCCGAGGGGTGGTTCTGGCCTGTGCCGGTGTGGTGATGGTGGCTTGGGCGGCGCTGGCACAGGGGAATCCCATCGCTCCGCCGCCTGGATTGGGCCAAGTGCCGCAGGGAGCGGGCACCTGTTCTGTGGAAACGTCGTGCGCGGACTTGGCGCCGCTGATGATCCAGAGCGCGGAGGGCGCGTCTCCGCTGGAGGAGAACCTGCGCACGCTGACGGATTCGATCGGGGGACGGGTAACTGGGTCGCCGGCGGCCATGCGGGCGGTGTCGTGGGGTCTTGAGGCGATGCGCAAGGCGGGGGTCGACTCGGTCCATACCGAGAAATTCAGGCTGGCGGCGGGGTGGAGCGAGGGGCGCACGCGCGTCGAGGTGCTGGTACCCGCGGCTTTTCCGGTGAGGCTCGTGTCGGCAGGATGGTCGCCGCCTGCGCCGACCGGGGGCGTGACCGCCGATATCGTGGATGTCGGGAAAGGCGATGAGGCCGATTTTGCAAGAGCCGGTAGGGCGGTGAAGGGTGCCATTGTGCTGGTTCGTTCGGCGCCACTGGTCAGCTGGGCCGATCTGGACCATGAATACGATGTGCAGCCTGGAATTATCAGGCGGGCGCACGATGCCGGGGCGGCGGCGATTTTCTGGATGTCGTCGCGGCCGAACCTGCTGCTTTACCGGCATACGGTGACGCCGGACGGGCGCATCGAGGCGCTGCCGCAGGCGATCGTGGCGCGCGAGGATGCGCAGCGGATCGCGCGGTTTCTGGCGGCGGGGCAGACCGTACGCGTGCATTTCGAGATGCCGAATCGCGTGACCGGACCCATGGAGTCGGAAAACGTTGTCGGTGAAATCCGAGGGCGCGAGAAGCCGGACGAGTTTGTGCTGCTGGGGGCGCATCTGGATTCCTGGGATCTGGGCACCGGCGCGCTGGACAACGGATGCAATGCGGCGCTGGTGATCGATGCCGCGCGGGTGATTCATCAGTCCGGGAATATTCCGCGGCGGTCGATCCGGTTCGTGCTGTTTACGGGGGAGGAAGAAGGAGAGCTGGGCTCACGGGCCTACGCGCACGCGCACCGCGCAGAGCTCGACAAAATGATTGCGGCGGTGATTTTCGATTCCGGAGTGGGGCGCGTGACGGGGTTCGACGTCGACGGCCGCAAGGATTTTCTGCCGCAGCTGAGCGAGGCGCTCGAACCGCTGAAGGCGATCGGGCCGATGACCTACACATTCGATTCAGCAGGCGACACGGATGATTTGGATTTCATGCTGGAGGGCGTGCCGGCGCTGGTGGCGAACCAGGACGAGGCGAATTACATGCTGAACTATCACGCCGCGTCGGATACGTTCGACAAAGTGGATTTTGGCGAGCTGAAGAAAAATGTGGCGGTTGCGGCGATCACGGCATATGCGCTGGCCGACGCACCCGCGCGGCTGGGACATCGGCAATCGCGCGCGGAAATCGAGCAAGTACTGAAGGACACGGGACTCGACCAATCCATGCGGGATCAAGGCTCCTGGCCAGCGTGGGAAAGCGGCGAGCGTGGGCGTCAGCCCTAGGGCGCGAAGCCGGAACGATCGGGTGCGGGGCCCGGCTCAAGCGTGCGACCGGGGAGCGCACCGAAGCGAAGCACGGCGCCACGATAGCCGGCGTCGACCGTGGTGAAGGACCGCCAGAAGATAAAGATCAGCGCAGCTACGAGCAGGAATGGAAGGCCGCGCGATATACTGAAATCGACCATGCGGCCATCGTGGATGGAGAGCGAGCCGGCGAACGACCTCCCGAGCGCGAGCAGAAAAAACGCGGCGAATAAAATGAACAACCGGTAGCCCGTCGACGCTCTCCTTTATCGCCGCATCATTTCACCCAGCCGTTGCCCTACACCGGGGTTCTCATACGCCATCCGTACCCAAAAGGCGACGGTGATTCGGAAACTCCGGTGCATGCTGTATGCGTGCCGAGATTCGCGTCACGTATAATGAGCGGGCCATGGCGACGACGGGGCGCGCAAGCAGCGGGGGAAAATCCGCGCCCGCGGCAAGAACAGAGAGGATACTCGCGGTGGACTACGGCCGGAAACGGATTGGCCTGGCGATCTCGGACGAGCTGGGATTGACGGCGCAGCCGATCGGGATGCTGGTGCGCGTGAACCGGCAGCGCGATCTGAGCAGGCTGCGCGAAACTTGCCGCGCGCTGGGCGTGACGCATATGATCGTCGGCCAGCCGTTGCACATGACGGGCGAAGCGGGCGAGATGGCACTGGAAGCGGCGCGATTCGCCGCGCGCCTCGGGAAAGCCACGGGCATCGGAGTGGAATTGGTGGATGAGCGGCTGACAAGCTGGGAAGCGGAACGAACGGTGGCAGAGACTCGTTCGGCCGTGAAGCGCAAACGCAGAGCGATCGATGACGTGGCTGCCGCGGTGATGCTGCGCGATTACCTGGAGAAGCGCGGCGGACGCGGCCGCGGCGAATCTGCGGAGAAGGAATAAACGGGATGCGGCGGCTGGGATTTCTGGCACTTTTGCTGATCGCCGCACTGGGCGGCGCGGCGGGCTGGGTGGATTCGCAGATCAGCCGCCCCTATCGGGGACACCGGCCCGAAAAAGTGTTCGTGGATATTCCGCACGGGACGTCGCGCTGGGGCGTGGCCGCGATTCTTCGCAAGAACGACGTGATCCGCAGCAAGCTGGCATTTGCGCTCTTCAGCGACTGGCACTACCGCAGGGCTTTGCAGGCCGGAGAATATTATTTTGACCATCCGGTGAATTCGCGCGAAGTGTTTTGGAAGGTTGCGCACGGGCAGATTTTCGTTCATACGGTCACGATTCCGGAAGGCTGGAATTTGTTCGATATAGCGGACGAGCTCGAGCGGCAGGGCGTCTGCGACCGCGCGGATTTCCTGACCGCAGCGCACGATACGACGCTGATCCAGGATCTGGCGCCGCAGGCCAACAGCCTGGAAGGATTTTTGTTCCCATCGACCTACGAATTTTCGCGCAAGGCCACGTGCGAGCAGGTGGCCAAGCGTATGGTGCAGAATTTCCGGGCCGTGTGGGAGACCTTGCCGCCGGCGGCCGCGCCGCCGCTGGGTCCGGTGCTGGACGCGCTGCAGGCGGTAACGCTGGCGTCGTTGGTGGAGCGGGAAACGCCGGAAGCCGACGAGCGGCCGCTGGTGGCCGGAGTTTTTTACAACCGGCTGCGCATCGGCAATCCGCTGCAATGCGATCCCACCGTGCAGTACGCGATGGAACTGGCGGGGCGTCCGGAGAAAAACGTGCACGCCGTGGATTTGAAAGTGAATTCGCCCTACAACACCTACGAGCACAAGGGGCTGCCACCGGGTCCGATTGCGAATCCCGGCGAAGCTTCGCTGCGCGCGGCGCGGGGGCCGACGACCACCGACTATATGTATTTCGTGGCGGACGATGCCGGCGGCCATGCATTCAGCCGCACGCTCGCGGAGCATAATCGCAACGTGGCACGTTTGCGCAAGCTGCTGGCCCATGACGCAGCCGCTGCCGCCGTGGCCGATCCCGCACCCAAGAAGCCCGTGCGGCACTGAGGATCCTTTGAGCGGCAGCCACTCCAACAAGAAAGATTCCGGCGAATCCGGCACGAAGAAAGAACACATCCTGGAAACTGCGCGCGCGCTCGAAAAGGCCCGCTTCACTCCCGCGGAGATCGAGCAGATTCGGCGTCAACTCCTCTCACAGCTGGGCGCGACAAACGGGAAAACCTCGGCGGACTACGTCGTGAGCGTGCTCGAAGAGGCGGGCATGCGTGTGGTGTGGTCTACGCAATCCGATACGGAGGGAAAATACGAGGAAGAGTTCGCCGACCTGCTGCATTTCTCGACATTCACGGAGGCGGAGATGTGCCTGGTGCGGCTGGACGAGCTGCTGCGGAAGTTTTCAGCGGAAGGCGAGAAGCATGCTTCCGAGCGGGTGCGCGAAGTAGCGCGGCTGGGGCGCCGGCGGGCGGAGATGATTTCGCGGAATCATAAGGTGGAAGCGGAAAACCGCGCGCAGAAGGAAGAAGTGGCGCACTGGTTCGGCATCTGGCTGGAAACACCAGATGCGTTTTTCGATTGGCTCGAAGTGCGCAAGCAGTCTCCCGACTTTCAGAAGAAATTCCCGCGTGCGTTTGTCGATGAGGAATGATGCACAAGCTCGATATTGAAGCGCTCGACCTAGGCTCGGATGTGAAAGCGGTGGGACTCGAGTTGGTGGAGGCGGACGAAAATCGCGAACCGGTGCGGGGCGTGGACGCAGCACGGGTTTGGGGGCGCGTGTTGCGGGCGATCGCCGGTGAGGAACCGTGGGCGCTGGATTTTTTCAGCCACCTCGATCGCGTGCGGGAGTATTGCGATGCGCATGGTGTCGCTTACCGGCAGGCCCATCAGCGGTCGATGGTGATTCCGTCGCCGGAACCCGCCGCGCTGGAAGCGCTGCTGGAGCGTTTTGAAAAAGAGACCTTTGGCGCGCGGGCGGGAGCACCACTGGCGCCGGGAGCCGAGCCGGATTCGGCGCTCGAGGCGGCGCTGGCGCGCCGTGGAGTCGATGCATATCACGCGGCCCTCGCGAATTACTACTTCTGTGGTGTTTGCGCGTTTGAAGACGGTTCGCTCGTGGTGCTGAGCGATAGGCTTTGGGCCAGTGAGATCATCCGCCGAGTCCGCCCCGTGGTGAAAGACCTCTCTGTCGAAGTACAGTTACCAAACTAAAACGGTCCAGCTGTACGACCGTCCAGTTTTGGTGCAGTAATTACGCCCGCACCCTTAGACCGTTCGTACCATTCCCCCTGCCGGACGTTCTAGTACACTTGGGTAGTACGCTGAGGGAGAAATGGCCCTGCAGAGTGACCTAACAGTGTCCACCGAGTACACCGTACCCAATGCCCGGGCCTTCGTGCGGAGCCTCAACGTTCTGCTCAAGTACTCTCGTCTCTATGGTTTAGAACACCTTCGCTCGGCGGCGCAATTCGAGGTTAGCTGGAACGAGCTCGAGCAGGCGGTGCAGGCGGCCGGTACCACGGGTCTGCTGCTGGGTGCCTCGGGTTCGCAGCTGCTGCTCGATGGAGTGCCGCTTGAGTCGACCCAGGCGGAGAAGAGTTTCGCTGACCTGTTGAACGCGGCCGGCGTGGCCAGCATCGCTTTCCTGCCGCAGGTGGACCGCGAGGACTACGGAAACTTGGTGAAGGCGTTCACGGACTCAGGTGGGCCGAAAGCGGTGCCGCTGAGCGAGCGGCTGGACGTGTACTTCCACAACCGCGAGAAGGCCGGAATTCGCGTCAACGAGATTCGCTTTGTGGCGGAAGACTCCGCTTATACGGAAGCGCGAGTGGCCGCGCAGCTGACGGCGCGAACCTTGGGCGCCGACGCGGAAATGATCCAGGACTGGTTCCGCAGCCCGGAGAAGATGATTCAGCTGATCGCTGCGGCCGAGGGCGCCCACGGAGGCTCCGGGAATGGGTCGGTTTACTCCGGTGGCAGCGGCTCTGGCGCCGAAGGTGGACCGGCGAACGCGGGTGGCGAGGGCGCCGTTGCGGGCGCCGCACCCGGAACTGCGGGCGGAAATAGTGCGAGCGCCTCGACCGATCCGGACGTTCTGCCGCAACTGGGCGAAAAAGAAATGCAAAGTTTGCTGCGGCTGCTCGCGCAGTTCGGCGAAGCGACACAGGCGGCGGGCACGAAGGGCGGCCCGTTGCCCGACCAGGCCAAGTGGCAGCTGAATTTCGCGGCGCTGCCGCAGAATGCACAGGTTACCTTGCGCCAGGCGCTGGCGACGGTGGCGGCGAAAACTCCGTCCGCGAAAGTCGACGAAAGCGTGCTGCTGAAACTTGCCGAGGATCTTGCGATTCGTTTTGCACTCGACCGATTCCAGCGCGGCGAAGTGCGCGTGAATGCCGTCCGGCAGATGCTGGACAAGATGGGCCACGAGCTTGGCACGCTGCGAAGGCTGCTGAAAGCGCGCGAAGACAAAATGGTCAGCGCGGGGCTTTCGGTGGAATCGCACGCGGACGTGCTGGACCGGCAATTCTGGGCGGCCGTGCCGGAATCGGGCAAGCGGGCTGTGCTCACGTCGACCGAGGCGTGGTGCATCCCGCCGCGCAACGTGCAGTCGTACGTGGAGGAATTGCTGGGCCGCGGGGAAGCCGATATCGCCGGAGACGTGCTGCTGAAATACGCGTCGTGCGTGCGGAACAAAG
>Ga0210391_10000468_pt1 | contig 42518 bp, 34 predicted proteins | sample IncBWC12OmetaG_FD_160573 | JGI IMG/M metagenome (GOLD analysis project Ga0210391, IMG submission 160573) | Forest soil microbial communities from Barre Woods Harvard Forest LTER site, Petersham, Massachusetts, United States - Inc-BW-C-12-O ...
ACCGCGCGCACCAGGCCGTTTTCACCGAAGAAGCGATCATTGCCGGCGGCGGCGATTGGGGCATACTCGGTGCGTCGTTGCGGCACGCCGCCACGCCGGAGGCGCTGGCTGCGCAGGATCAGCTATATACGGTCGAAACCCTCGCGAGCAGCGCCAGCTACCGGGTCGTAGGCGCGATCCGCGCCTCGCTGTGCGCGCCGATGGATCGAGCGTCGCTGCGGCGGGCGCTCGTCTCCCCGCAAACCCACATCGTGACGCTGACGATAACCGAGAAGGGCTACTGCCTCGGAGCGGACGGAACCCTGGATTTCACTCGCCCCGCGATTGCCGAAGATCTGCAGAACCCCGATGAACCGAACTCCGCGATCGGCTGGATCGCGCAGGGCCTCGCCACCCGCGCGGTGCAGCATGGGCCGCCGATCACGGTCATCAGTTGCGACAATCTGCAGGCCAATGGCGCGAGGCTCTGCGGCGCGGTGACGGCCTTCGCCCAACGCTGCCGGCCCGATGTGCTCTCCTGGATGAAGGACAACGTCGCGTATCCGCGTACGGTGGTGGATTGCATCGTGCCGGCGGCCACCGACGCCATGCGTGGGCGCGTCGCCCGCGCGCTGGGCGTCGACGACATGGCATGCGTACAGCGCGAAACATTCAGTCAATGGGTGATTGAGAACCGCTTCGCGGGGCCGCACCCGGCCTGGGACCGCGCCGGCGCGCAAATCGTCGATGACGTCGAGGCCTACGGCCGCCTCAAGCTGCACGTCCTCAACGCATGCCACAGTGCCCTCGCCTATTTGGGCCTGCCGCGCGGCTACATCTTCGTTCGCGAGGCGATCGCCGACGTGAATTTGGCGCAATTTCTAGACGATTTGGTCTCGACCGAGATCGCACCGGCGCTCGACCCGCTGCCGGTCCTCGACTACTGGCGCGCTGTTCGCACGCGATTCTCCAATCCGCGAATCGACCATCGGCTGTCACAGATCGCCGAAGACGGCTCGGCGAAGCTCGCCGAGAGGATATTCCCGCTCATGATCGCCAACGCCGGGAACGGCGCACCGGTTCGCCTGTTGGCGCGCATTGTGCGTGGCTGGCTCGAATCGGCATACGGGCAAGGGCATGTTCGAAGCGCATTCGACCAGACCGCGCCGATTCCGCCGTGGATTCGCGGAAACGCATCGCTGCGTGCCGTCATTCTGGAGGCCGTCGTTTGACGCGGGTGGTCTGCATCGGCGAGTGCATGGTCGAGCTGCGCGCAGTCGGCACGGACAATTTCGTCCGCGGCTACGCGGGAGACGTCTACAACACCGCGGTTTATCTCAAGCGCTCGCTACCGGAGGCCCGGGTGCAATTTCTTACGGGTACCGGAGACGATGCCATGAGCCGCGCCATGCGCACTGCCTGGCATGCGGAGGGCATCGACGACACCCTCGCGTTCACCGTCAACGGCGGCTCTCCGGGCTTGTATCTCATCGAAAATGACACCCGCGGCGAACGGCGCTTTCAATATTGGCGCAGCAACTCGGCGGCACGGCGCTGGTTGGAGCTTTTGCGGGGGCAGGACGAAGCGGTTCTGTGGGGCGCCGATGTTATATACCTGTCGGGAATCTCCCTCGCCATCCTGAGTCGGGAGGAGCGAATCGGCGCGGTCGAGCTGCTGCGGCGCCTGCGCTCGCGTGTCGGGCGCATTGCATTCGACCCAAACGTTCGGCTACGGCTGTGGGAAACGCCGCAAGCCGCAGCTGAGACGATCGAGGCGGCGTTTTCCATTGCGGACATTGCGCTGCCGAGCACGGAGGATGTTCGGACGCTGCTGCACATCGACGATCCCGCCGAGCAGGTGAATCGGCTACAGGGATTCGGCGTGCGCGAAGTAGCTCTCACCCTGGGCGCCGACGGCTGTCTGATCGCCGACGGTGAAGCTCGTACCCGATTGCCGGCTCCCAGCGTCGAATCGGTCACCGATTCCTCGGGCGCAGGCGACGCGTTCAACGGTGCCTACCTGGCGGCACGGCTGGCTGGAGGCTCGGCCGTGGAGGCGGCGCGATCGGGACTACTGGTGGGATCTCGAGTGATCGTTCACGCCGGTGCCGTCGTGCCGGCATCGGTGTCGCATCCGACTGTACCGGCAGTTACTTGTCTACCCGCTCAACATGATTGATCTGCAGAACATCACGCCGTTCTTGGATGGCACGTCCGCCGCCGCGTGAGATTTTCTCACTGACCGGCGGCAGTTCCCGGAATGGCGATCGGCGGCTTGATGCCCTCCAATTCGGGTGGTATCCCGAGAATGGCGTTCGTATTTTGACCCACAACTACCCGCCACGTGCCGCGCTGTCTTTCCGCGACCAAAACCATCATCCCATAGCGCGGCTGCCGCGCCGTGCCATCGGCGTTCTTATCCCCTTCGATCTTCCAACTCCAATGCACAACACTCATGTTGGGACGTAGGAAGCGAGCCGTGATGTCAATCGGGGTAATCGTAGAATCTTTGAAGCGTCCGCTCAGCAAGCGGACGTGGAATTTCTCGAAATCTTCTCTGCCGTGCAGGTAGGTCGTAGCCACGGTTACAAAATCGACGTCGTCCGCCATGATATTCGCGAGCGCGTGCCCATCATGTTTGGCCCAGGCCGCGCAAAACTCCTGCGGGAGCGCGCGGACGGCTTGTTCATCTGCTTTGGATTGGGCAAATACGAGTGCGGAAGGGCCGAGTATCATCGCCGGCAGCAGAAGCCACAGAATTCTCATGTGATGCCTCCCTGAACGAATTTGGTCTAGATGGTGCCGCTACCGCCTGCGTACTGTCAATCGCCCGGCGGTGGTCGAACTCCGCTGCTACTTGACCTGGTCGGAAACTCGTTGCCAAATCTTCCTGCGAACGGTTTCCTGCCCCTTGCTGCCGCTGCGCACCGTAAAGACCAACCGCCCGTTCTCGAAGGTGGTCTCCTGCGCGTAGTTGAGTCCGGTCTCGGCGGGAATCAGAGACGACTTCACGTGATGCGTGACCACGGAAGTTGCTTCGTCGAAATCCCAAGTCCCAAAGTAAGTGTAGTACGTATCGAATGCCGCGGCCTTCAACGACATGTCTTGCGGCATTGCGGGGGTGGATGATCGCGATGCCGGAATTTCCCAGACCCGGCGATCGGGTGCCACGATGTGCACACTCATCCATCCGGAAGATTCATAGATGATGATGCCGGTGGATCCGTCCTGGTAGAACGGGTCAACGATCGGTCCGCGCGGGCCCGAGTATTCGATGCGAACCAGCCGCCATACCCCGATCAGATCTTGTCTTGTGGGGTGCGCGATGTCGCCGCGATCGGCCGGCACCGCCCGGCACAGCGGCGCGCACAGGCCGATCGAAATCATAAGCCCAAGTATTCCGGACCTGACAGTGCGCATGGATTGAGCTCCGTATCACGCAGCGCTCGAGGAAGCGAGGCGGCTCGCAATGCGGCTCACATGCTCGCCTTGAAATCGGCACATTTCAAGCTCCAGGTTCGACGGCATGCGCGATTCATCGCCGACGCCGGTTACGCAGCTCGCTCCATACGGCGTGCCGCCCGTGACTTCGCGAAGTGTCGTCAGGTCCTTGAAGGTGTACGGCAGCCCGACGATGATCATTCCGTGATGAAGTAGCGTCGTGTGAAATGAAGTCAAGGTTGTTTCCTGTCCTCCGTGTTGACTGGCGGTGCTGCAGAAGACACTTCCGACCTTACCGACGAGGGCGCCGCGCCCCCATAGCGGCCCCGTCTGGTCGAGAAAAGTCCGCATCTGAGCGGCCATGTTCCCAAACCTCGTGGGAGTCCCGAAGATGATGGCATCGTACTGATCGAGTTCTTCCGGATTGGCGATAGCGGCAGGCTGGTCGAGCTTGAATCCCGATGATTTCGCAATCTCCAGCGGGCAGGTTTCGGGCACGCGCTTGACGTGCGCGCGAACGTTTGCGACCCGGGCTGCGCCTTCGGCCTGCGCGCGCGCCATGATTTCGATGTGTCCGTAGCTGCTGTAATAGAGAACGAGAACGTTCGACATGGATTACTCCTGGCTGGTGAGCGGGACGGCGTGCTGTTCTAGAAACGTGCGCATAACGGTGTTGTAGGCGTTGGGATTATCCAGGTTGGGCAAGTGCCCCGCGGCCGGGATCAATGTCCGCGTGGCTTTGCTCAAAAGCTCCACCAGACGATCCGCCGCTTGCGTGCGGCTCGACAGATCTTGATCCCCCGTGATCACCAGAACGGGGATGTCGATCGAGTCAATCTGCGGCAACCCGCAGGGTGCTTCCGCCGTCACGACGGGCTCCATGAGATCGTTCCCCGGATAGCGCATGATCATTGCGTTAAGTATCTCGTGCATACGCGGGTCGCCGGTTCTCAGGGACAGGAGCGGGTGTGCGGCCCATTCCCGCCGAAATGCGGCCATTCCGCGCGCCCGAACGACGCCTCGGTAATGATTGAGGGGCACGTCGTCATCCGAGGGCAAGGGATTGCGGCCGTAATCGGGCGGTCCATCCAGTATCAGGCACGAGACCCTTGCCGGCGCCGTCAACGCGAATCCCATTGCCGCGCGTGCGCCCTGCGACATGCCGAGCAGTGCGATGCGTTCGATCGCGAGACGATCGCACAGTGCATCCAAGTCCGCGATATCTTGAACAACCGAGGGGCGTCCGGACGACAATCCGAAACCTCTTCGATCAAAACGAATCAGGCGAAAGGTGTCGCGCAAGGCGGCGACTTGCGGCTCCCACATCTCCAGATCGAGTGTCCAACCATGGACCATCAGTACCGGCGGGCCGCGGCCCTCGTCGCGGTAACGGAGGCGCGCGCCATCGGTCGCAAAGTACCGATCGCCGTCACGCTCGACGCCGGGAATGGGCGGCAGATTCGCACTGGTGGCCGTCACAATGATCTCTTTCGAATAGCGAAATAGTTTTCGCCGTCAGGCTACGTGCGGCGACTTGACCAGTCAAGGTTCGCCCCTGGAGCCAAGCGATTGCGCCTGCAGTTTGGGCGCCCAACTTGACGGCTTTTGGAGACGGGTCCAGTATGTTTCGCATACCGACGATGCGTTCGCTATGCGAAATACCATAACGCACCGGTAAGTGCCTGCGATCGGCGTCGACCAGAGGGCGCGGTAATTTTGGGGAGGTCGCGATGCTCTTTCCGACAACACTCGTGGGAAGTTATCCGCAGCCAGAGTGGCTGATCGATCGCCAGCGCCTGGCCGGACGATTTCCACCCCGCGTCCGGGCGCTCGAATTGTGGCGCGTGCCGGCACCCTACCTGGCGGAGGCGCAGGAAGACGCCACCATCATGGCGATCAAGGCGCAGGAGGACGCAGGTCTCGACATCATCACCGACGGAGAAATCCGCCGCGAAAGCTATTCGAATCGCTTCGCCACGGCACTCGACGGGGTCGATCTAGACAATCCCGGAACGGCGCTGGATCGCAGCGGGCACCCCAATCCCGTCCCACGGGTCGTCGGCCCGATCCGGCGCCGACACGCCGTCGAAGTTGTCGACCTCGAGTTTCTCCGGCGTCATACGCGTCGCCGCGTCAAGGTGACCGTCCCGGGGCCGTTCACGATGGCACAGCAGGCACAGATCGACTACTACGGCGGCAGCCGCCGCCTTGCCGCCATGGACTATGCGGCAGCCGTCAACGCCGAGATCCGCGACCTTTTCAACGCAGGCGCCGACGTGGTTCAAATCGATGAGCCCTACATGCAGGCTCGCCCGGAAGAGGCGCGCGAGTTTGGTCTCGACGCAGTCAATCGAGCGCTCGAGGGGATCACCGGCACCACCGCGGTTCATATATGTTTCGGGTACGCGGCCATCATTCACTCACGGCCGTCGGGCTACTCGTTTCTGCAGGAGCTCGCTGCATGTGCCTGCCGCCAGATATCGATTGAAACGGCCCAATCCAACCTCGACTGCGCCGTCCTTACCGGCCTGCGAGGCAAGAAGATCATTCTCGGGGTCATCGACTTGTCCGACCCTGCAGTCGAGTCGCCCGAATTGGTTGCGACCCGAATCCGCCGCGCATTGCCCTATGTGGATGCCGCCGATGTTCTCGTAGCACCCGACTGCGGAATGAAGTACCTGCCACGCGACGTCGCTTTCGGCAAGCTGCAGGCGATGGTGGCCGGCGCCCAAATCGTGCGCGCGGAACTCGATGGCGAGCGGAACCAGAGGCAGTAATGCACCGCAGTACGGATCGTATCCTCACGACGCATGTCGGCAGTCTCCCCCGCAGCAAGGCGGTGGCGGATGTCCTCTTCGCCCGCGAACGGGACGACGTGGCCGATCCCGAGATGGGGGCCCCCGTCATCGCGGCGGCAGTGGCCGAGGTTGTGCGAAGGCAGGTCGCCGTCGGTATCGACGCGGTTAGCGACGGTGAGATGAGCAAGATCAGCTACGCGACCTACATCGCCAAGCGCTTCTCCGGGTTTGCGGGCGATACGCCGCGGGAGCCCGGTCAGGATCTGGTCGAATTTCCGGGTCTTCTGACCAAACTCGCCGAGCGGGGTTCCACGGCCAAGTATCGCCGGCCGCGTTGCGTCGGCGATATCAAGCTGTCGAACGAAGCGCCGCTTCGGGCGGACCTTCAGAATCTGCGCGCAGCCGCCCTCGCAACCCCTCCGCTCGAGGCGTTCATGAATGCGGCCTCTCCCGGTGTTATCGCGCTGTTTCAACCGAACGATTACTACCGCACTTCGGATGACTATTTGGCCGCGCTGGCGGAAGCACTTCGCTTCGAGTACGAGGCCATAGTTTCAGCCGGCATCATCCTGCAGATCGACGCTCCCGACCTGGCGATGGGGCGTCACACGATGTACCGGAACCGGTCACTCGAGGAATTCGACACCCTCGCCGCCCGGCACATTGAGGTGCTGAACCACGCTCTGCGTAACGTGCCGGCCGACCGCGTCCGCATGCACGTGTGCTGGGGAAACTACGAGGGACCGCACCACCACGACGTGCCGATGGAGCGGCTGCTGCCCATCGTGCTCAAGGCCAAGCCGCAGGGCCTGCTGTTCGAGGCCGCTAATCCCAGGCATGCGCACGAGTGGGTGGTATTCCGGGACACGAAGATACCGGACGACAAGATTCTGATTCCCGGCGTTCTCGCCACCACGACCAACTACATCGAACACCCTCTGCTCGTTGCCGAGCGGCTGGAAAAGTACGCCGACATCGTCGGACGCGATCGAGTGATCGCCGGCACCGACTGCGGTTTCGGAACGTTTGCCGGATTTGGCCCGGTGGAGCCCGACATCGTGTACATGAAGCTCGCTTCGCTGGTGCAGGGCGCGCGCATCGCCTCCGAACGCTTGTGGCGCACCCGCGCTTGACGAACTTGCCGGCGGTTCTCGCGATGACCAGCGCCCCTCAGCTTTCCCCGCCTCCCGAAGCCGCATCGACGCCGCACACGACGTCGCACACGACGCCCTTCCGGTTCTACGACAATCGGCAGAAATACCTCGCCTTCGTCAACACCTGCAATGAGAAATCGGCGATCGCACGGCGCGCCGCGGAGGAACTCAAGCACATCAAGCCGACTCCGCCCGCGATTCGCCTGTTTGATGCCGGGATGGGCGACGGCACCGTGCTCGCCCGGCTGATGCGCAGCGTACATCGACAGTTCCCCATCGTGCCCATGTTGGTAGTCGCCAAGGAAATCAGCCTGGAGGATGTCCGCCTGGGATTGGAAAAGCTGCCCGATCGATTGTTCGAACATCCCGGCACCGTGTTCGTCGTTACCAATTTGAACTATGCGGAAGCGCCTCGCCTGATGTCGCGCGACTTGCAGGCCGCGGCGTCGCTGAATTGGCAGGAAGTGCGGCTCTCCGGGAGCTCGGCGCACGAGTATGCCGAACAAATCGAGGAGTTGGGCCCGACCCTCGCCCACGGCTGGCAAACCACGCCCAGCCCCAGGACCGGCAATCCGACCTACGTCCGACCGTCGGTACTCGTGATCTATCGTGACGACCACAAATTCCTGCTCGACTCGGTGATTCCAAAACCTGGCCAGGTATTCGAGAGCTACGATCTCATCCTGGCATCGCAGCCGTGGCGTGCCCGGATGTCGGCAAAATTCAAAGCGGAAAGGGTGCTCGCCCCGCTGGTGCGAAGCCTCGCGCCGGGCGGCCGGCTGCTGGCGATTCAATCGTACGGCCACGATCCGGGGCTCGAAATCGTCCAGCAATTGTGGCCCGGAGAGAATCCGTTTCAAATCGATCGCCACCACTTGATCGCTTCCCTAAAAGCCGAACTGGGTCGCGATGTGCGTGACTATCAATTCGCCGCGATGCCTGACGACAAGAGCATCTTCCGCTATGAAATGCACACATTGCCTTCGGAGATCGGCGATCGTATCGGCACCTCGACCTTGTTCGCTGCTTGGAATGCCGCGATCTACGTCAATCAGATCGAGGACGAGCGGCTCGATGCAGTCGTAACCGCCGGCGCGTACCTCGACGCCACGCAGCAGGTGCTGCAGAAATATGGCGGCTTGTGGTTCAACGACGAAAGCTTCGTCGTCTCGCGCCGGCGTCCTTGAAGCAAACGATGGCTGGTCAGGCGCCTGCGCTGAGCGACAGGCCCGGCACGCTGGCGAGGTCGGCGGAGATCTGGCGGCTCACCTGCTGGAGCATATTGAAGCGCTCGCGAATCAATTTGGTCTTGGAAATTCTTCGAGAGTGGCTCGAACTATTGAGGGCCGCAACTACGCGACCGGATTGATCGAGTACGGGCACGGCGAGCGCCACGACGCCATAGGCCAGCTCATCCTCGACCGCGGAGTATCCGGTGCGGCGGCAATCCTCGATCAATTGGCGCAATTTGGCCGGATCGGTCACCGTTCGATCCGTCAGCGCTTCGAGCTTCGCCGTGTCGAAATAGCGCTGCAGGCGCTCCGGCCTCAATCCGGCGAGCAGCACCCGACCGGTGGAAGTCGCATGGGCGGCAAATCGGCTGCCCACGTGCGCCTCGAGGCGCACCAGCGTGCGAATCGATGCTCGCGCGACATACACGATCTCGGTCCCGTCGAGAACGCACAATGCGGCCGAGTCGCCCGTATTGCGGGCCAGCTCCTCGAGGTGCGTCTTGGTGAGCACCTCGATGTTCATCGATTCCAAATACGCGGCGCCTATTTCCAGCACTTTGGGGCGCAGAAGAAACTGCCGGCCGCTGCGCGTGACGTAACCCAGTTCCTCGAGCGTGAGCAGACACCTGCGCGCGGTTGCTGCCGGCATCTCCGTGATGCCGGCGATGTCGCTCAAGGTCAACGCCGCACGATCTCGCGTAAACGCGCGGATGACGCCCAGCCCTTTCGCGAGTCCTCCCATGGTCTCACGACGACGCTGCACTGCTTTGCTCTTGGCCATGGCTCTTAGTCTATTTCGATATGCGAAATAAGGGGAGCCCTTCGTCCGCAGGCTTGACGGACGATGACTTCGGGTCCAGCATATATTCGATATACGAACGTCTCTTCGCTATGCGAAATTTCATGACAACCAATAATCCAGGGACGAAACTTCGGTGAAAATCGGCTCGCAAGCTCATCGCAGTACCGCCATTTCGACCTCGAACGAGGCGACCATCCTGGTGCGCGGGCGGGATCTCACCCGGGATTTGATTGGCCACATCGGATTCACGGAACATTTCTGGCTGCTGCTCACCGGCGCGCTGCCTACTCCGGCTCAGAGGCGCATTCTCGACGCGACCCTGGTCGCCATTGCGGAGCACGGTCTCGTTCCCAGCGTACAGGTCGGACGAATGACGCTCGCCGCCGCACCGGAAGCGCTGCAGGGAGCGGTGGCGGCGGGCATTCTGGGCTGCGGTTCCGTCGTCTTGGGCTCATCCGAAGCGGCGGGTCAGTTCTTCGCCGCGATCGCAGCGCGGACTACGGCAGGGGAGGCAGCCGCTCAAGCGGCCAAGACCGTGGTACTTGAATACCGGGCGGCCCGCCGCTCGATCCCCGGATATGGACATCCCTTGCACAAGGGATTCGACCCAAGAGCTGAACGGCTGTTTGCCGTTGCGGCAGAAGCCGGCAGTGCCGGCCCGCATATCGAGATCGCGCGGCTGGTCGAGCGACTCTTGCCGGATCTGCTTGGCAAGCCGCTGGCGTTGAACGTCTCCGGCGCGATCCCCGCGGTGCTTCTTGACGCAGGGTATCCGCTGGCTGCTCTCAAGGGCGTGCCCATTTTGGCCCGCACCGCGGGGCTCATCGCGCACTTGCTCGAAGAGCAACTTCGCCCCATCGGGTTCGTGATGTCCCATGCCGCCGCCGCGGCAATCGATTATGACGGCGATTCACCGCCCGAATTTCAGCCGAGCCACGGGTAGCACGAGGTTTGCAACAAATGGGAGTTTTGACAGGTATCCGCGTCGTCGAGCAAGGCACCTTCATCACGGGCCCCTGCGCCGGGATGATGCTCGCCGATCTTGGCGCCGACGTGATCAAGGTCGAAAGCCCGGAAGGTGATCCATACCGCAGCTATCAAGGCGACCATTACTCGCCGCATTTCCAGGCGTACAACCGCAACAAGCGCAGTATCGCCTTCGATCTGAAGCAGTCCGGCGAGCGCGCCGTGTTCGATGGATTGGTGCGCGAGGCCGACGTCTTCATACAAAACTTCAGGCCCGGCACGGCGAAACGCCTTGGCGCGGGGCCGGAGCGGCTATGCGCGATCAATCCGCGCCTGATCTACACGTCCATCAGCGGTTTCGGTTCGAGTGGTCCGTATACGGAACGCCCAAGTTACGATTCGGTCGCCCAGGCTCTGAGCGGCTTCTTGAGCGTCGTCGTCGATTCGAACCGCCCCCGCTTCCTGGGTCCGGCGCTTGCCGACGCGATCACCGGAATTTATGCGGCGTACGGCGTGCTCGGTGCGCTGGTGCAGCGCGGCCGAACCGGTCTGGGCAGTCTCGTCGAGGTGTCGATGCTCGAGGCGATGGCGCATTTTGCGCTTGAACCCTTTGCCGCATTTTTCGCGCTCGGTACGACACCCACATCGAGTGACCGCCCACGTCTCGCGCAAGCCTACATCCTGCACACGGCTGATGGGCGGCTCATCGCCATTCACCTCTCCTCACTCGACAAATTTTGGGAAGGTCTCGTGAGCGCGCTCGAGGCGCCGGAACTCGCGGGCGACGTGCGGTTCTCCAGCCGACAATCGCGCATCACCCACTATGAATCTTTGAATACCGAACTCGACAAGAGATTCGCACGGCACCCCCTTTCGCATTGGGTCGAGCGACTGGGACGGAACGACGTTCCCTACGCGCCCATCAACACCATCGACGAAGTGACCCATGATCCGCAGGTCGAGCACCTGGGACTCATCGTTCCGGTAACCGGCGCGCATGGCGGCACTCGGTCGGTCCGGCCGCCCGTGCAATTCGGCGGAATACGCAGCAGCACCGTGCGTGCTGCGCCGCTGCTCAACGAGCACGGACAGTCCATACGGGACGCGCTCGCGCGGGGCGAGGTGTGGCCCGGCATGCACATGGAGAAAGAGGTGGTCGGCGCCTGAGTCGTGTTCAGGCTGCACTATTTTGCGCTTCTAATAAACGATCGATGATGATTTACCAGGGGAGTGAATAATCATGAGCACTTTACGGGGGAGATGGATGGCCGCGTTGACAACGGTGCTGACCGCGATCATCGCAGTGCCCACACGGGCGCAGACGGCACCGCCGGGTGCGTCCGGCGATCTGACGGAAATCGTCGTGACAGCGCGCCGGCGCGATGAAACTCTGCAAAGCGTGCCGGTGACCATCGACGCCTTCACCGAGCAATCGATCAAGTCGGCGGGGATCGAGTCTCCCCGCGACTTCGTCGCCATGGTCCCGAACATGACCCTGGTCGAGGTGCAAAACGTCGGCAACTCCTTTATCACGGTCCGCGGCATCTCGCAGGCGCGCAATAGCGAGCCTTCGGTCGCCGTGCTGGTCGACGGCGTGCTCGAGCCCAACCCCTACGAATTCGACCAGGAGCTGTTCGACATCAAGCAGATCGAGGTGCTCAAAGGACCGCAGGGCGCGCTCTATGGCCGCAACGCCATCGGCGGGGCGATCATCATTCAAACCGCGGACCTTCCCGATCATTTCGAAGGCGAAGGCAAGGTCGGCGTGGGCAACGGGGTGTCCGAGAAGGCGCAGTTGGCCGTGAGCGGACCGATCGATTCGGCCGGAACGCTCAGGTACCGCGCTGCATTCAATTTCTACAACACCGATGGCTTTCTGGAGAACACCTATCTCGACCGCAAGGCCGATCCGTACAAGGATTATTCCGGCCGGTTGCGCCTCTTGTGGCAGCCCTCCGACCAATGGACGGGGGACCTACGTGTATATCGCGATCGCGTCGATACAACGGCGTACTACTATGTTATCCCGCGCAGCAACGAGTCGGACGTCTACACCAGCTTCACCACGCCGCCGAACGCGAACGACGTCACCAGCCCGATCCAAACCAACAACCTGGGATCGGATACACGCGATATAACCGACGTCGCACTTAAGATCGATTTCAAGCCGGGGTATGGGACGTTTACCTCGACTTCAGACTACAACCACACCAAGGAGATCGACACCGGAGACGCGTATGACTTCCGGCCGATCGCCACATCCATCGCTTACAACGACTTCTTCACGTTTGTGCCGGCTGCCGACGGCGGGTCGTTCGATGAGAGCCAGAGCCAATTCATCGACGTGACCACCTACAGCCAGGAGCTGCGCTTCACCTCGGAGAAAGTCGGCGGCTTCTCCTGGATTGCGGGGGCATACTACATCCACACCGACCGCTTCATATCCACGGGCAATTTGGTGGACCGGGGACTTGGCGTCCCGGAGGTCTTTTACACCCCGCTGGTCGACCCGACCAATCCATGGGCGACCAACACCAACGTCACGTTCCTCGCGGACTCGCAGCACAACAACGCCTGGGCAGTGTTTGCCGACGCGACCTACGAGTTCAACCCGCAGTGGGAGTTCGATGCGGCGATCCGCTACGATGAGGATAGGCGCCAGAACACCACCGATACGCCGCAGAACTTCCTGCCGGATCCGACAGCCCACACCGGGGAGGTTCGTCACGAGACCTTCGACGAGCCCCAGCCCAAGGCGACGCTGCGCTACAAACCGACCGACAATCTGACCTTCTACGGCGGCTGGAGCCGCGGGTTCCGCAGCGGCGGCTTCAATCAGACCGGCGTGGGCGCGGTCGCCGCATCGGAGGGCAAGCTCGGCGTTCACGATGTGTTCCAAGCCGAAGTGGCCGACACCTGGGAAGTGGGCATGAAGAGCCAGTTCCTCGACCGACGGTTGAGCGCGAATTTGGCGCTTTATCACACGGACTCCCACAACGGCTACTTCTTCTTCTACGACTCGGTGACCTCGACTCAGAATCTCGGCAATCTAGATGCCACTTACAGAGGCGGAGAGCTCGAGCTGAATGCAAGGGCGACCGACTGGCTCGACCTCTACGCGAACTTCGGCTACACGGATGGCAAGATCACGCATATGGAAGACCCCACGGTCGTGGGCAATAAGCCGCCGTTGCTGACGAAGGACACGGTCAACGCCGGCTTCCAGGTCCACCAACCGGTTGGCGATGGGCTCAACGGCGTGCTGCGTCTGGACTATCAGTTGATCGGCCGCACCTGGTGGGACCCGTACGACCTGACCTCGCGCGATCCGGTGAACTTGGTCAATTTACGCACCGGGGTCGAGGCCGACCGCTGGTCAGTGACCGCCTGGTCGAAGAATCTGACCAACAAGATATACAATGCGGAATTCTCTACGGGCGGCTTCCTTTGGAGAGCCCCGCCGCGCCGCTACGGCGTGGATTTCGCCTTCAAATTCTGATGCTAGGGAAACTCGCCATGGCCCAGTCAAAAGATCTACCGCTCCGGCTACATCACAATGCGTACGTCACGCGCGATCAAGAGAAGACGCGCCAGTTCTACGAGAACGTCATTGGCATGCCCCTGGTCGCAACTTGGTGCGAGTCGGATGAGCTATTCGGCAAGATGCGCACCTATTGTCACACCTTCTACGCCATGGCCGATGGCGGCGCCCTCGCCTTCTTTCAGTTCGAAAACCCCGCGGACCAGGAGGAATTCGGGCCAGGGATGCCGGCGTCGCCGTTTCACCACATCGCGCTGGCGGCGACCGCGGAGACACAGGCGGCCCTCGAGAAGCGCATTGCCGCCGCAGGCATCAAACCGCCGGACACCTATGTCCTGGAACACGGCTACTGCCGTTCGGTATACGTCACAGACCCCAACGGATTGGTGCTCGAATTTACGCTCGACCATCCCGAGGCGGACACAATTTCACGCGACCGGCGGCGGGATGCGCACCAGGAACTCAAGCGTTGGTTGGCAGGGAATCACACATCGAATAATACGTACCGCAGATAGACCCAAGGGTCGACCATGCGCGAATTCGATGAGAAGAGCATAACCGCGGCGGTGATCGAGCGCCTCTCCGAGAGCGACGACCCGCGATTCAAGCGCGTCATGACCTCGCTGATCACGCATCTTCACGGGTTCGTTCGAGACGTGCGGCTGACCGAGTCCGAATGGATCACCGCCATTCAGTTTCTCACCGACGTCGGTCAGACCTGCACGGACAAGCGCCAGGAGTTCATCCTCCTATCGGACACCCTGGGCGTATCGGTGCTCGTCATCACTCTCAACCATCCCGCGGACAAGGGCAGCGCCGAATCGACGGTGATGGGTCCCTTCTATTGGGAGGGCGCGCCCGATCTGCCGCGCGGCAGCAATCTTGCCGAAGGGGTGAAGGGCGAGCCGACATTCTATTCCGGACGAGTGCTCGGCGAAGATGGCCGGCCGCTCGAAAATGCGCTACTCGACATCTGGTCGGGCGACGGTGAGGGCAACTATGACATGCAGATCCCCGGGGAGAAGGGAATGAAGGCACGCGGCAGGATCCGGACCGACGCCGCGGGACGTTACTGGTTTCGCTCGATCAGACCGACGTTCTATCCCGTTCCGACTGACGGTCCGGTTGGACGCATGCTGCGCAAGATGGGGCGCCATCCGTTTCGTCCCGGCCATATTCACATGATCGTCTCGGCGCCGGGACACTTGCCCGTGACCACCCACCTGTTCGTCGCCGGGAGCCAGTACCTGGATTCCGATGCGGTGTTCGGGATGAAGGAATCGCTCCTGGCGCAGTTCGACCGGCACCCTCCGGGAGCCGGGCCCAACGGCGAGCACGTGGAAACACCGTTTTATACGGTCAACTACGACTTCCGCTTGAGGGTCGCGTAGCCGACCCATCGAGCGCCGATATCCACGTGTGCGCCGGATCGGTTGCCGACAGGGATTTTCGCAACCATGCACGCGCGACGGGATCGAGTCGAGGGGCGACGCGAGCGAAGTCGGCCTGGTCACGCGGTCGCATCGATCGCGCCTTGTACAGAAGTTGTACTTCAGGTGCCAGGTACGGGATGTCCCCTGGACTTCGCCGGATCACCTCGGTGAACGGCCGCCGAATTTTGGTTTGCCGACGATAGACCCAGAAGTCCTGCTCGGACGCATCCAACAGTACCTCCATCGTCCATGACGCCGCACCGATCGGGCGACACCACAGGGAATTCACGTCGGGACGTGGCTTGCGGCCCGCCTCGAGCTGCGACAGGAGACCATTTCTTGCTTCGAAAAACTCCCACGCGGCCAGGGCGCCGATAAGCTGTCGTGCCTGACACCGCAGGATGCCGATATCGAGGTCTCCGTGCTCCCGAGTCCGCTCACCTACATAAAGATCCAGTGCCCAACCACCTGCCACCCACCACGGTGCGGACACCGACGAAAGTAACGCCACGGCCTCCGTGGGCAGCATCGTTCGCCACCTGCCGGCGGCAGTTTGTTCCCGGGCGCTCATGAGATTGAGTTTTACGGCAGACTGCCGGTACCGCGCAAACAATATATGTGCGCCAACAGACAGACAGCGCGCTGCAGCATTTGGCAGCGTTCTTGCGTCATGGAAGATCTTCTGCGGTACATTGACCTGGACTATTACCGCTCGGCACGGCTAGTCATTGTGCGCGCTGAGATAGCGCAACTTCGCCAACAAGTATCGGCATCGCCGCAGGTTGAATCGTCCCACCCGGCTGACGATACTAATCAGAACTCGTGCGACGCCGATGATGCGCGTCTCTCACAGTTGGGCTGACAGAGCACTCGAGCCTTCAGAGGTTTTCCGCAATCAGCACTAGACTATTCGTGCCGCTTAGCGCCGTGGACGGCGCGCCGTTGCGTTTGACTTATAAGCGGTGCAGGCTTGGCGGTGCGCCATGAGCATTCGCGAGCGTACTACTGCATTTTGCGGCCGATTTGGTCTTCGCGTTCCAATACTCCTCGCGCCTCTGGCAGGCGCGAGTGCGCCTGCCTTGTCCATCGCCGTCGCAAATGCCGGTGGACTGGGGGCCTGCGGCGCGCTCCTCATGACGCCGCCCGATATTGTCGCGTGGGCCGATGAAGTGCGGGCCGCGAGCAACGGCAGATTTCAAATCAATCTGTGGATTCCCGATCCTGCTCCGGACCGCAATGCGGACCACGAAGCGCAATTGCGCGATTTCCTTTCGCGGTGGGGACCGGCGGTTGCGCCGAATGCCGGTGACGCCTCGCCGCCCGAATTCTCCGCGCAGTTTGCTGCTCTCCTCGAGGCTCGCGCACCCATCGTTTCTTCCGTCATGGGACTCTATCCGCCTGAATTCGTGGCTCGCTTGAAAGCCGACAACATCTCCTGGTTCGCCAATACGTCGACCGTGGCTGAAGCGAAAGCCGCCGAGGCAGCCGGTGCAGACGTGGTTGTGGTGCAAGGAATGGAAGCCGGCGGGCACCGCGGCTGTTTCGATGCCGGCAAGGCCGAGCGCGAGATGGTGGGATTGGCTTCCCTCGTTCCGGCGGTTGTCGATGCCGTGCGGATTCCGGTGGTCGCCACCGGAGGCATTGCCGACGGTCGGGGGGTTGCGGCGGCGCTTGCTTTGGGTGCGAGTGCAGTACAGGTGGGCACAGGCTTCCTGCGGGCACCGGAAGCCGGGATCCATGCCGCATGGGCCGAGGCGCTCGCAAAGGCAGCGCCGGAGGACACGGTCGTTAGCCGGGTTTTCAGCGGGCGCGCGGGTCGAAGTCTGGCGACCGACTATGTGCGCGCCGCCATTTCCAGCGATGCACCACGACCCGCACCCTATCCGGTGCATCGCGGTCTGACTGCCGCGATGAGGGTCGCCGCAACGAAAGCGGGAGATGTGCATCGTATGCAGGCGTGGGCGGGACAGTCCGCCGGCCTCGCCCGCGCGGAACCGGCCCGAGTGATCCTGCAACGCCTTTGGGACGACGCGGTCGCGATTCTCCGATACTGAGTTTGGGTGCGCCCCGCAGGCGCGAAGATAAGGATGTTGATGAACTCAATCTGCATTGTGGCCGATGCGCATGGCAGGATCATGCAGCGTGTGGAATCCGACGATGAACAGGGCTTGAAGAATACCCTCGATGGATTGTTGTGCTCGACCGAATCGATGCAGCGGCGCGCACGCCCTAAAGTGCCACCCCATCCCACACCTCGGCACAGTCCATTCGGAGCGTGCCGTTGTCGTTGAACACCAGTCCGCCAAAACGCAGCAGGCTGCCCACGGCAAGTGGCGCCGTATTCAACGCTCGTGTGTTGCCGTCCACATAGACCACGACGCTGCCGGGATTCGCCAGGATGGTGGTCTGGCCCGGCTGCCGGGCCAGGGCTGCGAACGTCGCGTAGCTCGCCAATGCGACCGTGTACGTAGTGAAGCTACCAGCGCTGGACACTTCGGTGACCGTGCCGTTGATGGTTTGCGGCACCAGCGTAACCGTCGTAGCGGCGACGAGATCCGGAGCGTCGGGGAATTTGGCGGCATGCGTGCTGATGTAGACGCTTTGACCGGCGACCATATTGCTGCTATTGAATCCGGGCGAAAACGGCAGACTCGATAGATTGCTCATTTGCGCCGACACCTTGAACAACGTGTCCGCGCCGAAGCCGATCCACCATGGACCCAGCGCCTGGGCCCCTGCAAACAAAGTGCCCGTGGACTCGGTGATGAAGAGTCCCATTTCAGGTTCCGCGGCGGACAGAAAAATTGACGGCCCGCGCATGATCGTCAGATCGGTCGTGTTCGTGTCGGTCACCTCGACGCGCGATGCCAGCAGCGAACCATCCGCTTGCAGCGCGGCATCAAAGTTCACGGGCATGCCCACCGCGAGTTTGGGAAAGCCGGTGACTCCCTGAAATACCGTACTGTCGTTCGTCGTCACGGACCATACGGGACCGTCGGTACCGGTAACGCTCATACCGCTTCCATTCATCGTGATAGAGGTGATCACACCGATGAGGTTGGTTTCCGCCTGGCCCGCCGTGGCGGAGACGCCAAGATCGAAGGCCGGTGTAATCGTCTCGATCGGACTCGGGGGTTGATCGGCATAGAGGCCATCACAGGCGGCAGCGGCCTGCGACGGCGAGACCACGAGGTTCAATACCAGGGCCATCGGCGTAGCACCAATCACGAGGGGCTGCGACAGGGTCACTGTCGGCATGGCAGCCACCGTTGAAAAGCTGCCGGCGTCCATGCCACCCGTGGCACCGAGGAGGATACAGCCGAAACCAGAGTTTCCCAGCGTGGCACTGGCCGACGTATAGCGGTCTTGCGGCACCGTGACCGTGACCAGCGACTCCACGGTCCCATTCAGATGCACAAATTCCACGCGTTGGGGTGTGCTCAGCACGCTGACCGCTTTGCCCGCGGCGTTCATGAGCGTGAGGCTATTCAGGGTAAAACTGGCCTGGACTACCCGATCGTTGGCGGTACCCGACGCGAGGAGCGTGACTGAGGTGTTCGCAATGGGCGGTGGGGTGGGTGTTACAGAAGCCGGCGATGAACCTCCCCCGCAGCCCATCAGAAGGCTTGTCATCAACGCAGCGAGACAGAGCCGGTCCGAGAAATACGCTGCTTGCGACATGCCACCCTCCGTGTGAAACGAATCGCTCGAACGCGCCGGTTGCGCGAATTGCGAACGCACGGCCTAACTTCAATCGAAACGATTATAGTCGACCGAGTCCATCATTGGTATTGTTCCAGCCCTTCGGTGGCCTCGTCGTAGAACTGACGCACGATGGGTGTGAAATTACCGTCGAACACCGCGTTGAGATTTGGATCGTCGTGAGTAAATTTTGTTCGAATTGCCGCCAAATTGATGGCCTTCTGGGTCTCTTGCAGAGTAAGGCCCCGATGCAGCGCTTCTCGCACCTGTTGATGAATCAACCGAAAGGAGTCCAATTCCAATTGCAGGAATGACGAGTCCTGCTGCGCCTGGCCATGGCCCGGAACGATGATCTTGGCGTCCAACCGGGACAGCGATTCAAGGCTCGCGATCCAGGCGGAGGGATGGGAGTCGGCGCAAAACGGCACCGGATACGCGAGCAGATCGCCCGTGAGCAAAATCTTCTCGCCGGGCAGAAATACTGCAACATCACCGGCAGTGTGCCCTGGAAGACGGAAAAAGCGGAACTCGCGCCCGCCGTGGAAGAGCGTCAGGGTGTCGCCAAATGTCAGGGTCGGCAACTTGGAATGCGTCGCTTTGAATTCCGCAAGAAACCGGCCGCCAAGAGCCAGTTCCGAATGCATCTCCTCGCGATCCGTTGATGTGAGTCGGCGTCCGTCCGATGTCCTGCCGGATTTCAGTTCCTTATCGATTTCCTGGTTGGCCTGCGCCGTCTCAAACTCGAGTGTCTTCAGGTACACACTGGCGGTGTCTTCCATCATTTCCCGTGTCGGCTGGCTCGCAATGATTTCCAGGTCAGGAAAGGCCCTTGCAATCTCATCATTGCCGCCGGCGTGATCGGGGTGCCAGTGAGAATTCACGAGGTAACGCACGGGTTTTGGAGTGAGCCGACGCAGTTCATTCAGGACGGCGGCGGCGCTCGCCGGCAATATGGTCGCATCAAAGAGCACGATATCGCGGTCCGTAACGATGGCGATGGAGTTGCCATCCACATTTCCGGCGAGATCCGGAGAAATAAACTGAATGACGCCGGGAGCCAGCTCGATGGTCTTCGGGCCGGGCCATCTCGCTTCCGTGACGTTTGCCGCGCAAACAGAGGTCACAATCGCCAGAAGCAGTGCGAACAGTGACCGGATGAGATCAATGGAGGGACGGATCTTCACGGTATTGCTCCCGTCAAAACTGCGATTAAATCGACATGCGTCTGTCGAATATCTAAAGTTATCACGATGTCCGCAGGATTTGGCGGATGATCGCGCCCGAGCGGCAAGTTGAGACATCGGTGGTATTGGCAACTCCTGCACTGTAAAAAGGCATACGAGCAGCCGGCCGACCCCAGCCTTGAGAGGACGAGAGACAATGGAAACGATTGGCGGCGATTTACGACAGATGCAGCGCACCCCGCTGGCGGCGGCCCACGTCGACGCATTGCGCGCCGCGGGCAAGGCCGCCACTTATCCGGCGGGTACGTTTCTCGCGCGGCCGGGCGCACCCATCGATCGCTTCGTGTATGTCGAGGAAGGCGAGATCGAGGTGGTCAATCCCTATACCGGCGAACGTCATTTTCCCTCCACGCTCGGGCCGACACAGTTCATGGGGGAAATCGCCTTTCTGAACGGCGGTGTCTGGTCGGTGCCGATGCGCGCCGTTCGTGACACACGCGTGATCGAGGTGCCGCGTGAAGCGATGCTGACGTTGATGTCTCAAATCCCGGAGATGTCCGACATCATCATCGCGGTATTTTCGGCGCGCCGCCGACGTCAACTCGACGACCCCGACGCCAGCCTACGGCTCATCGGCGAAGATGAGGACCGCGACGTTCGCCGCGTCGCGGAGTTTGCGAATCGTAACCGCATTCCCTACCGCTCTCTGCCACTGCGAAGCCCTGAAGCCGAGGCCACCGCCCGCGGTTGCTCGATCGCACCGGCCGTACCCGCGGTGATCTTCGGGCGCGACGTCGTCGTGAACAATCCCACGCCCGAGAAGGTCGCACAGTTGCTCGGTCTCTATCTCGATTTCCGGGACGACCAGAAGTTCGACGTGCTGATCGTGGGAGGCGGGCCTGCCGGGGTGGCCGCGGGGGTCTATGCGGGAGCCGAAGGTCTCTGCGCGCTCGTCGTGGAAGACGTTGCGATCGGCGGACAGGCCGGGACTTCGAGCCGTATCGAGAACTATATGGGGTTCCCGACGGGCATTTCAGGCGCGGACCTGGTGTGGCGCGGTGGGGTGCAGGCGATGAAGTTCGGGACGCGCTTTGCGATGCCGCGGCGGGTGGCGCTGCTCGAAAGACTCGAGGATGAGGGCTTCTGCGCCACCTTCGACAGTGGCCAGCGCGTCCGTGCCAAGGCCGTGGTGGTCGCGACCGGCGTGCAGTACCGCCGGCTGCCGCTCGACCGGCTGGCCGACTTCGAAGGTGCGGGCGTTTATTATGCCGCGACCGAGATGGAGGCGCGCTATTGCAAGGGAACGGAAGCGGTCGTCATCGGCGGCGGCAACTCGGCTGGGCAGGCAGCGATGTTTCTCAGCCGTTCGGCGCGCTGCGTGCGCGTGCTGGTCCGCGGGTCGTCGCTTGCCGCGTCCATGTCGAGTTACCTCTCCAGCCGGCTCGAGGCCGATCCCGGGATCACAATCGAGTATGGGGTCGAGGTCAGCGCCTTGCATGGCGCCGACCAACTCGAGGGAATAACCATTCGTGACGCCAAAACGGGGGCGAGCCGCGTCGTCGACACGCGCGCCCTCTTTGTCATGGTGGGTGCCGCGCCGAACACCGAGTGGCTCTCGGGTCTGGTGAAACTCGACGATAAAGGCTTCGTGATAACCGGCTCCGGCGCCGGATCGGCCGCCTCGCCCTTCGCCACCTCGCTGCCCGGCGTTTTCGCGGTCGGCGATGTCCGCGCAGGCTCGGTCAAGCGCGTCGCCTCCTCGGTCGGCGAGGGATCGGTCGTCATCTCCAAGGTTTGGGAGCATATCAACCACTAACGGCCGGCGTTCAGACTCGCGACCGTACCTGCGCGATGATAAATTGGCGCTTCCTCGTTTGCCGAAACCGGAGAACAGATTGGTGAACGCCGTACGCTGTGTTGATTGCGGGTATCTATCCAGGCGCGCACGAATGCAAGATGGGGGATGGCGCCTGCACGAGGGTTATCACGAGGCGGACATCGTATTTCGAAAGAACCCGAGCGAACCCTTTGATTTCGTTCCTGGCGGCACAAACGCCGTAGTCAAAGGAGAAATAAGCTGCTATCGCCAAGCTGCCAACTTGGCCGGCGAGATAGTCGCTGTGCGGGAAGCAAAGCGCATTTCTGCCGTTGATCCTGCCCAGGAAGTAATCAATCGCTCTCGGCAATGCTCGAAATTTTTCGTCTATGAGCCGGGCGTCGACCCACCGGGGCATTTTGTCGAAGAAAAGGCGACGGCACTCGAGGAAGATCGAAGACAATTTCAAAAGACATTAGCGGACTTTCAAACGACGCTGTCCGCTCGTGAAGCGCGCCGAAATTGGCGTCTGGGCGTCTACGCGGTAATCATCGCGCTCATCGTCGCATGCGTGCAGATATGGGCATCTGCGATATCGATGCCGTCGGATGCGATCGGCATAAACTTCGGACGGCGAGTGCTCGCGTACACGCAAACCGTGGCCTCTTGGTTCAATCGGACATTTTGAATTGATGGGCGCTGAGCCACCGCGCTGAACGTCAGTAGACGTGGTCGCCTTTTTTTACCCCGAAAGGCGACGGCGGCGCGGAGTAGCCGTTTACCGTGGTGCCGCCGTTGTGGAGGGCCGGAAACAATGGCTGCATGTTTTGGGGGAAGCCGAATGTCGGTTTCGTCGCCGCGCCGAGCCGCCCAAGCTCCTCGGCCGATAGTTTGACCTCGAATGCCTTCAGGTTATCCTCGAGCTGTTCGACCCGCCGCGCCCCGATAATCGTCGAAGTCACGCCGGGCTGCGCCTGAACCCAGGCCAGCGCGACGCGCGCGACCGTGCTTTGGTGCGCCTTCGCGATGATCTGCAGGTCGTCGACGATCGCGTAAGCCCTTTCGGTGAGGTAGCTCTCAGCGAAGACACCCCGATCCGGCTTCATCTGGCCGGCATTGTGCCGTGTGTATTTGCCGCTGAGCACGCCGCTTTTGAGGGGCGACCACGGCGTAATACCCAGGCCCAACTCGAGCGCCATCGGCACGAGTTCCTGCTCCACGGTTCGCTCGAGCAGCGAGTACTCGATCTGCAATCCGATGAATGCAGACCAGCCGCGGAAGTGCGCAGTAACGTTTGCCTCGGCGACTTTCCAGGCGGGTGTGTCGGAGACGCCGAGATAGCGCACCTTACCGGCGCGCACGAGATCCTCCAGCGCGGCCAGAGTCTCTTCGATCGGTGTGTGCATGTCCCAGTTGTGCAACCAGTACAGGTCGATGTAGTCGGTCTGCAGGCGGCGTAGCGAATTTTCGCACGCCGCAATGATCGACTTGCGGCCGGATCCGCCGCCGTTGGGATCCCCGGGATACAGGTTGCCGCTGAACTTCGTGGCGATCACGAGCCGGTCGCGCCGAGCGCTGTGGCGCCCCACATGGTCGCCGATGATCTTTTCGGAATGACCTCTCGTGTAGAAGTTTGCAGTATCGATGAAATTGCCGCCGAACTCGACAAAGCGGTCGATGATCCGTTGCGACTCCTCGACGCTGGAGCCCCAGCCGAGGTCTTCGCCGAAGGTCATCGCGCCGAGACAGAACGGGCTCACACGCAGGCCTGAACGGCCGAGGGTAATATAGTGATCGAGGGACATGGCGCTCTCCGAATTGATACTATGGTACAATTACGAGATGGTTCCGATCTGCGTTAGTTTAATACTAAACCAATAAATAGCAAGCGCTCATGCCAAAAATCGATGTCGGACAGATTTGGTGCCTGAATTACCGGCTATTGATGTCGGTGATCATCAGCGTCGCACCTGACATCACCGAACTCGGTCTGGAGACCAAGGAGCTGTTCGTGCTCGCCGAGGTCGACGCGCACCCGCACCCTGCGAAACTGGCAGGCGTCCTCAGCATGCCGAAGCCCACCGTGACGATGTACGTCAAGCGGCTCGAAGCCGCGGGCTTTCTGCGCCGTGAAATCGATGGCGCGGATCTGCGTCGCCACCGGCTCATCCTTACACCCGAGGGGCGCAAGACGATGTCACGCGGCCTTGCGCTGCTGTCGAAAGCGTTCGGTGCGCGGCTGGCGCGGTTGAACTCCGCGCAGCAGTCGGAACTCGCGGCGCTGCTTGAGAAGCTGAGCTGAGGCACGCCAAGGTCGCAATCAGCCCCCGGGGATCCGACCGGGCAAAGTCGGCGCGGGCCCTTGATGGCCGCGACTCTTGTCCCTGCCCTATTGATATATAAGGGTTTTTTCGATCTACTGTCCTCTTATTATACATTCGTTCAGCTATAATATAAGCTGGAACCCAGTGGCAGAGGAGCGCCTCGATGATCAATCCCCAGTCGGCCCACGCGATCGATCACAACGTCTTGTTGAGCACCGCGAGGCTCGTCAATCAAGACGTGGAAGTCAGCTGGAAGCATGAAGCCTCCTCGGCCCGCTTCTCCCCGTTCTGGCTGCGCGACCACTGTCATTCCGAAGCGAGTTTGAATCGCGAAACATTGCAGCGGCAGGTGGATACCTTTGCGATTGCGAAGGACATCGCGCCCGCCAAAGTGGAGATCGCCGACGCCGGCCGGACATTGAGGGTCACCTGGACAAACGACGACATCGTCAGCATATTTCCTGCAGAGTTTCTCTGGAAAATCTCGCAAGATGAGGGCCGCGAGCGAGCGCCGCGCCGTACTCTGTGGGATCGCGACTCGATGGGAAAGAACTTCCCCAGCGTGAGTCACACAGAGATCCTACAGTCCGACGCCGCTCTGCTTCGCTGGTTGTCGCTCGCCGAAGAGTTCGGCTTCGCTCTCACGACGGGCGCGGGTGCCTCGGTGGCGGACCTGGAAACGCTGGTCAAGCGCGTCGGCTACGTGCGCCATACCATCTTTGGCGGCATGTGGGAGTTCAGTGCGAACATGGCGTTCAAGGACACGGCGTATACCTCCGTGGGCATCGGTCCGCACACCGACGGCACCTACAGCAACGATTCGCCGGGCTTTCAGATGTTCCAGTGCCTGGCGTTCGACGGCAAGGGCGGAGACAGCACGCTGGTCGACGGATTCAAAGTCGCCGAGACCATTCGCAAGACCGATCCGAAGGCCTTCGATATTTTGACCGAGATCAAAGTTCCCGCACATTATCTGGGTGACGGCGTGCATCTGCGTGCCGAGCATCCGGTGATCGGCTTGGATCACAATGGCGATCTCCGGCAGATCGCCTACAACAATTACGACCGCGCACCCTTTCGCCTGCCGGTGCCGCGAATGACTGAGTTCTATCGTGCCCTGGCTCTTTTCCACCGCCTGATCAACGATCCGGCCTACGAAATCTCGATGCGCCTGTTGCCGGGTACGGTTCTGTTCTTCGACAACTGGCGCACTCTGCACGGGCGCCATTCCTTCGAAGGGCACAGACACATGTCCGGTGCCTACCTGAACAAGGAGGACGTCGAAAGCAAGCTGCGCGTACTGCGAGCGTAGAGAATCTACGGAGTCACGTGCGACAAGATGAAAACGGATAGCGGAGTCGGATCCGCCAGACTGTGAGGATGATGCCCGACGCCTGGCTTGGCAATGACCTCTATATTGCCGGCGAGGGCTTTGAACCGTTCCTGAAGCAAAAGGATATTTTCCTCCGGCGGCAAATCTGTGTCGGCGTCACCGTACACCGCAATAATGGGGATGCCGGCCGCGGCGATCGGTGCCAATGAATCGACCGGATTCGACGGATAGGCGAGCGCCTCGGCTTCGGTAAACCCATATACCTGTTTCAATCTCTGCCAGTCGTCGCGCGACCCCTTCGCCCTGCCCCTGCCGGCCGGCCAGCTCTTGAAATCGCAAACCGGTGCGTCCAGATATAGACAGGCAACGGATTGCGGATTGAGCGCCGCCCAATTCAGCGCAAACAGCCCTCCCCTGCTGAATCCCTCCAGTACGCACTTGGGCGACAGCCCAAACGCATCGACCATTCGGGCATGGAACCCGTTCATCAATTGCATCGCAATCGGCGCTCCGTACATGTTTTGCATGTCGATGTAGGCGACGCGGAACCCTGCCTTGAGGAGCGCCAGATCGAGCGCAGGGAAGGCTCCAAAAAACTCGGTGCGCCAGATCCACGGACTGCTACGCAGGGGCGTGTCCGGCTGCACCAGGATGCAATCGCGTCCTTCCTGTGCAAATCTCTCGCAGCGATATCCTTCCCACATTCAATATGCTCGCGTCGCGTAAGTCGCGCCATTCGGCAATCGCTATTCCGGGCCGAGGGTCGGCAATCTCTTGTACCAACTATGATAAAGAAACATGGCGCCCAACAGCACGACCCCGATGGCCACGCCGAAGTGCGTGAAATAGTGCCCGATCAGGAAGAACACCGAGAGGAAGGATGCAACCAGCGCCAACGCCGCCGCGCTCACCTGGGCGGCAATCAGAGCTACCGGTGCGATTTGCGGAGTTTTTGGAATCAACATTCGAACCGGCTTCCAGAACCCGAACGGTCGAACACGAGCGTAGAATACTTCCAGGACGGCGGCCGGAGTGGCAGGCGTCAATAGCGACCCCAGCAAACAACCCACCAGGCTTGCAAGGGAAATAATGGGCGCGTAGATGTATTCGGGTAGTCCCGCGGGGCCGAACCGATGAAAGCTCTGGCCAATGCCGAATATGGTCGCGGTGCCCAAGCCGCCGAATATTCCCGCGGCGTATCCCCAGCCATTGAATCGCCACCAATGCCATCGCAGGACATTGGGGATCAAAGTCGCGCCGATGACACCCGCAAGCATCCACACCCAGATGCTCTTGATGGATTCGGCTTGTGTGCCGATGGCAATGCCGATGACCACGATCGAAACCGTCGCCAGGTAGCTGACGCGGATGAGCGCCTTGACGGACAAGTCCGGCATGGCGGGTTGAACCATGTCGCGCACAAAGATGGACGCCGCGGCATTGACGGTCGAGCTGAAGGATGACATGAATGCCGCCAACAGGGCCGCAATCAAAAACCCGCGCAGGCCGGCGGGAATCATCTGCACGATGACTACGGGCAGTATCTTCTCCGGATCGGCGCTCCCTACCAGCCCGGATGCGGCCAGGAACACGAAACCAGAGATCATTGCCCATCGCGGGATGCTGAAGAATCCCCAGGCACAGCCCGCCTTCGCCGCGTCTGCGCTGGACCGAGTCGCCAGGAATCGCTGCTCGCCGTAGTGGCCTCCGGCGCCGCTCATGTTCAGCAAAAGCCCCGACACTGCGAGGTAGATGCATAAATAGCCGAAGTTGTTCCAGCTTTCATAACCGGCCGGAAATTTGGCCATGGCTCTTGGAGTTGCGTCGAGCAGGAAATTCGCGTGCAGCGCCTTGACAGCGGCAGGGTCCAGCTTGAAGAACACCAGCACGCCGATTGCGATACCCGCGGTGCTGGATAAGGTCAGCTGAATCACATCGGCCAGAACCACACCGGCAAACCCGCCCAAAGTCACATACAGCGTGGTGAGCGCCATCACGAGCACCGCCAGCATCTTCGCGGTCGCCGGCGCGACGCCCGGAATCAGCACGGGCATGAATTTGCTCAGGCCCGCGTAGGCGTATCCGATGCTGAAGACCAGAAAAGTCACCATCAGAATGGCGCCGGCAGTGCGCGCCATGCGTCCGCCACGGTCCTCGCCGAAGCGGATTTTCATCAATTCGACCGCCGTGACCACGCCGGTGCGCCGAATCCAAACTGCCATATACGACATCAAGAATGCCGCATTGAAGAATGACCAGCTCCACAGCATCCAAAAGCCGCGCAGCCCCGCCACGTAGAAAAGCGACACGAGAAACATGGTGCCGGCAACGTCAAAATTGGACGCGGCACCGGAGGCCGCGAGCATCCACCACTTCTGCCGATTCTCGCTTAGAAAGTACGAGCGCACGCTCTTTGAGGCGCGGCGCGAGTGATACACGCCGATGGCGATCATCCCCAGGAAGTATAGGGCCAGAATCGCAAGATCAATGATGTTCACTTACAAGGTCCTACCGCCGCCCGCGCTCGTGTCTCCATAGGGTAATACACCGAAAGAATTGCGATACGACCATCCAAGGAGAACATCGAGCTGCCGGCGGATCGGGAGCGCTCTTCGATGAGCGCTCCCGATGACGATCGTCGACGTGCTAGAACTTGACGTCGAGCTTGATCACACCGGCGCGCGGTAGGTTCGCTCGAGCGTAACCATAGGCATTGCTGCCCGCGATTACCGAGTTTCCGCGTGGGTTACCCTCGGTGATGGAGAATCTATCGGTGAGGTTGGTCCCTTGAGCGGACAGGGTCATGCTGTGCGTTATTTTATAGCTCACCCCAGCAGCGAGGTCCCAATAAGGGTCGAGTTCAAGCGTATTGGCCAGATCGCCCCAGCGCTTTCCATAATAGGAGCCGGTCACGTAAGCCGATGCTCGACCATCCGGCGAGGAGACGGTCGGGGTGAGGTGCAATTCGATGTTCGGCAGGCGATCGATCTGGTTGCCATCGAAAGTGGTGGTGCCGCCCACGCCGCTGATATCCGAGTGCTGCACGACACCGGTGAGATCCAAGTCGAATATATTGATCGGACGCCATTTGCTGTCGATTTCCACGCCGTCCGCGGTATTGTTGAGGAAAATCTGCTGGCCGGTATTATTGATTGCTTCCCCGATGTTTCTGTTGATCGAGCGGAAACCCGTCAGCTGTGCGTAGAACGTCGGGTTCGAGAAGCGGACACCCACTTCACTGAAGTCAAGCCGTGTCACCGGGCCATAGCAGCCGTTACCAGGGCAGAAGATGATGAAGTCTTGGTCCGTATCGAAGGAACTTGCATAGCGACCGTAGACTGCCAGGTGGTTGGTCAACTCGTAGTTGGCTCCGACTGTCCAGGCCGTGGCGGCGTATACCGCCTTCCCCGTGGTGAATGTACCATCGCCGTAACCGCTAGCCACAGCGTCGGCCAACACATCAGGGTTGGTCACTCCGCCTAACGGCACATTGCTCACGGTATTTTCGGACGTCGATCGGTAGTCGACATATTCACGCCGTACGCCTGCATCCAGGCGCAGAGGATCGATCGGGTGCCATTGATCATTGAGGTACACGGAATTGGAGATCACGCCGACCGTACCGCTGGCGTACCCGTCATCGTATGAGAGCACGCCGTTGTTCGTCAGATGTCCGACTGTCTGACCTGCGGCGTTGACCGCGACGACATCAAGGAGATTGGCGTGATTGGTCACGTCCATCAAGAAATTCGCCGCATTTTGACTGACGTTCATGTGCTGATCCCATGTCAGCAGGCCTACTGTGGTCACGTTGTTGTTAATGGTGAAGTTGAATTGCGAGTCGTTGACGACTTCCCTGATGTCTTGGATGTATTGATTGGCACCCATCTGCGTCAGCAAACCGTTGCCGTTCATCGTGGCCAGGTTGGTAATGGTGTTGCCGGTCGCGACTTGAACCAACTTGGCGCCCACGGCACCTTGCGGTGCAAAGGTGGAGATCAAATTCGCCACCAAGGGGCTCGTGGCCATGAAAGTGCCGGCATCCTGGATCACGCTGTTGCTGCCCAAATTGCGCAAATCGTTGTCGACGGTCTGAATATTGGCAAAGCGCAACGAATCCTTCCAGGTGAGGCCGTTCTGCCAGTCGTACTTGGCAGCCAAAGTCACCGTGTTCGAGTGTTCATAGATCCCATCGCCCAAGTTAATGTTCTGGGTGCCGCCGCCCGGGAGCTTCACACTGATGTTTTGTTCCTGTGGTCCCTGCAGATAGTCATACAGGGCGTTGAATCCCGGAATCGGGGTGATTCGTTGAACATTGCCATCTTGGGTGATTTTCACCGGCTGCGGCAGGTAGAACTGCGTGTGATCATCGATCAGTTTATAGCTTAGGGAAATCTCCCCGTTCTCGATGGTATGGGTGATATTGGCCCTGATTTGCCCGCCAAAGTTGGTGTCGTAATCCACATTCTTCGCCCCATCGCCGCTGCGCCAATAACCGCCGACCATGGCTGTCGTGGTGCCTTCATTGCCGATGGGTGTGCCGTAAAAGAAATCGACTCGTGCCTGGCCAAAGCTATAGTACGAAATCGACGCTTCGCCTTCGGGTTTGTCAGTCACCTTGCGGGAAATGAAGTTGACGATGGCTCCAGGGCCGTTCGAGGTGAGCACGGCAGAGGGTCCGCCGCGCGTGATTTCCACTCGATCGGTGTATAAGTCGGGGCGAAACTCCAGTTCCTCAAGAAATCCGTTGTAGAAAACCGGCAGCCCGTCTTCCTGGAGGCTCATATAGGTGAGAAAGCCGTTTCCTGCTCGCACGCCGCGAACAGAGATATTCAGGTTCTCTTCACCACCGCTTGCCTCACCATAGAAACCGGGAACGTTCTGTAGCAGTGCCGCCAACCCGATCGCCGGCGAACTCTTCAGCGCCTCCGAGTCAATGACGCTAATCGCAAAGGAAGTATCGAGAACCTTTAGTGCGACCGGCGTTCCCGTGACGATGATCTCCTCGAGCGGCTCCTCCGCCTTGGACGCGGCGCCTGCCGACGCGGCCGCCGTCTGCGCCAGAACCCGTTGCCCGGTAAGCGCGCTCACCGCAAACAACGCTGCGGTCAGAATCCCGGCGCGAAGCCATAGAGAATTGCCCGATTTCTTCATTGTAAGTCCCCCCTTCGTCTTTCTCGTCTTTCTCGTATTCGCCGGCAGCATCTGCCGATCTCTGCGTCCCCATCCATCCGGCTAGGGGAGCTGGCTGGATTCTAAGCACGGTCCATATATTTAGCAATAAAAATGTTTCTATAGGCGAACTATTCACGGGAACAGACCCGGATCGACGTCTACCTGCCGAAAGTGTCCGTTCAAAACCCACTCAGGAATGCCGGCGCCCAAGGCCGAACGGGAGCTGCCGAGGCTCAACAAATCGTCGCAGCCAGGCGAGGGATGGCGACGGCTTTGTCGATTTACACTAGAGGTGGGAGAGGAGCGACGGCGACATTGCCGGCGCGTTCGCGCGGAAGTTTCATTGCCCCGTCGACGGGAGTCTCGTACTCCGCGACGCCTCCGGATCGGGGCGTCCGCGCCTATTCAACCGGCCGATTGTCGCCGCCGAGTTCCTTCGAAATCTCTTGCGCCGCCAGCACCACCAGCCCGACGGTTTCCTCATCCGACAGGGAACGGGAGGTCTTCACGTAGGGAATGGTCAACGCGGCAGCGACGCTGCCCGACTGAGTCACGGGGGCCGACAAGTCGATGACGCCCTGCACCGCGTCGCTCGCTGACCTCACAAAGCCTGTTTTTCGCGCTGCATGGCCGCGTCGCTCAAAATTTACCCAGTCCCGTCGGCTCACAGACCCTGAGAGGCGAGTCTTCCACTCGGCTCGCACCAGATCGGATTGAAAGGCGTAGAGCACCAGTCCGGAAGTCGACTCGACCAGAGATCGGCGGTAGCCGATCCGCACCGAAAATCCAAGGTAGCCGGGAGCCTCGACCCGTGCGACAACGACCATCTGATCGGCGGACGCGACACCCAAGTGGCATGACTGGCCGATTCGATCGGCCAACCGGTGCATGACGGGTAACGCGGCGTCGTGCAGGTTTCTGGTGGGCGCACGAGTCATGCCGAGCGTAAACAGCTTATTGCTCAACACATACCCTTCCCCGGTGCTCGCAATCTCGAGATATCCCCGAAATTCCAACACTTGAATCATTCGGAAGAGTTCGCTGACCGATCGCTTCAAATGGCGGGAAATGACGTTGAGCGACATCGGTTCTCGTGCACCGGCCAATAACTCAAGCACGGCCAGGCCCTTTTCCAGCGCCGGCGCACGATATTTTGGGTCAGCGGAGTCTGCCATGGACGGATGATCTCTCAAGGGCGGGTCATTTTGCCAGTAAAACGCATACGGCACAGAGTTGCATGGCTAGTCTACGGTTCCTGCCGGTCACGGGGCGTGCTTTCGGGCGGCGGGCTGCGGCGTGCTCCACGCGGCGCCGTTCGGAAAGCGATAGCGCTCCAAGGATTCGGGCCGCATCTCCGCGGAGAACCCTGCAGAGGCAGGCGCCTCATAGCGGCCGCGGCGGATGCGCACAGGGTCCAGAAAATGTTCATGCAAATGATCTGCGAACTCGATCGCACGATCCTCCATCGAGCCGCTGATCGCCACGTAGTCGGCCATCGCCAAATGCTGTACCAGTTCGCACAGCCCGACGCCGCCGGCGTGCGGAAACACCGGCACGCCGAACTTCTTGGCCATCAACAAGATGGCGAGATTCTCATTGACGCCACCGACCCGCGCCGCATCGATCTGAATGAGATCGACCGCATGCGCTTGGAACAACTGCTTGAAGATCACTCGATTCTGGGTGTGCTCGCCCGTGGAGATGCGCAGCGGCGCAACCGCCCGGCGAATGACTCCGTGACCCAGAATATCGTCGGGGCTCGTGGGCTCCTCAGCCCATGCCACGTTGAACGGCGCCAATTGGTTCAACCAGTCGACTGCGGGCCCGATGTCCCATCTCTGGTTCGCATCGACGGCCAGCGCAACCGTAGGCCCAATTGCCTGGCGTGCAATCCGACAGCGGCGCAGGTCGTCCTCAATATTGAGTCCGACCTTGAGCTTGATGGTGCAAAAACCGTCGTTAACCGCCTGGCGCGCGAGGCGCGCAAGTTTCTCGTCGGAGTACCCCAGCCAACCTGGTGAAGTCGTGTAAGCCGGATAGCCAAGCGAGGTCAGGGTCATGATCCGCTCTGCCTTGCCGGGCTCGGCCGCGCGCAGAATCGCCAACGCTTCGGCGGGCGTGAGTGCGTCGCTGATATAGCGAAAGTCGATCAGATCGACGACTTGCTCCGGAGTCATGTCGGCAATCAGCCGCCAAACGGGTTTTCCAGCCTGCCGAGCGGCCATATCCCACGCCGCATTGACGACCGCACCGATCGCCATGTGAATGACCCCCTTCTCCGGGCCCAGCCAGCGGAGCTGCGAGTCGTTGGTCAGACTGCGGGCAAAAGCGCCCAGGTCGGCGATGATTTCGCTGACTTTTCGTCCGACGACGAGGTAGCGCAAAGCCGCGCAGGCGGAGGCCTGTACGTCGTTGCCGCGCCCAATGGTGAAGACGAAGCCATGCCCGCATAGACCGCTCGGATCATCGGTGCGCAGCACGACATACGCGGCAGAGTAATCGGGATCCATGTTCATGGCATCCGAGCCGTCCAATTCCCGTGAGGTCGGAAAACGGATATCGTAGGTTTCTATCGCGGAGATCACGGACACTCGGGTACGCCTCTGAGGTCAAGCCGGTAAAAGTGAATGGCGTTCCGGGAGAACACCGCTTCTTCGTGTCCTGGCGCATGTCGCCGCACCAGCGCAAGCGCCATATCCAGCCATTCGCGATACGGCGCGCGCACGGTTACAACCGGCCAATCACTGCCCCACATGACACGTTCGGCTCCGAAACACGTGAATATGTGTGCGACAAAAGCATCCATATCCACGGCATCGGAGCCCGGGTAGGCCTGAGTCAGCAATCCGGACAATTTGCAATGCATGGAGGTGTTTCGGGCGAGTCCTTCGATTTGGCGCGCCCAATGGTCGATCGCTCCCGCGGCAATGTCGGGCTTGCCTGCATGATCGAGCACTACTCTCAGCGCCGGATGTCTTTGCAGCCGCCGTTCCAGCACCTGCAAGTGGCGCGGTGTCACGAGCGCGTCGAATGCCAGGTCATGCTCGAGAATTGCCTCAAAGGCCACATCGAGCGAGGTACGATCCAACCAAAGCGGATCATCAATGTCTTGGATCATCGGCCGCAAGCCCTTGAGCTTGCCGCCACCTTCCCGAACCAGACGGCGAACTCGATCGGCAACATCACTCGATTCAAAGTCCACCCAGCCGACAACACCCGCTATCGACGAATAGCGACGAGCGAGTTCAAAGAGGAAACGGGTTTCCGCCTCGGTGGCCGCAGCCTGAACCAGGACCGTGGCGCGTACTTGGTTGTCTTTCAATTGATCCGCGAGGTCATCCGGCAAAAAATCTCGGTATAACTCTGCCTGCCGCGGGGTGAGCCAGTCGTAGTCACCCCGCTGCAGACTCCAGTAGTGCTGATGTGCGTCGATCCGTTCCGTACTTCGGTGCATTAGCTTGGTCAGTCGAGAGTTATTTGCGATCTTAATCAGGCGATCGAGAATATTATTACTGGTGCAGTGTGATTCCACTAGTGAAAATGTCAAGCAAAATCTGATCGCACATAAAATCAAATTGCCATGACGAGATCGCGCGACGGCGCACCGCAAGCGCACGACACCTGGGCATTTCTCGGTAATTCATCCTTCATGTCGACCATTTGTTGGCATCGTAAATTCCGCGCTTTGGGGCGCGCCCATCGGCATGACTGCAGCAGCGGCCATGTCTGCTGCAACAAGTCCGGGGAACTCGTAACAGCGCAGGGCCGCACGCAATTTGGATAGAAATTAGCTCGCCACCTCGCTTGTTATTTTTGCCAGTAAAAGGTATTTTATCCCGATAATCAGCAGACGCAAGAGTGAGACTTTGGCGAGTCGGACATACTGGAACAGATCCCGGTGACCCGTCGTCTATGTTATGCGCTGGATTTGGTGAACGATGCAGCGCTCATCCGCGAGTACTGTCGGATGCACACACCCGATTCTGTGTGGCCTGCTGTGATCGACCACATTCGTGCCCAGGGTGTCGACAACATGGAGATATGGCACCAGGGCGATCGACTATTCATGATCATCGACGCTGCCGACGACTATCCGCGATGCGACGCGCTGCATATCGGTCAGCAGGAGAACGATCGGTGGGAAGAGTATATGGCGAAGTTTCAGCGGCGATTGCCGGGCGCCGCTCCGGGCGAGAAGTGGCTGACCTTACGCCGCATCTTCGCGCTCGCCGATCACAAGGGGCGGTCTAAGTCGTGACTCAATTGCTGCCGGCCAGGTCTATTGGAAATACATCACTCAGCGTCACCGAATTGGGTTTTGGCGCGGCTTCGCTGGGAAATCTTTATCACATCGTCAGCGACAGCGATGCCCGAAACACCGCCAGCGCAGCTATCGACGCTGGGATCAACTATTTCGATACCGCGCCCTATTACGGATTTGGGCTCAGCGAACGGCGCGTCGGTGATGCGTTACGAGGTCACGATCGAATCGTTCTCTCGACCAAGGTCGGTCGGCTGCTGAAAGCCGATTCGAGCGTTCACGGATATGCGCAGCGCCATGGCTTCTGTTCGCCCATGCCCTTCAAGGCGGAATATGACTATAGCTTCGCGGGTGTAATGGGATCTTGGGAAGCAAGCAGGCAGCGGCTCGGCTTGGCCAAAATCGACATTTTGTACGTGCACGACATCGGTCGTTTGACCCATGGCGATCGCCACGACGTCACCTTTCATCAACTGACCGACGGCGGTGGGTTTCGCGCGCTGGAGCAACTGCGGCGCAGCGGCGCAATCCAGGCGTTTGGGCTCGGTGTGAACGAGACTGCAATCTGCCTCGAGGCCATGAAGCACGTGCGCCTGGACGTCATCCTGCTCGCGGGCCGTTACACTCTGCTCGAGCAGAGCGCGCTCGACGATTTGCTGCCGGCATGCCGCCACTCGGGGACCTCCATCGTCGTTGGGGGCCCCTATAACTCCGGTATTTTGGCCACAGGGACGCGGCAAGGCGGAACACTACACTATGACTATGGGGTCGCTCCGCAATCCGTGATTGATCGCGTCCGGCGCTTAGAGGCGCATTGCGAACGTCACGCCGTACCCTTGGCGGCGGCGGCTCTGCAGTTTCCGTTGGCGCATCCGTTGGTCGCGAGCGTCATTCCAGGTCTGGGCAGCCCGCGCCGTATTGAGCGCACGCTCGAGCTCTACAGAACGAACATTCCCGACGTGTTCTGGCATGAACTCAAGAACGAGGGCCTCATTCACAAAGACGCGCCGATCCCCACACTCGCTGCCAACCGCGGCTCCGAGGGACCTGAAACAGGTATGGAGAGACATTCGACATGACGAAGCGCCTGGCCGGCAAGACTGCGATCGTCACTGCCGCGGGCCAGGGCATCGGCCGCGCTACAGCAGAACTGTTTGCGTCCGAAGGCGCGACGGTGTTCGCGACCGACATCAACGTCGATTTGCTGGCGGACATTGCCGGATGCCGAACGCGCCACCTCGATGTGAGGGACCCGGAGGAGATTGCCGCCGCGATTTCAGAGGCCGGACCCATCGACATACTGTTCAACTGCGCAGGATACGTCCACGCGGGCACAATCCTCGAATGCGATGAACCAGCTTGGAGCTTCTCTATCGATGTCAACGTGACTGCAATGTATCTGCTGATTCGCGCCGCGCTGCCGGGCATGCTCGAGCGGGGCCATGGATCGATCATCAACATGTCTTCCGTCGCCGGATCGATCAAGGGGGTTCCCAATCGCTTTGTGTACGGCGTCACGAAGGCTGCAGTCGTCGGATTGACGAAGTCGATCGCCGCGGACTTTGTCGCGAAGGGAATCAGATGCAATGCGATATGCCCAGGTACGGTGGACACGCCGTCCCTGCATGAACGTCTCAAAGCGACCGGCGACTATGCGAACGCGTGGGCGGCGTTTACCGCGAGGCAGCCGATGGGTCGATTGGGACAGTCCGCCGAGATTGCTTCGCTGGCGTTGTATCTTGCTTCCGACGAATCGGCCTTTGTGACCGGTCAATGCCACATCATTGACGGCGGCTGGTCCAACTGAGAGGGGCACTTGTGAAACTCGTAAGATATGGAGCAGTCGGTCGCGAACGACCGGGTATCATCGACCGCAGCGGGACAGTTCGGGACCTGAGCGGCGTCGTCAATGACGTCGACGGCACGACCATTTCCCCTAGCGGGCTTGCGCGTCTGCGGTCGCTCAACTTGAATTCTTTGCCCGTCGCGACCGGGACCGAACGACTCGGACCTTGCGTAGCACACCCCGGAAAGTTCATCTGTATCGGGCTCAACTATGCGGATCACGCTGCCGAAACGGGCGCCGAGATACCCAAGGAGCCGGTTCTGTTCCTCAAGGCGACCAGTGCGGTGTCGGGCCCAAACGACCCCATCATCAAACCGCGTGGATCCACGAAACTCGATTGGGAAGTCGAGCTGGCTGTTGTCATAGGATCCGAATGCCGTTACGTCGATGAACAATCCGCTCAATCGGCGATTGCGGGCTACTGCGTATGCAACGATGTGTCGGAGCGGGCCTTCCAACTCGAGCGTGGAGGACAGTGGGACAAGGGTAAGGGCTGCGATAGCTTCGGTCCGATTGGGCCGTGGCTCGTGACCGCGGACGAGATTGCTGATACCGGCAACCTCGACATGTGGCTGGATGTAAATGGAAGACGCTTTCAATCCGGCTCTACGCGCACGATGATCTTCAAGCCTGCATTCGTGGTCCATTACCTCAGTCAATTCATGAGCCTGCAGCCGGGCGATATCATCAGCACCGGCACGCCACCGGGCGTGGGACTGGGTCAAAAACCCCCAATTTACCTCAACGCCGGCGACACGGTCTCGTTGGGCATCGCCGGACTGGGTACGCAGCGTCAGGTGGTAGTCGACTCCCAAGTAAGTTGAACATCCATGATCGATGAAATTCTCCTCTTCCATCACAGCCATCTGGATGTCGGCTACACGCATTCGCAACCCATCCTTTGGGAGTTGCAGCAGGAGTACCTGACGCAGGTCGTCACCTGGCTCGAGGACTCGGCCGACGACTTTGAGGCGGGCGCTGCCCCAAAGTGGACTTGCGAGGCGACTGAACCCGTGCTGCGCTGGATCGACCGGTCGCCGCAGTCGCTGATCGACAGGTTCTTTGCGCTGTGTCGGAGCGGTCGTATCGGGCTGACCGCTTTGCGCTGGCATACGACCGCGCTTGCCGACGGGGCGAGCCTGCGGCGCCTGCTCGACGGCAAGCGCAGGCTGGAGACCCTCAGCGGTCTGCCGATACAGGTGGCATGCCAGTTCGATGTCACGGGTGTTCCGTGGCGGCTGGCCGACGAACTGCTCGACCACGGTGTCGATTTCTTCGTCATGGCAACGAATATTCATTTGGGGCGCGCCGCCAAGCCGCGGCCTGGGCTCTTCCTCTGGGAAGCGCCGTCAGGACGGCATCTGCGCGTGCTGAACGGCAATCATTACACGATGTTCGATCAGCTGTTACACGCCTGGGACGATTCCGTGGAGCGCATGAAGGAGGGTTGGACTGAATACGAAACGTTTCTGCAGAGTCAGGCCTATCCGCATGATTTCATCGCTCTGAGCTCGACCTGTTCACCGATCATGTGGGACAACGCGCCGCCCAATCCGTTCATGCCCGGCCTGATTGAACGTTGGAGCCGTGAGCAGGGCCGTCCATCGATCCGTTACGCCACGTTGGCTGACGTCCGTCAGCGGGCAGCAGGGATCGACGATCGCGACTTGCCGGTATTGCGCGGTGACTGGACAGATTTCTGGAACTTCGGTTGCGCCAGCGCGCCGATTGCCACCGGACTGAGCCGCCGCGCAAAACCACTGATGCAGGCGGCGGGGCTGGTTGCGAAATCCGAAAACGAACGGCGCGCGCTGGTGCGGGCCGCCGATGCCATCGATCTCTACGACGAGCATACCTTCGGCTACTACGATTCGCGCCACTCGCATCCGCAGGCTCAGACGACGGAGCTGTTGAAGCAAGCGCTGGCGCATGAAGGGTATGAACTGGTCTGCTTCGCCTTGATGAGCGCCCTGGATAATCTCGCAGGCAATCCGACCGAGGATCGCGGCGGTGACCGCGTACTGATAGTCAATACATCGGACGTTGCGGTCGATGTCGCGCTACCCGCGCGCGACGGAGCGTTCGCTATTCCGCTCCACGCCGATGAAAGGACCTATCGGGCCAGCCGGATCTCTTACGATTACAGGCCCTGGGTCGCCTACGATCCGGTCATGACTTCGCAAAAGACCATCGCCAGCCTGGCTCCTTCATCGTGGGTGGTGCGGTCGGCCAAGAGACTCCAGACCGAAAGCACGAATTCAGACCGGATCGTGCATCGCTCGTCGGACAGCGTGTCGCATATTCGCACGCAGAATTTCGTCACGTTATCCGCCGTGGTGTCGGATGAGGCCACGGTGGACAACCGCTGCTATAAATTGACGTACCAGCCGACAACCGGGAGGGTGATTTCCCTCTTTGATAAGAGGCAGAAACGCGAGTTGCTGCCTTCCGAAGGCCTTGGCTTTTTCACCTTTGTCCGCGAACGGCCCGACGCCCTGGTCGATGGTGAGCGCTCGGCCTTCTACAAGCGCGACTTGGCGCGCGAGAAATACGACCGTTCATGCTGGGTGCCCTGGCAGCCGGTTCACGAGCGCGCAACAAAGGTGCTGAGTTGCACCGTCGAAGTCGATGACGGCAGTTTCCGTCTAGTCCGGCAACTGCAGGCGCGCGGCGTACTGTACTTGAAGGAGACCTTGCGTCTCGATGCAGACGACCCTTTGATCCGTCTGCGCGCCGAAATCGAACTACTGCCCGATCCCGCGCCGCAAAGCATCTATTTCGGATTTTCAGTCGCGCTCGATGCGGGCTGGGAAGCCGCCTTCGATTCTGCCGGCGTCTCGATAAAGCTGGACGAAGACCAACTCCCGGGTTCATGCCGCAACTGGGTTACCGCCGAAAACTATGCAGCCATGTGGGACAGCCTGGGTGGCGTTGCCCTGTTTGTGGATGAAGCCCCAATGGTTCAGATCGGCGGCTTCAATTTCCGAGCGCCTATGGATCACGTTGAGCGTGGGAAGAACCCGACGCTGCTGGCGTGGCCCGTATCAAATTACTGGGACACGAACTTTCCACGCGTCCAGCCCGGGCGCATGGCCTTTAATTACGGATTCAGCGGCATCATCGCGCCCGATCTGGCGGAGATCGGACGCCGGGCTCGTGCCTTCCGCACGCCGGGACTCTTCTGGCCCGTGACCGCCAACGGGCGCGAAGCCGGGCATGGTGTGATCGAGCCATCGAATCCTCAGTCGTGACAGCTGTAGCCATTGATGTTGGCGGCTCGCATCTGCGGTGCGGACTGGTTAGCCAACATGGCATCTCGAGCGTGTTTGACCATGCCATATCTCCGAAGTCACGGCTGGCGCCGCTGTTGCAGGTACTCGAACACCACGTCGCGAGTTTTGCACTGAATGGAGACTGTCGCGCCATCGTCATCTCTTTTCCCGGCATAGTGACGCGCGACGGGAAGGTGCTATCGACGCCACGCGGCAAGTTCGAGGACGCGCCGGACGTCGATCTCGCCGGATGGGCGAAGGAGCGGTTCGGCCTACGACTGATCATGGAGAACGACGCCCGCATGGCACTGCTGGGAGAGTGCGCAGCCGGGGCGGCACGGAATTGCACGGACGTGGTGATGGTGATGCTGGGTACGGGGGTGGGAAGTGCCGTGATGATCCACGGCGCGCTGCTGCGCGGTGCACACTTTCAGGCGGGGTGCCTCGGGGGGCATATTCCCGCCCGCTTCGATGGGCGTCCATGTATCTGTGGTGCAATCGGCTGCGTCGAGGCGGAGGCTTCGAGCTGGGCGTTGGATGGCATCGCACGAGAACTCCATAGCGACGGCGAACGCCGCCTCCCGCTGCCGTCGCAACTTGATTTCGCGACAGTGTTTCGGTGCAGCGCGGCCGGCGACTCCTTCATGACCAAGGTACGCGATCGTTGCCTCAACGTGTGGAGTGCTGGCATCGTGGGGCTGATTCACGCTTACGATCCCAGTGTCGTGGTTCTGGGCGGCGGGGTAATGGCTTCCGCGGACCAGGTCATTCCGGCCGTCGGGGCTTATATCGAACGTCATGCCTTCACCTGGTGGGGCAAACCGGAACTGCGCACGGCGAAACTGGGTCCCGACGCGGCGCTCATCGGCGCGTGGCCCTTGTTGCAGGAATGTCTGTGAGCCGTCCAAACTACGACCTCAATCCGGTCACGTCCGTCGCGGGCGACGCCTTGCGGGGCTGGGAGGCGATCTGCGCAGCACTGACTGGACGCGCCACCGGCCGAATTGTCGTCGAACTCTACCCAGGCGCTGATAAAGCGGAGATCATCCAAGCACTGAGCGCCGGTCTTAGACCCGACCGGATCATCGACGTCGAGACATTGCTTCGCCCGCCCGAGGCAATCGACGACATGCTCAAGCCATATCTGGGAGACGATCCCGTTTTCGGCAAACTTAACCCGGTGCAAATCGCCGACTTTCTCGACCCGCGTCGGCTTGTCACCGCGCAAGCGCAGATCGCGTTGCCAGGCATCTCTCTGGTCATTGGCGCCGGTGCATCCATAGTTTGTGCGGACGCCGACCAAATTATTTATGTGAACATGGCTCGCTGGCCGCTGCAATTGCGCTTCCGTCAAGGAAGGGCCTTCAATTTGGGCACGCAGTCGCGACGCGACAACCCGGCCGCCCTTTACAAACGCGCCTTCTTCGTCGATTGGCGATCTGCCGACCGGCTGAAGACCCGGCTGATGCCGCGAGTTGACTGGGTGATTGATGGCAACGAAGCCATGCAGCCCCGTATGGTGTCGGGCGTTGACTATCGCGCAGCACTCAAGACGATTAGCCGACGGCCATTTCGCGTGAGGCCATTCTTCGATCCCGGCCCATGGGGCGGGCAATGGATGCGCCAAACGTTTGGCCTACCGGACACTTCCACCAATTACGCATGGTGTTTCGACTGCGTACCAGAGGAAAACAGCCTCCTCTTGGGCTTCGGCGACCAGGTATTCGAAGCCCCGGCGATTGACGCCGTCCTCATGGAGCCCGAACACCTACTGGGTGAGGATATCGTCTCCCGCTTCGGGGCGGAATTTCCGATCCGGTTCGATCTGCTCGACACGATGGGCGGCGGCAATCTCTCTCTGCAGGTGCACCCGCGCACAGCCTATATGCGCGATAAATTCGGCGTCACTTATACTCAGGACGAAAGCTACTATGTGCTGACGGCCGATTCCGATTCGACCGTATACCTCGGCTTGAAATCCGCTATCGACAGAGAAGCCATGGCCGCCGATCTTCGGACTGCTCAACTCCCCGGAGGCGCGCCGTTCCCTGCTGAATCCTATATCAACCAATGGCCGGTCCGGACTCACGACCACCTCCTGATACCGGGCGGCACGGTCCACTGTTCCGGCGCGGGCATCGTCGTTCTGGAGATCAGCGCCACGCCCTATATCTACACCTTCAAGCTGTGGGACTGGGGTCGGATGGGGCTCGACGGCAGACCGCGGCCCATCCATATCGATCACGGCCTCGCCAACAT
>Ga0210391_10000469_pt1 | contig 42498 bp, 37 predicted proteins | sample IncBWC12OmetaG_FD_160573 | JGI IMG/M metagenome (GOLD analysis project Ga0210391, IMG submission 160573) | Forest soil microbial communities from Barre Woods Harvard Forest LTER site, Petersham, Massachusetts, United States - Inc-BW-C-12-O ...
CGATGGAACAACTGATGGGCATGCTGCCGAAAATCGGACCGTTCGCGAAGATTCCCAAGGACGCACAGATCGACGAAAAGATGCTGAAGTCCACCGAGGCGATCATCAATTCCATGACCGCCGCCGAGCGCGCCAACGACAACCTCATCGACGGCAAGCGCCGCAAGCGCATTGCCCGCGGCAGCGGCACAACCGTCCAGGAGGTCAATCAGGTGCTGAAGCAATACTCCGACATGCGCCGCATGATGAAGCAATATGGCAGCATGGCCAAAATGAAAATGCGTGGTCTGGGCAAATTCGCCGGCCTCAAATAGAGAACCTCATGCCGATCGTGATGGACAACACCCTGAATCAGATTCGCGCCGCAGCCGCAACCGGAGGCGACCGTGCGGAGCGCGCCAAGCGCCTCGCGGAACTCGTCCGCAAGCTCGGCGACTACCGCTGGGTCGGCGTGTACGACGTCGGCGCGGAAAACGTGTCCATCATCGCGTGGAGCGGGCCGAGGGCGCCGGAATATCCTACGTTTCCCGTGACCAAGGGCCTCAGCGGCGCCGCGATCCAGCAGAGAAAAGCGGTTGTCGTGGGCGATGTACGCAGCGATCCGCGCTACCTCACCGCCTTCGGCAGCACGCTCTCGGAAATCGTCGTCCCGGTTCTCGCGCCGGGAGAAGACCGCGTGATCGGCACGATCGACGTCGAAAGCGGGCAAGCCAACGCCTTCGGCCCCCGGGATCAGCAAATGATCGAGCAGTGCGCACAAGCCGCGTTGCCCCTCTGGCTGCTTAAATGAGCACAACTGGATCCCGGCAGTGATTCGTCGGACCTTCCCGCTGGCGCTGTTCGTAGCTGAAATCGCGGCGGATCTCAGAGAAGTTTCAGCGGGCGCTCGGTCCAGGCCACGTCCCAGTAGCGGCCGAATTTGCGGCCGACCTCGGTGTAAATTCCGACGGGCTTGAATCCGCAGCGGGCGTGCAGCGCGGCGCTGGCGTCGTTCGGCAGCGTGTAGCCGGCCACCAGACGGTTCACATCTTCGTTTTCGAGCGCATCAAACAGCGCTTCGTAAAGCTGCGAACCGATTCGCTTGCCGATCGCGTTCTGGTCGCAATAGATCGTGGTCTCGACGGTGGTGTCGTAGGCAGCCTTCGCGCGAAATTGCGTGGTTCCGACATAACCGAGCACGACGCCGTTTTCCTCGGCCACCAGCAGCCGGTGCCTGCCCGCAGCGCTGAATTGCTCGAACCATGTAAATCGCTTTTCAATCGTGTAGGGCTCGAGGTCAAACGTCACGGCGGTGTGGGTGACGTAGTAGTTGTAGATTTCCGTGAGCCGCGGCACATCGCGGCGTTCCGCGGGGCGAATCGATATCTCGGACATCGGCAACCTCTTGGCGAAAATGATACCGTCATCGCAGGAAGAATGGAGTGGCCAAAATGGCCTACATCGAACGCGGAGAGGACTCCACGATGAGGAACGGTGCTGACGATCTATGCGGAAGGACGCGGAACGTAAAGTTGACGGTGAGGAAGTTACGGGGAAACCGGTCCTACATTCTCATCGAAGGGGATCGTAGGGCGTTCCGGTTTCTAAGCGACCTCTTTCGAGCCCATGCGCGGGGAAAAGACTGTGGGTTTCAATTTGCGCCTAAGGCTGCTGGAAGCGCTTTATTCCAGAAGAGGTCCAACCTGGGCCTGTATCTACACCGCTTGCCGTGCTCGCACAGTCCCAAACCGGCGCTCTAAACCATAGAGATAGCGATTGGTGAATCCCGCCAGCTCCGCTATACTGTTTGGATTGAACAGGGGAGGAATTTGAAGTGTTGACGATACGCCTTGCCCGAATCGGCAAGAAGAAGCATCCATATTATCGTGTGGTAGTGACGGAGAAGACGCGGCCGCGCAACGGCCGTTTCGTGGAGATCGTCGGGACATACGATCCGCTCAAAAAGCCCGCAGCAGTGCAGCTTGAGCACGACCGGGTGCAGTACTGGCTCGGCAAGGGCGCCCAGCCCAGCGACACCGTACGCAGCTTGATACGCAGCAACCCCAAGCCCGCCTGACGCGTCCTACCACAGGTGAACCTGTTGATTACTCTTGTACACGCTCGAGCGAGTTTCCCCGCTGAGCACGTCAAGCTGTGGAGGAAACGCAATGAGGGAGCTTGTGGAATCCATCGCGAAGGCTCTTGTTGATCATCCAGACGACGTCATCGTACACGCTGTGGACGGTGAACAGGTAACGGTTCTGGAACTTAGGGTGCATCCTGAAGATCTCGGCAAAGTGATCGGGCGGCAGGGGCGGACGGCGAAGTCGATCCGCACGCTGCTGGGCGCCGCCGGGATGAAATTGCGGAAGCGATTCACACTCGAAATTCTGGAATAAGTGGACAAGCAGCCGGCAGCTCAAAGCGACAGAGTGACCGTGGCGCGCGTCCTGCGTCCCCACGGCCGGCGTGGCGAAGTGGCTTGCGAAATCCTTTCGGATTTCCCCCAGCGGTTCAAGAGCCTCCAATCCGTGGAATTGATTGGTGTGCGCCGCGACGGCCGCGGCGGAGCGCCGGAAGCAGTGCGTGAAAATGCTCCGCGGCGCGTCGCCGTGCGTTCCTGCTGGCTCAGCCCAAGCCGCGGCGGCCAGGCAATTTTCCTCTTCGAAGGCTCCGATTCAATCAGCGATGCGGAAAAGCTCGTCGGGCTCGAGGTGCAGATTCCGCTTTCCGAACGCGTGCACCTTCCCTCCGGCAGCTACTACATCACCGATCTCGCCGGCTGCGAAGTGCGCGAATCATCGATCGGCTCGCCTACGGGCGAGCCCGGCGCGACGATCGGGCGCGTCGCCGACGTGCACATGACGGGCGGCACGCCGATTCTGGTGGTTGATTCGCCGCAGGGCGAAGTGTTGATTCCTCTGGCGCAGGATATTTGCGTGCGTGTCGATACCGCGGCACGCGAAATCGATGTGGTTCTCCCCGAAGGTCTCCGCGATTTGAACACGTAGGCCGCAGTACCCTCCTGCGGTAGGATGGGCGCAATGCGTTTCGACATCATTTCAATCTTTCCCGAGTTTTTCGCCGGGCCGCTTGATTACGGGATCGTGCGCCGGGCGCGCCAGGCGCGGCTGGTCGAAGCGCACGTCCACGATTTGCGCGCCTTCACGCACGATCGGCATCGTACGGTCGATGATCGCCCGTTCGGCGGCGGCGAAGGCATGGTGATGAAGCCCGAGCCGCTGTTTGACGCGGTCGAGTCACTCGACGTGAAGGCGGCGGGCGAGAAGGCGGCGATTGTGCTGCTTTCTGCTGCGGGGAAACTTTTCCGGCAGGAAACGGCGCGGAGGTTCGCGCGGCTGGATCGGATCGTGCTGATCTGCGGGCGCTATGAGGGCGTGGACGAGCGCGTCGCCGAGCATCTGGCGACCGATGAAATTTCCATCGGGGATTTCGTTCTGTCGGGCGGCGAATTGCCGGCGGCGATGATTCTGGACGCGGTGACGCGGCTGCTTCCGGGCGCGCTGGGCAATGAGGAGTCGGCGGTCAATGAATCGTTCAGCGCGGCTGGATCGGACGCCGCGGGGGCAGAGCTAGCAGCGTCCCTGCCAAGAATCTTGCAAGCTCCGAATTCGAATGGGCGCGGGATTTTGGATTATCCGCATTACACGCGGCCACAGATATTTCGCGGCTGGGACGTGCCGGACGTGCTGGTCGGCGGAAACCACGAAGAGATTCGTCGCTGGCGCCGCGAAAAGGCGGGCGAAAAGACGCGGCGCAACCGCCCCGATTTGCTTCAGCCATGACAGCTTCAGCCATGACAATTGACTCCGCCGGGTGATTCAGCTAAAAGATGTGGCCTCTCAGGATCATTGATCGACGGGTGACGTTCAGGCGGTCCGGTGGGATTTCCAACAGGGGGATTCAAGTGAACAGCAAATCGTGGATTGTCGCTCGTTCGTGCGCCATGGCCGCGGCGGTGTGCGCGGCGCTTCTGGCGACAACCGCCGCAAGTGCTGTTGCACAGGCGGCGAAAACGGCGTGCGACCGCGCGTGTCTGGAAGGTGTCGCGAGCAAATATCTCGATGCGATGGCGGCGCACGATCCGTCGAAAGCGCCGCTCTCGGCCGACGTCAAGTATTCGCAGGACAACGTCCCGCTGAAAATCGGGCAGGCGCTGTGGGCCACGGCCACCAAGCGCGGCAAGTACGTCCACTATTTTGCCGATCCCGAGCAGGGCGATGTGGGCCTGATCGGCGTGCTCTACGAAGAGGATGTCGCGGGAATTGTGATCGTGCGGCTGAAGGTGGTGAACGGCCAGATCACCGAAGCCGAGCAGTTCATGGCGCACGATCCGCATGGCGCGGCCCTGTACGAAAAAATGGGCGCTCCCGAGCCGCTGTGGCTCGAAGCGGTCCCCATGGACCAGCGCGAAACGCGCGCGGCGCTCGATCAAGCGGCCTATATGTATTACGAGGGCTTGGCGCTGAACGACGGCAAGGGCGTTTACGCCTTCACGCCCGATTGCCGGCGCATTGAAGACGCCGTACCCACCACGAATCAGCCGGCACCGACGAACTACGGTCACGCGGACAACGACGTGGGCGACTTCACCACCATGAATTGCACCGATCAGTACAAGCTGGGTTTCCTGGGATTCACCACGGGATGCCGCCACCGGCGATTTCTGGTGACCGACGTCGAGCGCGGGGCGGTCCTGGCCAACGCGTATCTCGATTTCGACGGCACCATCACAAACGTGAATCTCACCGACGGACGCAACTGGAAAGTGCCGCCTTACTTCATGACGCCGCGCACGAACCAGTCCAACGAAGCCTATCGGATCGAAAAAGGAAGCATCCGGCTGATCGAAATGACGATGTACGAGATCCCCTTCAACATGGAGCCGGCGTTTTAAGGGCCGCGACGAGACCAGACCATGACACGGACGAACACAATGACCAAACTTCTCATTCAAATTTCGATGCTGGGTCTGCTGCTCGTGGCGATTTGCAGCGCGGCTTCTGTCTCGTCGGGCTCGCCCAAGGGCGCTGCTCCAGACGAAGGGAAAAACCTGACGCGCGCGCAGTATCCCTTGGCGCCCGCGGTGCCGGGTGAGTGCAACCGTGAGTGCCTGTACCAGTTCGTGGACAGATATTTCGACGCCATGCTTTCGCGCTGCTGGTGCAACCTGGCCGTTGGCCCGGATGCGAAATACACGGAAAACGAACTGCCGGTCAAGCTCGGTGAAGGCATGTGGAAGACTTTCTCCGGCCGTGGCACCTATCGCGTCTATCTGGCCGATCCGGCCACCGGCGAAGCCGGCTATTTCGGCACAATCACGGAAGACAACGGCCTGTTGGAGGGCGTGATTGCGCTGCGGATCAAAGTGAAGGACCACCGCATCACCGAGCTCCAGACGATTACCGTGCGCGAGCAAAAGCGGCCGAAGGGCGGCCTCGGCTTGAATACCGCCGGGATCATGACGCCGCGGACGCTCGACGAGCTCGATCCCGAGCGATTCGTTTCGCCGGATACGGCGCTGCTGGCGCCGATCGGAGCGGCCCAAACGCGCGATCAGTTGGTTGGCGCGACAAAGGCGTATTTCGATGCGTACGCGCAGGGCAAGGGCTCGGCGGCACCGCTCGACGCGCAGTGCACGCGCCGCGAGAACGGCTTCGCCGCCACGAACAATCCCGCCGGTCCGGCGCCGGACAGAGCCCAGCCGTCGTTTCACATGTTCAGCGAAAGCTGCGCGGGGGAAATCGATCGCGGATACTTCACCTCGCTTGAGAAAGTGCGGGATGCGCGGCCGCTGGTTGTCGATGAAAAGCAGGGGCTGGTGCTCGACCTGGCATTTTTCGACAACCAGGGCGACATGAAGTCGGTCGCCGTCGCGGGAGTCGGCAACGTCACAGTGCCCGCGGAGTATCGCCGCGCGTTCAGTTTCATGGCGCCCCAGCTTTTCAAGATAGAAGGCGGCAAAATCCGCGAGATCGAGGGGCTATCGTGGGCGGTGCCGTTTGGGATGGCGCCTGCCGCGTGGGGCAACTAAGAGTTGTCATCCCGAACCCCTTCCGGGGATATGGGACCTGCGCGGGGCTTGGCGGGAATCGGACTTTGGGTCAATTTCGGTAGGCAGATGGCTGCGAATTCGATATAATCCGAGATTGTGTGTTGTGTGCTGGCCCCACCTGAGCGGGTCTGCCGGGAATAATTCACATGAAGCCGATCATCGCCACGGTGCAGAAGTCACAAATTCGCAAGGACCACCCCGTATTTCGTCCCGGGGACACGGTGCGCGTGAACGTCCGCCTGAAGGAAGGCGAGGGCGACAAGGAACGCATCCAGCCGTTTGAGGGAGTGGTGATGAGCCGCCGCGGCGAGCTGAGCGGCGAGAGCTTCACGGTGCGGCGCGTGAGCTTCGGAGTGGGTGTCGAGCGCATTTTCCCGGTGCATTCGCCGATGATCGGGTCGATCGAGGTAGTGCGCCAGGGCCGGGTGCGCCGGGCAAAGCTGAATTACCTGCGCCACCGCAAGGGCAAGGCCGCGCGAATCAAGCGCGTCGAGACGGCGGTTGCGGCGGTTCCGGCGGCGAGCAGCTCGAAGGAGTAACACAGCGCAGTTTCGAAATTGTGGCCCGCATCGGATTCTCCGGTGCGGGCTTTTCTATTGGCTGCCGCCCGCGACGTGACAACCGAGGCAGTGCCAGTCAAGGCGCGCCGGGGGCGAGCCAGTGCTGAGATACTCCTGCGCCCGGGCGGCGTACGGCGAGCCCGAGGTTTCGGTCAGCAAACGGTTCATGTAAGCGCGAGCTCTCTCGGAATCTCCCGCGCGAAGCCAGCCTTCCGCCAGTCCGGAAAGAAGCTCACCACGAGCGTGCAGCGGCCGATTTTGCCAACTCGGCTTTTGCAAAGCGAGAACCTTTTCATAGTCTCCCAGGCCCTTTTCCAGCTCGGCTCGCGCCCGCTCCGGCGACGGATCGTGCCGGGAATATTCGAGCAGCGTCGCACCGCGAGGAATGAGCACACCGAGGCTGTCCGGTTCTTTTGCGACCGCGTCGTCCATTTCGCGGAAGCCGCGGCCGACCATGGGGCCGCCCTTCGCGGAGTCCCCGGCGCGAAACGCGAGGCTGCCCTGAAAGCTCAGGCCCGAGCCGTGCCAGACAAGGGCGGCGGCATTCTCGGGATCCTTGGCGAGCATTTCTTCGCACAACCTCATGGCGCGGTCCAGCGCGGCGGAGTCGCCGGCCATCCCCGCAAACATGTCCGCGCGGACCTGATTGTCGAATCTCTCGGCAGGCGCCTGCCGGGCAGCAAGCCGCGCCGAAGAAAGAGCGCTGCAAAGTAAAACGGCTGCGAAAACCGCCGCGACAGGGGGCCGTGGGACACCGACACCGTTGCGCACCGTGGCCTCCCCGGGCTAGCGTTCAAAGATCAACCGCCCTGCCGGTTACTACGCGCATCGGCGCAGATTTCTTTCAGAGCGATGCTCCAAATTCCACTGACTCTGCCGGGCTGCCGCGCGAGGCGTGTGTTAAAATCCCGGCCGATGGCGAGACTTTGCTCGGCACGGTATGAGCGCGACGCGCGGCAGCGCGGGTGGATGCGCATCGCAGGACTCGACGAAGCGGGGCGGGGATCGCTTTTCGGTCCCGTGGTGGCGGGCGCGGTGGTGCTGAACCCGCGGCGGCGCATCGTCGGGCTGGACGATTCGAAGAAATTGCCTGCCGAGAGGCGTGCGGAACTGGCCGAACGCATTCGCGAGCACGCACTGGCGTGGGCCGTGGCGGAAATCGACGCGAGCCGGATCGACGCCTGGAATATCTATCAGGCGAGCCGGCAAGCGATGGTCGCCGCGATCTCGAAACTGGATCCTTTTCCCGACTACCTGCTGCTGGACGCCATTGAGCTGGATTTGCCGATCGAGCAAAAGGCCCTGATCCACGGCGACGCGCGCTCGGTTTCGATCGCAGCGGCGTCGATCCTGGCGAAGGTGGACCGCGACCGGCGCATGGAAGAGTTCGATCAGCTCTATCCGCAGTACGGGCTGGCGCAGAACAAAGGCTACGGCACGCCGGACCATCTGGACGCCCTGCGACGGCATGGGCCGACGCCGCTGCACCGATTCTCCTACGCTCCGGTGCGCGAGGCGCGCTGCTGGGCCACGGGCGCGCAGCAGACGCCGCTGCCGCTGGATGTTGCCGCCATTGCATTCGGTAACTGAACGATTTCGATTCCACACGAGAGGAAACCACGATGATCCGAGTCGGCGTGTTCTACCCGCAAAAAGAAGGCAAGAAATTCGACATGAACTACTATCTGGAGAAGCACATGCCCATGGTGAAGCAGAAGGTCGGGCCGGCGCTGAAGGCCGTGACCGTTGACGCGGGCGTGGCCGGCGGCGCGCCGGGTGCGCCGATTACATTCGTGGCCATGGCGCATCTCACGTTCGATTCTGTGGAGGCGTTTCAGGGATCGTTTGGGGTGCACGCTCAACAGATCCTGGGCGATATCCCGAATTACACGGATATCGAGCCGATCGTGCAGATCAGCGAAGTGAGGATGTAGGTGGAAGACGAAGGAGTCTTTGTTCGGTTGAATACGCGGCGAACGCCGCACACGAGGAGGGAGTCCTGGGCCCGACGGAACTGTGCCGGGCTTCGGAATGCCAACCGGCTTGGTCGGCCGCTCTCGCGAGCGAAGGGTTTCGCCTGCTGAAAACGGCGCCGTAGTACTCGGGTACTCCCTCCTGTTATCCCCTTGCGCACTCGCACCGTCTCGGTGCGTAGACCCTTGTTTTCCGCGCGTGCTAACCTTCGTTGTCGGCCGATCTTCTCGCCAGAAATGCGGTCTGGCATGGGCACGGCCCCGGGGACGCAGGACCATCGATGGCCTTCAACAAAAACAAGGCGCTCGAAAGCGCGCTGAAATTTCTCAACCAGGGCAAGGTCGCCCAGGCCATCGGGGAATACCAGCAGATCCTGCGCCACGATCCAAAGGATCAAGCAACATTGATGACCGTCGGCGACCTGTTCGCTCGCCAGAGCGACATGCCGCAGGCCATCGAATATTTCGAGCGGCTGGCGCAGGTCTACCTTAACGACGGATTCAACAGCAAAGCCATCGCGATTTACAAAAAGATCGCCAAGCTGGCGCCCGCGGAGCTGGCGCCGCTTGAGCGCCTGGCCGACCTCTACGTGCAGCAGGGCGTGTTGAGCGAAGCGCGGCCGCTGTTCTTGCAGATCGCCGAAGTTCACCTGAAAGCGAATCGCGCGCCGAAGGCCGTGGAGGTGCTCCACCGGCTGTTGGAAGTGGAGCCGGACAATCCGCGCGTGCAGATGCGACTGGCGGAGCTTTACAACGTGATGGGCCAGAAGAAAGAGGCGGCCCAGGCGTATTTGGGTTACGCGCAGCGGCTGTTTGACCGCGGCGAGGCCGAAGAAGCCGAAAAGCTGATCGAGCGGGCACTGGGAGTGGACGGGGCGAGCGCTCCGGCGCTACTGCTGAAGGCCAAGATTCTGGCGTTGGGGCAAAAGGATTCGCAAGCCATCGCGCTGCTCGAGGAGCATCCGGAAGCGGACGCCGGTGGCGAGGTGACCGACATTCTGCTGGAGCTGGAGCTGAAATCCGGGCAAGCGGACAAAGCCGCAGCCCGCGCGGCGAAGCAGCTTTCGCGCGGCAGCGCTCATTCCAAGCCGCTGCAAACGGTGGTTGAATCATTGATCGCGAGCGGGCAGGCGGAAAAGACCTTGGCGCTACTGGCGCAACTGCGCGATCCGATGATCGAGGCGACCGAGCAGGACAAATTCGTCAAGCTGCTGTCGAGCGCCATCGAGAAGCTGCCCGGGGACACGGAAGCGCTGGAGATGCTGGCGGATTTCAGCCGGCACACGAGCGATCCATTCCATCTGAATGCTGCGCTCAGCCAGCTCGTCGATGCGTACGCCGCGTCGGGCGATCAAGCGCGCGCGGAACATTTGATGAAGGAGCTGATCGATCACAACAAGGGCGACGAGCGGTTGATCGACCGTTACAACCAGCTGCGCAAGGCCGGGAAGCGCGAAGCCGCGTCGGCCCCTGAACTGCCCGCCGAGGCGATCGCCGAGCCGGAAATTCTTCCCGAAGCGTCTCGCATGGAAGGCCCGGTGGAATCAGGATCCTCGTCCGCGTCGATCATGGAATCGGCGCCGGAAGCGCCTGCACGCGCGGCGGACGAAGGATATGACGAGGAAACGCAGCGTTACATCTCGCAGGCGCTGACCGACGTCGACCTTTTTTCAAGCTACGGCCTGACGCAAAAGGCGACGACGCTGCTCGAAAACGTACTGGTGCGAGCTCCGCGGCATACGCCGACTCTCGAGCGCCTCCTGGATCTCTGCCTAGGCGCCGGAAACGAGCGCCGCACCGCAGAACTGGCTGCCTTGCTCGAACAAATTCATCGGGAGCGACAAGACACCGTAAACACCGAGCGATTCGCGGAGCTGCGGCAGAGGTTCCAAAAGCTCGCGGGAGTTTCGGTCGAACAATTGCCTGCGGTGCCGAAGGCACCAGCTCCGGCGCCCAAGCGCGCGGCACCCGCTGCGCCGGCGGCACAAGCTTCGCACGAACCGGCTACGATCGAACTCGATCCCGAGGTGCAGCCGGAGGCAGCATCGTCTGCGCCGATGGAATTCGAGATTCCGCTCTCAACCGTCGAAACCGAAGCTGCGGCAGCCGAGCCGCTTGACCCGCCCGTGGCGCCCGAGCCAGCCGCCGTTTCGGCAACCAGACCGACCGAAGAGGTCGATCTTTCCGACGAGTGGGAGGCCATGGTGCAGGAAGTGGCCGAGCCCGCCGCTGCTGCGCACGCGCCTGAGCCGGAGGAGATGGCGATACCCGTTCCCGAACCCGTGCAGGCGGAAATTCCAGCGGCAGCCTCCGTGGAAGACGATCGCCTGGAAATCGAAGCCCCCGCGGAAGATATTGTTGTTGAGCCGGTGGAAACGGCACAGGCTGCGGCCGTGCCGGTCGAGATGGAGTTTGAGATTCCGGAGGCAGTGATCGTGCCGGAACTGACGATCGAACCCGAGCCGATGGAGGCCGCCGCCGAGCCGGAAGCGATCGAGGTTCGCGCCGATCCGGAGCTTGAGGCTGAGCCCGTCGAGTTGGTTGTCGAACAGGCGAGCCAAGATCCGGCGGCCGAATTTGCGCTCGATCCGGCGTTTGAAGTAATCGAGGAAGCGGCCGCATCCGTTCCCACGCCCGAGCCAGACCCCGCGGCCGCACCGAACGTGGAGTTCGAGCTGGAATTGACGCCCGACCCCGCAGCAGCTGGCAAGAACGGCGCGGCGACCACAGAGGATTTTCTCAGCGAACTGGCGGCGGAAATCGACGACATGGAAACGCCCTTGGCCACCCCGCCGAAGGCGGCCGTGCCGGCTGCTCCTGTGCACACGCCACCGCCTTCCCCGCCGCCGGTACAACAAGTGCCCGTCGCGGCGGCATCGGCAACCGCGCCGCCAGCGGCAAGCGAACCTTCTCCGGCACCGACGGCGGAAACGTTGAACGAGCTCGCCGAAGTGTTCCAGGAATTCAGGAGCGAGCTGGGCGAAATCGACGACGGCGACGAGGATCTGGAGACACACTACAATCTCGGCATCGCCTATCGCGAAATGGGCCTGCTCGACGAAGCCATCGGAGAATTTCAGAAGGTCGCGAAAGCCGTGCAGAAGGGCAAGCCGTTCCAGTATTCGATGAACTGCGCGACGCTGCTGGCGATCTCGTTCATGGACAAGGGAGAGCCGAAGATCGCGTCGCTCTGGTATCAGCGCGCGCTGGACATGCCGGGCCTCGATCAAGAGGCTGTGATGGCGCTGCGCTACGATCTGGCGCTGGCACTGGATATGGCCGGTGAAGCCGATGCCGCGCTCGACAGTTTCCGCCAGGTGTATGCGATGAATATCGATTATCGCGACGTCGCCGACCGCATTGCCACACTTCAAAAGCACTAAACCCGATTGCCACTCCGCCCGTAATCTCCCATAATCCTAGCTCGACGATGAGCCAGGTCGCCCGCATCATCATCCTTCTGCTGTGGCTCACGCTCGGGCTGGCGCTAATCCTCGCGCCGTGGACGGACTTCTGGGAAACCAACTTTTTCATGTACCAGTATCCGGCGTTCGGGCTGCTGCTGAAGAATCTCTACCTGCGCGGCGCGATTTCCGGGCTGGGATTCATGGATATTCTGATGTCGCTCGAAAGCTTCCGCCAGCGATCGTCCGCTACCGCGGAAACCCGCTCGTAGGAATCCTGGGGTGAAACCCATCGTCTGTTACGTCACCGGCCGTAGATCACTCGGTGAGGCCGATTCCGGCGAAGCCCTGCTCGCACGGGTTCGCGCAGCCGCCGAAGCGGGCGTCGATTGGGTGCAGATTCGCGAGCGGGAGATGGCGGCGCGGGAGTTGCTGGAGCTGGCTCGTGCGGCGGTTGCGGCGTGCGCCGGCAAGGCGCGCGTGCTGGTGAACGACCGGCTCGACGTGGCGCTGGCGGCGGGAGCGGCCGGTGTGCATCTGCGCGGAGAATCGATGCCGGCGCGCGAAGTGATTCCCTGGCTGCGCGCCGGAAACGCTCCAGCGGAATTTTTGGTGGGCGTTTCGTGCCATAGCCTGGAGGACGCGCGTCAAGCCGAAGACGCCGGAGCGACCTACCTGTTTTTCGGGCCGATCTTCGAGACTCCGGCCAAGAAACAGTTTGGTGCGCCGCAGGGAGTGGGGCGGCTTGCCGAAGTTTGCCGCGCGGCGCGAATTCCGGTGATCGCGATTGGCGGGATGAGCGGCGATCGCTCGGCCGAATGTCTGCGCGCAGGCGCTCGGGGGATTGCGGCGATTCGAATGTTTCAGGAAACGAAGGAGCCGGGATTACTGAGGGCAGCGGTGGAGAAGATTCACGCCAGCGGGAACTTCGGCGGCTAAAGGCACGACCCCCAAGACCGATCCCAGCGCTGCGCCTCTACGCGCTGAGCCAGCGGCCCACGGGTTGCAGGCCTTCGACGTGGTCGCAGACGACCTTGAGCACCGCGGTAATCGGAATCGCCAGAATCAGCCCCATCGCGCCCCACATCCATCCCCAGAAAAGCAGCGAAATCGTCAGCGCCAGCGCATTCAACCGCACGCGCCAGCCGACCAGCGCGGGAATCAGCAGGTTGGCCGTCACAATGTGGAAAAACGTGAGCATGGCGAAGATGCCGACGAACGGAGTCACGGTGTGATATTGCTTCAGGCCCACCAGCAGCGGCGGAACCCATGACATGATCACGCCAAGGTACGGAACCAGATTGCAGATGCCGGAAACCAGCCCGGTAAGAAAAGGAAAGTCCAGGCCGAGGCCCCAGAAAAACAGCCAGCTCGCAAAGATCAGAATCAGACCGACGAGAGCGGTGCCCATCAGATAGCTGCGCAGCACTTGCGTGACTTCCGCCAGCGCGTCGCGAACCGCCGTGCGTTCACCGGGCGCGAAAAGCTGCATCGTAGCGTGCCAAACCTGACGCTTCGCGGCGAGCATGAAAAACAACAGGAAGGGAATAAAGGTAGCGGCGAGCACGAATTCGTAGAGCGAGTTCAGCCGGCCGACGAGCATGTCGCGTACCGTGTGCGATTCGCCCACGGTTACGATCTTTTCACCCGGTTTTTCGCTGGACGCGATCTCAGAAACGTGGCTTTCGACCGATTCCATCCGCGATTCGACGGCCTGCACGGCCGATTGCAGCGGGGCGCGATATTTCGGCCAATCGGCGCTGAACTGATCGGCGCGAGCGATCAGGGAGTATCCCATCACGGCCAGGATGGCAATGGTCACCAGCACCACGATCAGCGAGCCGAGCGCGCGCGGTATGCGCATACGCTCCATCCAGGTAACGACGGGGTCGAGGAAATAGGCAAGAAGCACGGCGACCAGCAGCGTCACCAAAATCGTGGACGCCCAATAGCAGAAGGCGATCACGATTCCAGCGGCGATAATGCGCGAGCTGACGGAACTGCGCGAAACGAGCTTCGTTTCCTCGACGGGCATGCGCGTACGATAACACAGCTCCCGGCCGCGCACACGCGCCACGGCCCGCGGGCGCGGGAGAATCAACGCGCTCGAAGGTAACGCTTTCGGTGAATCGGACGGCGGCGGATGCCGCGATGCGCGCGCTCTCGATGCTAGAATCTTGTACCAGCCCACGAGAGGCGGCATTCCAACTAAATGGCAAAACAACTTTTTGGCACGGATGGCATCCGCGGAATTCCGGGCACGTATCCGTTGGATGACTCGACGCTCGAGCGCCTCGGCTTCGTTCTGGGCGAATTCCTGCTGGCGAGCTCTGCCGCGCAGGTGGGTTCGAAGCCTCGGGTGCTGATCGGCCGTGACACGCGCGAGTCCGGGCCGCACATCGCCGCGCAGATTGCGCGAGGTCTGTGCGCGGCCGGCGCCGAACCCGTCTCCGCCGGTGTGCTCACAACACCGGGGGTGGCGTGGCTCGTGAGTCGCGAAGGATTTTCCGCGGGCCTGGTTATTTCCGCGTCGCACAATCCGTATCACGACAACGGCGTAAAGCTCATTTCTGCCTCGGGCATGAAATTTCCCGATGCCATCGAGGCGGAAATTGAAGCGAAGATTCTAGGCGCTCTTGCCGCGATCCGCGCGGCCGGCTGCAAGCAGAAGCTCGATCGGGTGGGCGATGAACGCCTGCACCAGGATTATCTTGATGGCTTGCGCGGCGCGCTGCTGCCGGGGGCGAAGCTGGCAGGGATGAAGATCGTGCTCGACTGCGCGAATGGCGCGGCCAGCGAGTTGGCTCCGCAGCTTTTCCGGTCGCTCGGGGCGAATGTGACGGCGATACACAACACGCCGGATGGGCGCAATATCAACCGCGATTGCGGTTCGCTTCATCCCGAAAAGATGCAGAAGGCCGTCGCCCTGTCCGGCGCGGCGCTGGGAGTGGCCTTCGACGGCGACGCCGATCGCGCCATCTTTGCGACGTCTTCGGGAAGGCTCGTGAACGGCGACGGCGTGCTTCTGGCGATCGGAGGCTATCTGAAATCGGCCGGCGCTCTGAAAGGGCCGGCGATCGTCGGCACCTCCATGGCGAATCTGGGTTTGGAGCGCGCGCTCGAAAAATACGGACTGAAATTGACGCGCACGGACGTCGGAGACCGTTACGTGCTCGAGGAAATGCAGCGGTCGGGCGCGAATTTCGGCGGCGAGCAGTCCGGGCACATCCTGTTCCTGGACGACGCGACGACCGGGGACGGGATGCTCACCGCGGTGAAGGTGGCGTCACTGATTTCCGTAGCCGGGCCGCTCGAATCGCTCGTCGCGGATTTGAAAATTTTCCCGCAGAAGATCGTCAACGTGAAAGTGCGATCGAAACCAGCTCTCGAGTCGCTCCCGGAAGTCCGGCGCGCGCTGAAAGACGCTGAAGCGGCGCTCGGTAAATCCGGGCGCGTCGTGCTGCGCTATTCCGGCACGGAGCCCGTGGCGCGCGTGATGGTCGAGGCCGAGCACGAAGCGGACGTTACGCGCTGGACCGAAACGCTGGCTGCCGCGCTGCGAACCGCAATCGGCGCGTAGAACGCTTGCCGATACGTGCACCGTACTCGCATTGATGACGTATGTCGTCCTTCCAAAGACTGTAGAATTCGGTGCAAAGGGTTCTCATAAACTGGATTCATTATTCATTTATTCGATGGGTCCTATTCGTTCGCTTATTGCAAACTACTGCACAATAAAGAGTTAACTGTGCTCGGAAATACGAGAGGACCTGGCACTGTGCGTGCAAATAATCCCTCCGGCTGTCTCTTATCCCGGGGTGGGGCCGGTTTCGCCGCGCCGAAGCCGGAACTTTGGGGTAGAGCAAAATGGGGGGCCCGGGGTGGGCCCCCTTTTTATTTGCGCCGGCCTTGCCCCCGAAACAGCTTTTCCCGCCGCAAGCAACGTTGCCCAGGTCAGGTGCCTGTGTTGTAATACGCCCAGTCTTGCCCGCCGCGTCGCGGCACTATGGAATCCGGCCTGGAACTCGCGCTATTTCTGGTCGTCATCATCCTGATCGTCGGGCCGGTCCTGGCGATTGCGGCTTTCGTGCGCGTCAATCATATCCGCGATCTGGTCGATCAAGTCCCGAAGCTGACGGCGCGAATCTTCGATCTCGAGCGGAAAATCTCGGCGCTCGAGAAAGCCTCGCAGGCCGGCAGCGCCGCGCCCGCTGCAAAATCCGGTGCGGCGTTGCCAAAACCGCCGGAAGGGATTCCGCAGCCGGCTGTTCTTTCGCCTCTGCCGCCTCCGCCGAGCGTCGCGGTTCCTTCAGTTCCCATTTCGCCGCAGACGAGCCCGCACCCTGCGAGCCCGCGCCCAATTTCACCTCTGACGCTGGCGTCCACGGTCGCATCGCGTCCCGATTCCGATGTTGAAACCATGATCGCGGGGCATTGGTTCTATTACCTGGGCATCCTGGCGCTGGCGGTCGCCGTCTCGTTTTTCCTGAAGTACGCCTTCGACAATGACTGGATTGGTCCCACCGGACGCGTCGCAATCGGTCTGCTGATCGGCAGCGCGCTGTTCCCGCTGAGCCAATGGATTCTGGGGCGCGGCTACCAATATTTTTCAGAGGGGATCACCGGGCTCGGCGCGGCGATTTTGTATCTTTCGATCTGGACCGGCTGGCACTACTACGCACTGTTCGGCCAAACGCCCGCGTTCGTGATGATGATCGTGGTGACGGCGGTTTCAACGGCTGTCGCGATGGCGCGGAACTCGCAGCGCCTTGCCGTGCTGGCGCTGATCGGCGGCGTGCTGACGCCCACGCTGGTAAGCACCGGCATGAACGCGGAAGTGGTGCTGTTCACCTATCTGGCGGTGCTGGCTGGGGCGATGCTGGTGATGGCGTGGCGGAGCGATTGGAAAGCGGTGCCAGCGCTGCTTTTCGTATCGACGCTTTTCTATTTCTGGGGCTGGTACGGCGAGTTTTACGCTCCCGACGAACGGGTCACTACTCTCGCGTTCGCCACGCTGTTCTTCGCGGTTTTCGCGGCGCTGCCCGCGATTCAAAGCCTGCGCGAGGGGGCGCTGCCTGAAATTCTCGACGTGATCCTGGTGGCGGCCAACGCGCTGCAATTTCTGGTGGCGCTGCGGCAGACGCTGTGGCCGACGCATCGTTGGGAACTGACCTTCGCGGTGCTCGCGCTCGCCGCCGTGCATCTGTTGGCGGAGGGCGCCTTGCCGGAAAAAGCGGCGGGCCCGAAATCGCAGGTCCAAACCACGCGGATGCTGTACGCCGGTCTCGCGCTCGTGTTTGCCACGGTCGCAATTCCCATCCGGCTCGACGGCTACTGGATTACGCTCGCGTGGGCCGCGGAAGCTTTGGTGCTGGTAGGGTGCGGTTTGCGCGTTTCGATGCTGGCGCTGCGCGTGCCGGGATTGGTGATGTTCCTGGTCGTGGCGGTGCGGTTGACGTTTCTGCCGATCCACGCGGGCTTGGCGCCGGCGTTTCTGCTGAACGCGCGCTTCTCGGTGATGGCTTTCTGCGCCGCTGCTGGCGCACTCGCGTTTTACTTCGCGCGCCACTCCCCCATCGAAATCCAGCCGCCGGAATCCCATTTTTACTTCGCGCTCGCTGTGGCCGCGAATATATGTTTTCTGGTGGCGATTTCCTGGGAGGTGTGGGACTTTTTTTCGCAGACTCCGTCAATCGGCTTCGACCGGCGGCTGGCACAGGAGCTGGGGCTTTCGATGCTGTGGGTCGCTTACGCACTGGCGCAGATCGTGCCGGGATTCGCCTGGAAATCGGTGGCGCTGCGCTGGCAGGGATTGATCCTGATGGGTGTTGCCATCGCCAAGGTCTTCCTGTTCGATCTGTCGTTCCTGTCGAGCTTCTACCGAATCGTTTCGTTCTTCGCACTGGGGCTCGTATTGCTGGGTATTTCATTTTTCTACCAGAAAATGGCGCGCGCGGCGGGGCAGAAAACGTGAGTTCACACGGAAATAGGAGCGCCGCTCGGATCGGGGGGGCCCTGGGAGCGCTTCTCGGGTTCGCGACGGCGCTGGTCGCAGCTCCGCTTCCCAGCGCGTGGATCCATTGGCGCTATTGGCGGCCGATCGAAGTTCCGTCCACCGATTCCGCGCGGCTGGCCGGCCTGGTGCTGCCGCAGGATGTGTACCTGCGCGCGCAGACGGCGCTTCCAGACTTGCGCATCATCGACGACAGCGGCAACGAAGTGCCCTACGCGCGCTATGAGCGCGAAGGATCGGCAAGCTCGCGGGATCTGCCGACGGAAATTCTCGAGTACAGTTATGCGCCCGGCGATTACACGCAGGTCGTGCTGAACGTGGGCGCGTCGGCGCCGTTTCACAACGCGGTCGAAATCAATTCGCCCGAATCGGATTTCATCGAATGGGTTTCGGTGGAGGCAAGCGACGACGCCCACACATGGCGCATCGTGGAAGACCGCGCTCCGATTTTCCGCTTCCGGCGGCAAAGCCGCGAAGGCACGCAGACGGTGCACTACTCAACGAACAATGCGCGATACTTGCGCGTTCGGGTGCTCGATGGCGATCGAAAATTCCTCATTGCCACCGCGCAGGTCGTCTACAACACCGTCGAAACTCCGGAGCGGTCATTCCTGGAGGCGGAAATCGTCGACGATCCCGACAAGCGCGCCGGAGAAAATGCCTGGCGCGTCGATCTGGGAACTCCGGCGCTGGGCTTGCAGGAAGTGCGGTTCGCGGTGAATCCCGCGGAGTTCATCCGCGCCGTGGAAATTTCGACGACCGACGACGGCTCCACGTGGAGGCCGGTGGCGCATGGAGAAATCTACCGCTTCCAGCGCGAGAGCACCCAGGAAGAGCGTCTTCGCGTCGACGTGCCGGGCGAAATCACCGGCCGCTATTGGCGGATCACGGTCGAGAACGGAAACGACGCCCCGCTGCCGGGCGTGATCCCCTCGCTCTACATTACGCCGGTGCATCTCGTCTTCGAGCAGCAGCCCGGGCGCAGCTATCGCCTGCTTTATGGGCAGACTCTCGCCACAACACCGCAATACGATCTCGCGCAGCGCATCAACGCATCGGAGGAAGATGTCGCCGCAGTGGCACCGCTGGGCGCGGAAGAAGAGACTTCAAATTACGCGGACCCGCGGCCCTGGACCGAGCGGAATCGCTACGCATTGTGGGTCGTGCTGGGGATTGCGGTGCTGTTGCTTGGCGGTTCGGCCATTCGTTCCCTGCGGAAAAATTCCGTACCGGCCGCGTAATCGGTACCGAAAGATTCCCCGGGCGCTCGCCGCGGCGAGCGCCCCTTCTCCATCCAACCCGTGGAATTCAGCTTAGCTGCAGCCGGAAGTCGAACCGCAGTTCGCGCATTTGTAGCAGCTGCCGTTGGGAGTCATCAGCATGCCGCACTCGGAGCAGTAGGGCGCGTCCTCGGCAGCGGCGCGCGGGCGCGTGGCGGTTTCGGCTTCCGCATAACGCGGGGCGGTCGCTGCCCCCGCGGATTCCGGAGTCGAGGCCACGATGGCGACGGGAGCAGCTTCTTCGGCCAACGCGGCGTCGCTATCGAGATAATCCGGCGAGATAAATTTCCCGCCGAGCCAGCGGCCGATATAATCGACCACCGACTTCGCGTAGCGAATCCGCGGATTGCCGGTGTAACCGGAAGGCTCGAAGCGCGAGTTGACGAATTTATCGACCAGCGCGCGGAGCGGCACGCCGTACTGCAGCGAAATCGAAACCGACAGCGCGAAGGCATCCATGATGCCGGAAAGCGTGGAGCCTTCCTTCGCCATCTTGATGAAAATTTCGCCCGGGTGGCCTTCGGCATACATGCCCACGGTGATGTAACCCTCGTGCCCGCCCACGGAGAATTTGTGGGTGATCGAATTGCGTTCCGCTGGCAGCTTGCGGCGCCTCGTGCCGACGAAAAGCTCCTGTTGCAGCACCGGCGCTTCGGCCGCAGGAGCCACGACCGGAGCTGCTGCTGCCGCCGGCTTTTCCTCTTCCTTCTTGCCGGCGGCGGAAAGCGGCTGGGAGCGCTTCGAATTGTCGCGATAGATGGCCACGGCCTTGAGTCCGAGCTTCCAGGACTCAGTGTAAGCCTCCATGATGTCTTCGACCGTGGAATCTTCGGGCATGTTGATCGTCTTGCTGATCGCGCCGGAAAGGAAGGGCTGTGCCGCGGCCATCATGCGCAGATGTCCGCGCCAGGCGATCGAACGCCCGCCGCCCATGGGAGTGAGCGAGCAATCGAAAACCGGCAGGTGCTCGGGCTTGAGACCCGGAGCGCCTTCGATTTTCGCCTGCGCGTCGATGTAGTCCACGATCTTCGCCACGTCCTCAGGAGTGTAGCCGAGCCGCATCAGAGCCTGCGGCACGGTGTTGTTCACGATCTTGATTACGCCGCCGCCGACCAGCCGCTTCTGCTTCACCAGCGCCAGATCGGGTTCAATGCCGGTGGTATCGCAATCCATCATGAAGCCGATGGTGCCGGTGGGCGCGAGCACGGAGACCTGCGAATTCTTGTAGCCGAACTTTTCGCCGAGATCGAGCGCGTCGTCCCAGGACTTCTGCGCCGCGTGCAGCAGCGACGGCTGGACATGTTCTTCCTTGATCGGCCGCAGCGAATCGCGGTGCATGCGGATCACGCCGAGCATCGACTCGCGATTGCGCGGATACCCGCCGAAGGGCCCCATGCGCTCGGCAATGCGCGCCGACTGTGCGTAGGATTCGCCGGTCATGAGTGCGGTGATGGCGCCGCAGAAGTCGCGGCCCGCGTCGGAATCGTACGGCAACGCCAGCGACATCAGCAGCGCGCCCAGATTGGCGTAGCCGATGCCGAGCGGTCGATAGTCGTGCGAATTGCGCGCGATTTTTTCCGTGGGATAGCTGGCGTTATCGACCAGAATTTCCTGCGCGGTAATCGTAATGTCCACCGCATGCCGGAATCCCTCGCTGTCGAATTGCCCGTTCGACCCAAGGAATTTCAGCAGGTTCAGCGAAGCTAGGTTGCAAGCCGTGTCGTCGAGGAACATGTACTCCGAGCAGGGATTCGACGCGTTGATGCGGTCGGTGGCCTTGCAGGTGTGCCAGCGGTTTACGGTCGAGTCGTACTGCATGCCCGGATCGCCGCATTGCCAGGCCGATTCGGCCATCATCTTCAGCAATTCCTTCGCGCGATATTGCTCGGTGGGCTCGCCGTCGTTCACGTTGTGCGTCCACCAATCGCGGTCTTCCTCGGCGGCGCGCATGAATTCGTCCGTCACGCGCACGGAATGGTTCGCATTCTGGAAGAAAACGGAGGAATACGCCTCGCCGTCGATCGATGAGTTGTAGCCCTGCTCGATCAGCACGTGCGCCTTGCGCTCTTCCTTCGTCTTGCTCTCGATGAATTCGACGATGTCCGGGTGATCCACGTTGAGGATCACCATCTTGGCGGCGCGTCGCGTCTTGCCGCCGCTCTTGATCACGCCGGCAAACGCGTCGAAGCCTTTCATAAAGCTCACCGGACCCGAAGCAATGCCGCCACCGGAAAGCGATTCGCGGCTGCCGCGCAGCGATGAGAAGTTCGTGCCCGTGCCGGATCCCCACTTGAACAGCATTCCCTCGGTTTTGGCCAGGTTCATGATCGAATCCATGCTGTCCTGCACCGAGTTGATGAAGCACGCGGAGCATTGCGGCTTGGCCTGCACTCCCACGTTGAACCACACCGGCGAATTGAACGCCATCTTCTGCTCGACCAGAAGATGCGTCAGCTCGTCGTGGAAAGCATGCTTGGATTCCGCGTCGGCGAAGTAGCCGCCTTCCATGCCCCAGCGGACGATCGTGTCCGCCACGCGGCCGATCAACTGGCGCACCGAAGTCTCGCGCTCGGCGGTGTTCGGCTTGCCATGAAAATACTTCGACGTGACAATGTTCGTCGCTGTCTGCGACCAGGACTTCGGCACCTCCACATCTTCCTGCCGAAAGATCACCTGGCCCTTGTCGTTGCCGATCAGCGCGTGCCGCAGTTCCCATTCGACCGCGTCGAAGGGATGCACCTTCCCGTCGGTAAACCGACGCTTGAATTCCAAACCAGTAGCGCGTTGGGTCGTTCGTTCCATTCGAGGATTTGAATTCAGGACTGCTCGAGTATCCGCCATCGTCTGCCTCCGCGCGGCAGTCGTGCCTGCCTTTCTAAGACAGGTCGCCGAGTAATTAATCGAGACGCCAGCCGGGAGGGACGCTACGCATCCATTATACTCCCAACCGGGCCCGAGGTTTTTTTGCGTGTATCAGCGATACACGATTGGATGGAATCTTAGCCAGTAGAGCGGCCGCTTCGACCCCCCGAAAAGGCCCGCTCCAAACTGAAAAGCGAGAAAAGCGCAGCTAAGCCGCGTAAGAAAAGGCGCGGTCATGATGGATGCGCGTCTTTCGCTATTCACTTGAACCCGGTATGGCTATCGCGAGGAGGCCGTCGGCGCTGCAGCAGACGACCAGGTCACGCATGTGTTGCCGAGTCTGGGTGCGAAGTATCGGGGGTTGTGGAAAACTTGTCAAGAGTTAATTGGCGAAAAACCACAAAATCTCTGGGTTCCGGTGTCCTAATCGTCTACTGGTAGTGGTGTGACCGCCCGTTTCCACTACGCTGCCGAATTGCCATTCCAAGCAACACCGCGCAATTGATTCGCGCGCTGCGCCTGGTAAAAACCTAATAATAAAAGCCATGATCGCTCCCGCCATCGAGATCCTCGGCCTGACGAAGGATTATCCCGTCGGATTCTGGCGCCCGAACATGCGGCGCTCGCTCGATCACCTGTCGTTTCAGGTGGAGGAAGGCGAAGTTTTCGGGTTTCTGGGACCGAACGGAGCCGGAAAAACCACCACGATGAAGCTGCTGATGGGGCTGATCTTTCCCACCAGCGGCACGGCGCGCGTACGCGGCCGCGCGATCGACGACATCGAAATGCATCGCGAGATCGGCTATCTGCCCGAGCAGCCTTACTTTTACGATTACCTTACCGCGCGCGAACTGCTCGACTATTACGCGCAGTTCTCGAATTTCAGCTCGGTCGAGCGAAGAGAGCGCGTCACCAGGTTCCTGGAACGCGTCGGATTAACGGCTGCTGCCGACGTCCAGCTGCGCAAGTTCTCCAAAGGTATGCTGCAACGCGCAGGAATCGCGCAAGCGATCCTGCACGATCCGCCCGTGGTGATTCTCGACGAGCCGATGTCCGGCCTCGATCCTGTGGGGCGGCGTGAAATTCGCGACGTCATTCTCGACCTGAAGAACCAGGGCCGCACGGTTTTCTTTTCCACGCACATTCTCTCCGACGCCGAGATGTTGTGCGACCGCGTGGCGGTCCTCGCAGGCGGAAAGCTGCAAGGTGTGGGCGCGCCGCGGGACATCGTGACAATGAAGGCCCAGGCGATGGAAGTTTTGTTCGAGCTAGGCGAGGGACGCGCCCTGCCCGCCGACCTGGCCGCCCAAGTCACGAAGATCGGCGGACGCAGCCGCATGACGGTTCCGGAAGACCAGCTCTACCTGGCGTTCGAAAAATTGCGCGGCGCCGAAGCGCGCATCCTTTCGGTCTCACCCCTGCACCCTACGCTTGAAGACTATTTCTTCCAGCTCGTCGGCGGCGCTCGGACGAAGCGCAGCCTCGAGGAGATTTCCCGATGAGCGCAACCGTGCGCCCGGTGGCCATCAATACGTTCCGCGAAGCGGTGCGCGACCGCGTGCTTTACAACCTGGTGCTCTTCGCGTTGCTGATGATCGGCGCGGCGATCCTGGTCGGGGGAGTTTCGATCGGCATCGTGCAGCTGGTGATCATCAATCTCGGCCTTTCTTCGATTTCCATTTTTGGACTGGTGATGGCGATCTTCATCGGCGTCAGTCTCGTCTACAAGGAAATCGAGAAACGCACGCTTTACAGCCTGCTGGCGAAGCCGATCCAGCGCTGGCAATTCCTGGTCGGAAAATACGCGGGCCTGCTGCTGACGCTCGTGGTCAACACGGCATTCATGACGCTCGGTCTCGCGGCGGCATTTTTCTACGTCGGCGGGCGCATCGAGCGCGGCAACCTGTCCATCCTCACTGCCATTTACTTCATCCTGCTCGAGCTCGCGATGGTCACGGCTGTGGCAATGTTTTTCTCCTGTTTCTCGAGCCCGATGCTTTCCACTCTCTATACGCTGGCGATCTATATCACCGGCGTTTTTGCCAACGACATTCACGGCATCGGCGATTTCACGAAGAGTCCAGTCGTGCTGACCGTCACGCGCGCGATTTATTATCTCGTCCCGAATTTTCATAATTTCAATGCCATCGCCACAGCCGCTCACGGCGACTCGATTCCCTTCGCGCTGATCTGGCAGAATTCGCTTTATGCGATCTTATACATCCTGCTGCTGTTGATCGCGTCCTCGGCCATCTTTTCGCGCCGGAATTTGAAATGAGCAGCCGCGGCCAAACTCGCGCACCGTGGCTCGCCATCATCGGCATTCCGGTGTTGTTTATCCTGATTGCGATGCTGCAGGCAAAAATCGACCGAAGCTCGCGCTCCTACGCGGACGAAAGCGAAGATCTGCTGCTCCAGTCGGGCCGCGGCGTACAGCGCATGAGCCTGGGATACGATTCGCTGGTCGCGGATATCTATTGGACGCGCGCTGTGCAATATTACGGCGCCCGGGCCGGCGTCGACGGCGCACAATTCGGATTGCTCTGGCCGCTGCTCGATATCGCCACGACGCTCGATCCCAAGCTCATCGTCGCCTACCGCTTCGGCGCGGTCTTTCTTTCCGAGCCTCGACCCAATGGCGCCGAACGCAGCGATCTTGCAATTCAGCTCGTAAAGAAAGGGATGGCCGCGAATCCGGACAACTGGTACCTGGCCGGTGACCTCGGATTTCTATACTACTGGCGCAGACACGATTATGCCGCCGCGGCGCAGGCGTACATGGACGGCAGCAAAATCGCGGGTGCGCCCTCATGGATGACAATCATGGCGGCGCTGGTCTCACAGCGCGGCGGATCGATTGAAACTTCGCGCATGATTTGGACCGAGGTCTATAACTCCACGCAGGATAAAACCGTTCGCGAACGCGCCATGGAGACTCTGCGCGGCCTGCGCGCGCTGGAAGACGAACAGCAACTCGATCAGCTGGCGCAGGAATACAAGACTCGCCTCGGCCACTTTCCCTCCACGACCAGCGACCTCCGCGACGCCGGCCTCATCTCCGGCAATCCGGTCGATCCGGCGGGATTTCCCTACCAGTTCGGTCTCGATGGAAAATCGGCGCTTCATCCACAAAGCCCGATCGTAATTCCCAAAGGATTGGAGCTGCCCTCCGACCTGGCTCGATAGCCACGGAAAACGGCTACAATAAAACCTGCAACCGAACGGCAACCGGTGGTTGTGGGCAGGAATCCCATCAAGGTGACCATGCGAATCTCCCGGCTTTCCGCCATTTACATTTTGCTCACGCTCACGTCGTTTCCTCGGCCGAGTCTCGAAGCGTCTTCGACCGCCCCGGGGGTACCTCCAGCCGCTGCGAACGCACAGGCGCCGTCGGATGAAGAAATACGCGCGCGTACGAAGACGCTGCTTGCCAATCAGCACGCCGATGACGAAGCCCTCGAGCTCTACGAGCGAGTCGAGCGCCATATCGATCGCACCGGCGGCGCAAATCCGCGCACGCTCGACGACAAAACCGATCGCATCGTACCAACCGGCGTGGGAAACCAGAAAATCCTGCTCCATGAAGAAGGCAAGCCGACCGATCCGGCCGCCTATGCCCGCCAAATGCACGTGCTCGAGCAAGAGCTCGAAATGATGACCAATCCCGACGACCCACGCGCGAAGGCCGCCGATGCCAAATTCCAGAAACGAATGCGCGAACGCGCGGCTTTCGTGGACGCCGCGCGCGACGCCTACACGGTCAAATGGGTTGGCCGCGAAAATCGCAACGGCCGCGATTGCGACGTGTTCGCGCTCGATCCCAATCCGAAGTTCCAGCCGCGCTCCATGTTTCAGGAGGTCTTTGCGCACACCACCGCGAAGCTGTGGGTCGATCGTGCGGCCAATCAAATCGTCCACGCGGAAGCGACCGTGACCAGCGATGTGGGTTTCGGCGGCGGTGTCCTGGGAAAACTGTATCGCGGCAGCGTGGTTGGACTCGATCAGGGAGAAATCGCGCCCGGCATCTGGCTGCCCCTCCGCTACCAGTACGATTATGCCGGCCGCAAATTCCTGTTTTCCTTCGATCAGCACCAGGTGATCGAAGTGACTCACTACCGCCGGATCGGCACACCGAAAGAAGCCCTCGCCGTCGTCCAGAATGAGTTGTCGAGTGGGAAAACCTTCAGCGAAGATCCGTAACGTTTCGCCCCTGGCCGGTGTTCAATAGAGGTAACGGCCCCTGAGTACCCTGCTGTGCAAGGAGGTTCCCATGCGCCATCGTTTCCTGCTCGTGCTGGCGACCGCGCTATCGATCGCCGCTACTGTGAGCGCCCAATCGCAGACCACGCCGTCGACAGAGGCCCAAACTCCGAATCAGGCATCCGGTACGGCCTCCGCTGCGCCGGAAAATACGCCCGCGCCGCCCGCCGGGAAAAAGGTCTGGACCAACGAGGATGTGTCTGACCTGCGCACCAATTCCACGATCTCCACGGTAGGTTCAACGGACACAAAACCACCCGCCAAAACCACGGCGGCAGGCAAAAACAAGAATCCGAAGCAGTATCAAGCGCAGATCGCCAGGCTGGAGGGCCAGATTCCCCAGCTCGATCAGCAGATTGCGGAATTGCAGGACGCCATCGACGGCAAACCGACCGGCGACGCGAAGTCCTCGAAGCGCCCGCGGAGCGTGCAGGCCGATGATTGGAACGTGCAGAAGCAGGATCTTGAGAAAAAGAAGCAGGGCATCCTGGATCAAGTAGCCGCGATGAAGGACGAAGCCCGGCATCAAGGCGTTCCGCCGAACACCCTGCCGTAAGCGGCGGCCATCTGGTTGAGGGTCGGGCATCGCGCGGCCAAGACCGGCGACGCATCGCCGGGGCGGATCATTGAATTGGAACATCCGTTCGACGCGGAAGGAGAATTCATGCTTCGCGCTGCCATTCTGATCGTCACAACGGGAATTTTCTCGCTTGCCACGCTCGCTTTCGCCCAGGATGCCGCGACAAAAAGCCAGCCCGCGAAAGCCCCGGCGACCTCGGCCAATGCGCCCGCTCCGACCAGCGCGACCGCCGTGGCCAGCGATCAATCCGCTTCGACCGATCAGAAAGACGCTTCCGCTCTAGGCACGACCGCAAAACCGAAAAAAGTTTGGACCAACGACGACATGGGCAGCCTGGACCACCATGGGGATGTTTCCGTGGTGGGCAAGCGGAAGCCGCCGCAGCCGACCTACCATCCGAATTCCTATCCGCGCAACAGCAACACGGAGTACATGGTGCAGTATTATCGCCAGCAGATTGACTACATGCAGGAGCAGGCCGACCAGATCGACAAGCAGATTTCGACCCTACAGGACGCCAAGAGCGGAAAAACGGTCGATTCCCAGCGGACCTACAATCCGTGGGGCGGCGTGCAGGGCGACTGGACCGCGCAAATCGCGCAACTTCAAAAGAACAAAGACAACGTCCTGCAGCAGATCGATTCGCTCGAGGAAGCCCTCCGCAAACTCGATCCTTAGAGAAGGATTCACCGCGCCGGCTTCGAAAACCGGGCGCACAGCGCGGCGGATCCCAGCGACTTCCGAGACCTAGCGGGCCGCCGCAGCGACTTCCTTTTCAATCGGCGCGCCGATCAGATTTCCCCACTCGGTCCAGGAGCCGTCGTAGTTCTTCACGGCGTCGTAGCCCAGCAGATATTTCAGCACGAACCAGGTGTGCGAGCTGCGTTCACCAATACGGCAGTAGGCGATCACCTCGCCGGAGCCCTTCACGCCCTTGCCTTCGTAGAGCTGCCTCAACTGGTCGGCAGACTTGAACGTGCCGTCTTCATTGGCCGCCTGGGCCCACGGAATATTTGCAGCGGTCGGAATGTGGCCGGCACGCTGCGCGGTCTCGTTCATGCCCGGCGGCGCGATGATCTTGCCCGTGAACTCGTCGACGGAGCGCACATCGACCAGCTGGCCGCCGCCGGTTTTCGAGATCACCTTGAAAACGTCTTCCTTGCGCGCGCGCAGCGATTCATCGGGGCCCGAGGAACGATACGTGGCCGCAGCGATTTTCGGCGCGTCGGTCGTCAGGGGCCGCTTTTCTTCGAGCCATTTCTTGCGTCCACCGTTCATCAGCCGTACGTCCTTGTGCCCGTAATATTTCAACTGCCATAGCGCATAGGCCGCGAACCAATTGTTGTTGTCGCCGTAGAGAACGATCGGCGTGTCGTTGGAAATGCCGGACTTCCCCAGCAGCTGCTCGAGCGTTTCCTTGGTGATCAGATCGCGCCGAACATTGTCCTGCAGCTGCGTCTGCCAATTCCATCCCACTGCTCCCGCGATGTGCCCCTGATCGTATGCCGAGGTGTCCACGTCCACTTCCACCAGCCGGATTTTCGGGTCGTTCAGGTGTTCGGCCACCCACGCTGTCGAAACCAGCACTTCCGGATGCGCGTACTCAGCCATGTGATTTTCTCCTCATTTCTTGATTCGGAATTCGCTCGCGTTTGTGATCGTGCGGTTCGCGTGGCCCCAACAAAAAACCCACCGACCAAGTCGTCTCTGGCGGTGGGTCCGGGGAATCCAAAATTGGATTCAGCTTCCTACGGAACTCGCTTCCCCAAGCCAGAAGGCGCATGTTCGCGCGCTGGACTACAACAACATTGCGCCGGCCTCTGGCAGCAGTTCATCCCAGAAAGCATACACCCGCGTCTCTGGTTACCGCAATCCCGCCGAAAAATCGATCGTGTCCTACTGAGGCCGAACGGCCACTGCCATGACGTGTGCGCTGGCGCCTTGAATCGAGACTTCCCCCTCGATGAAGGATAGAAACTCCAGAAGCTTTTGTCGCTGGACGGCGTCATTCCAAACCTTACGGAACAGAGCCGTACTCCACGCAGGGCCTTCGATCGCGAGAATCTGGGTATCTGCGAACCCGGCGTCGCGAACCTCGGCGGCAAACTCGTCGGGGCGATGAAAGTAGGCTGTCGTGAAGTATTCCGCCTGATTCGTTGGATTGCGGTGCAGACCGCAGGTCAAATCTGTTTCAACGATCTTGCGAAACTCCGCATCTTGGAAGAAACCCCGAGATAACCCGTCGATCAGCGAGGCGAAACGGGAGATCGACGCAGCGAATAGAACACTTCGAGGTCGAAGGACGCGTCGGGCTTCACGGAGTGCTTCGAGACGGTCCGACCGCTCAACGAGATGGTACAACGGCCCTAACAAGAGAACGGCATCCACACTGTTTGCGGGAAAATCCAACGTCCGGGCGTCCCCCCGTGTGATCGAAGCCAGTGCGATTCCCGAGGTCTTCGCATAAGACCGGGCCTGCTCCAGATGAAGTTCCACTGGGTCGATCAGATGGACTTCGTAGCCCTGCTGGGCAAGCGGGAAGGCATAGGCTCCCGTCCCGCCGCCTACGTCGAGAATGACAGCCGGCGGTGTAGGCAGATGCCGAGCGAGAATCGCTTGAGTCCTAAGTCGCTCAAGCTCACCCCACTCGTTCGACAGCCGCTGTGATTCCCCGCCGTCGAGATAATGGGCCTCGATTTCTCTCCCTATCAGCCCCATTCGCGCCTCCGTGCGTAGCACACTGCGTCCGATCCCGAGAACCAGGACGCTATCTCTGGACTCCTCACGAAATCAAACCAGGACACTCGCGCAAAATCAGCCGGCCGGCTTCAAGGAGCCGTCCGCGGACGCCTCGAATTCGATCCGCAGCAGCCAATCGAAGTGAAATTTTCCCGCCGCCAGAAATTTCTCCAGCACTTCGCGATCCGCAGCGTCGAATTCCGCGAGCATTTTGCCTTCTTGCATGTTGAAAACCACGCGGCGTGCGGCCGTCGGCTGGCCGCCCAGCAGACGCCGCGAAATTTCCTCGGCCCCCTGACGCGTCAGGCAGGCGAGCGTGTGTTGCGAGATGTAGCGGGGCATTCTGTCTCCCATGAAATTCGGATTTGCGGACGCAAGGGCAGACACAGGAAATCACGCCTGGCACGAAAAAAGCAAATCGACAGAGCACTTTAGGCCGCGCGCGAAATGCGGGCGAACTGGACGGGCGTACAGGTGACCATCCCGAATACGATCCGGCGAAATCGCGGGCCGCCGCCGGACCGTGGATTAAAATTGAGATTCGAGGTGACTGGCATGAGGCCAATCTTGCGACGCGCCTTCATCATGATCCTGTTCGCTGCGCTGGGCTTTTCCGCTGGCCTAAGCGCACGGGGACCGATCGGAAATCTTACGGGCACCGTATTCGACGCGAAAGGGAAGCCCGTCGCCGACGCCACGGTCACGATGCAGAGTTCGGACGGCAAGAAACCCTACGCTACGCACACAGACGCCGACGGCCACTTCCAGTTTACGAGATACGAAACCGGCCAGTACGATTTGCGAGCCTACTCGAATGGAATGTTCTCGGACTGGGCGAAACGCATCTCCATACGTTCCCAGAAAACCACCGAAGTGACCCTGCGCTTGCCGCCTCCAGCGGACCAGTCCGTGTCCGTGACGCAGTAGCTGCACAATTTCGTGCCGAAAAAGAGGGTACTTGACTCCGCAAGATGCGCAGCGGCTCACCGAGCCCCCTGCCCGTTCCGCCGCCGGGAGGGGTACTAAAACCGCGGTACTGCAAAAAGACCCCTTCCGAGCCATGGTTCCAAGCCGGATCAATTCGGGAGAATGGCAGTGCGGGTTGGGAGCGGCGTTGCGGGGACGACGGTTCCGAAGGGAGCCGTAGCACGCTGACCAACCCGTCCATACCTTCGTTCTGTCGCTGAACTCTCTTCTGGCGTGGGCGTTAGGAATCGCTCGCAGGCAGGCTGCGGTTCACGCTGGCTACTGGAAGGTTGCCGACGCGGTGAAGTTCTGGATCGCCGCGAACTGGCACGTGGTGTCGTCCGTCTCGCTGGCGATACAGGTCGTGGTGTTAACCACCGTTCCCCCCCAGGTGACAAACGTCGAACCCGTGCTCGCCGAGGCCGTGAGGGTAACGGAGCTCCCGCTGAGGTAGCGCCCCGTGCAGGTTCCCGACTGAATGGAAGGTGCACCGCTGATTCCCTGGGTGATGGTGCAGCTGATCTGGCCGGTACTGTCGGTGACCGTGCCGGTGCCGACGTTTTTCGTATTCGAGACCGTCACGGTGAGATTGAAGGTGATCGTCGCACTCGCTAGGAAAACATCCTCCAGCCCGTTCGTATCGTTTGGAACGAGATTGTCCGCGAAGGAAATGAAGCTGACGGTGTTGCCGTCGCCGCTGACGGAGGGTGCCACGCTCTTACCGTCGGCCGGCGGCGGCGTGGTGCCGGTGGCGTGGCTGGCCAGCAGCGTGAACGGCACGCAGCCGGTGGTGGTGGTTGACGTACTCGTCGCGATGTTCAAGCAGGGATTACGGACGAACACGTTCTCGATTCCGTTTTGGACCTGACCGCTCAAATTGGAAGCGAGCGAGGCGAACGCGACCGTCTCGCTGGTAGTGCAGGCCGTCGTCGTGTCGCTGCATCCGCTGATGCTCGGCGATTCGCTCAATCCGTTTCCGGGCGTGGTGCCGTCGGGCGTCGAGGCGATCGTGGTCGTTGGCGTGCAAGTCGCGGGCGTGCTGAGCAGTACGCCGGTGCAGGTATCGCGCAAATAGACTTCCTGAGTAGGCCCTACGCCTGGTATCAGGTTCTGCGCCGTGGAGGCGAACGCGACAAATCGGCCCTCCTGCGAAATTGACGGGGAAATGTTCACGCCGTCGGCCGGAGTCACGCCATCGGGAGTGGAAACCAGAGTCGTGACCGGCGCGCAGGAGTTGCCCACGACGCCGATCGTCGTCACGCACGTCGAGTCCTCGAAGATTTCGCTGAGTCCACTGGGGTTGGAGCCGATGACCAGGTTGGAAGCGGTGGAGACATACGCCACGAAGAGCCCGTCATCCGCAATCGCGGGTTTAGAGCTTGGGCCGTTCCCCGCCGCAGTGCCGTCGGGCGAGACGGAAACCAGAGTGGTCGTGGGCGTGCAGCCGCCGAGCGTGAGGGGGGGAATGACCGTGCACGTATCGTGAACGAATACCTGCGGCGTAACGCCGTCGAAGCCGCCCGGGGGCGGATTCGTCAGCAGATTCGTGGCCAGGGAAACGAACGCCACGTAGCGGCCGTCGGAACTGATCACCGGGTTGTAACTGTTGCCATTCCCGGGGTTCGAGCCGTCGGCGGAGATGGACACGAGCGCCGTAGTCAGGCTTCCCGTGTTGCACGCCGTCGCTCCGCCGGTGCAAGGGGTTTCCCAATACACCTGCTGATTTCCGCCCGGAACGACCACATAGTTCACCAGATTGCTGGCCAGCGAAGTGTAGGCTACGTGCGTGCCACCGCTGTCGATCGTGGGCTCAGAACTCGCCCCGTTGGCCGCGACGCCCGAGGGAGACACGGTGACCAGCGTGGTCGTCGGCACACACGTCGATGAACCGCCGCTTGTGACATTGCTGCTGAAACAAGTGTCGCGCAAAAAGATGGAGCTGCTGGTGATGATCGGAGAGACAACGAGATTGGGAGAGATCGACGCGAAGGCTATGAATTCACCCGTCTGGCTCGTGGATGGTCCAGAGGTCGTTAGCGACGGCGTGCCGCTCGAACAGGTGGGTCCACAGATGCCGTTGGTGGCCTGCGCGCCCGTGGGTGCAAGATCGGCGATCAGCGGCAGCCCCGACAACTCCGTGCCGTTGACGGAGAACGGCTGAACCACCGAAGTGCCTCCCCCGGAACCGCCGTCGGCCGGATTGACGACGGCTACCTGAACGACTCCCGCCTGCGCGAAATCCCCCGAGGTCAACGCGGCCAATATCGAATTTGTGCTCGAAAATGTGGTTGTGCGCGGCGCGCCGTTGACGGTGACGACCGAATCAGGCACGAAGTCGGATCCGGTCAACGTGAGCGCCGAGCCCGTGCTCCCGGCCAGGATCGCCGCGGGAGCGATCGACGTCAGGATCGGTACCGGGTTGATGACGGACAGATACGTGAACTGGGAGCTGCCGCCGCCCGGCGGCGGATTGACGACGGAAATCTGAAGCTGTCCGGCCGACGACACATCCGTTTGAAGAACCCCAGCCTCCAGTTGCGTGGTGCTCTGGAAAACGGTACTTCGGATGGCGCCGTTTACGAGGACGGTGGACTGCGCGTTAAAGTTCTGTCCGGTGATGCTGAGAGAGAATCCGGAACTGCCGGTCGCAACTGTGGTCGGGGAAATGGCCGAAATTGCGGGGATGTTGCTTTGGATCGGGTTGATCGTGAAGATCAGCGTCTTCGTGGTGCCGCCTCCGGGCGGCTCCGTCACGACAGCGACATTGGCTTGGCCGGGTTGTTCGATATCGCTGGCGAAAATCTGTGCCTTTATCTCCTTGGTCGTTTGGAAAAGCGTGGTGCGCGCCGATCCATTCCAGGTAACGATCGAGCTGGGCGTGAAGTTCGCGCCGTCAACCTCGAGTTCGAAGGCCGGCTGCTGCGCGGCGATGCTGGTGGGCGACAGCGACGTGATCACGGGAGAAGGAGACTTGATCTGCTGCTGGCACGACGGCAGCAGCAACATGAGTACGCAGATAAAAAGGCACGAACTGAGACGAGCTATTCCAGACAAATTTCCCACTCCTGAGTCCGCAGGCGAGGCCGGCGGGTTAAGCGCAATCGTAGAGACTACTAGAGATGGCCGAAACGGGCAATCGGGATGCCTCGGGATTCCGAAGGCCCAGCGAGGGCATCAGACGCGGGGGTTGGCTCGGGGGAGCCGTTGGGCGGGGCCGGTCGAAGGCGGCTCGAGGCCCCCGGGAAAGCTCGCCCGGTGTCGACCTCGGGTCCATAGGGTCAGTGCAGGGCCAGGAACGGTGAAATTTAGGGGGGCGCCTGTGGACTCTCTGGGGAGGCGCGAATTTCGCCACCCCTCGGCCCCAGGGTGCCCGGGTATCTTGTATCTTGCCGCTTCGCTCGGGGTTAGAACGCAGTTGCTACACAGCTTGCGTTGAATCGCATGCTTCCCGGGGCGGGCCGACCGAATGCCAAGCGTCTGGTTGGTCGGCTCCGCCCTAGAGGACGGCGTAGTAGGTGAACATCGTGTAGTCGGGATTTGCGTGGCGCTTGCCTGTGCCCACGATCACGGTGCGTGTTAGCCAGTCGTGCGGGCCTACCGGTGTGTCGAAATACGGTGTGCAGCGAAAATAAAACTCACGGTCACCGCCCCAGCTTGGATCATTGCGATCGATCGGCTTGCCGTCGATGGGATAGAGGTAGCCCGTGTTGTTGATGTAGATCATCGTGCCGTCAGAGGCTTGGAGCATGTAGTGCGCGTCGAGGCGGCCGTTTCCAGCATAGTCCGCACCGCTGTGCGGGACGACCTTGCCTTGCAGGCGCGGACCCTCGATGACGCCGCTCACGGCCGGGACGTAGGCGCGGCGGCCATTGGGTGTGGCGAAGGAAACCCGCTCGCTGAAGTCTATGCGGATCTGGAAAACGTATTCGAGTTTTATCGGCGGGACTACGTCAAGGGATTTTGGCTCAGCTGGCGGGGCGGCCGCGGCGCCGTTTTGTGGAGACGCCCGTACGGAGGGGGGCAGCCGTCCGAAGAGACTTTCGGCAAGAACAGCGCCGCCGAGCACGGAACCTTTCAGCATGCAACGACGGTCGATGGGTTTCTGAATTTTCATTTGGGTTCCCTCCGATTCAGTTTTGCTTTCATCGCTTGATCCTGTGGCCGGGCGCGAAATGTGTGGCACCCAGGGCGCTCGGGATCGCGGCTGTTTTGCGTCCCGGCCGTGCGGGGCTCGCTTCTGCCGCGCCGACGACGCTCCGTAAACAGACTCTACTTGACGCACTCGAAGCTGGCGGCGTCTTCGGGATCGCCGTTCCCTTTGTATTGCGCGTGCCTGGGATAGGGGCAGAGCGGACGGCTGCGTCCTGGAAATGGCTTGCCGGTGGCGATGACAGAGTCAGGCGCTTTTCCGCTTTCGACCCAATCGACCACGGCGCCGACCATATCGAATTTGTCGAGTGCTCTAGGGCCGCCGGCGCAGTGATTCATTCCTGGGACGAAAAAGAACCGGCTGGAATTCATCACTTGATCCAGACCGCCATTCGCGTCCGCCATTTTCAGATAGTAGGCAAGCGTGTCGAACGGGCTGAAAACCGGATCGGCGGTGCCGTGATAGAAGATGAGTTTGCCGCCGTGGCCGAAAAATGTGCTGAGATTCGTCCAGGTCGTGTCGGTCAGCGTCTCGTTCTCGTTGGTCTGCACGCCGGAGACGAGCGTGTCGATGTCCACATCCGCAGGGGGCGCTACGCTGGCCAGAATATTCGGCCCCGCGTTCGGCAGAAAGCTGGCGAAAGGCCCGCCCGCCCCCTGCAGGTATCCGCCTTCCCAGGGGAAGCGCGCATAAACCGGATTGCCGCGCGAATCCTTGGGGCCGGCGAACGCTTTCTGCAAGGCGCCCACCTGCTGCGCCGTGAGACACGTGTCCGTTTTCGCGCCGTGGCACTCAACTACGACGGGGTCGTAGCGGCAGGCCTCCGGATTCAAGATCATGCCGTCTTTCAGGCCGTCTTTTTCGTCGCAAGATTTCGTGATCGAATCGGCCAGCAGCTTTTTGTCGCCGTCGCTGAAATCTTTCGTCGGATCGGGCTTGCCGTTCGCGTCTTTGGGCGCGATCGCTAGGAACGCGGCGCGCGCGTTGGCGAGTCCGATGTTCGAATATCCGGTGCGCATCGCCGGATCGCCCGAGATGATTCCGTCGAAGTAGGTCGGATAACGCTCGGACATCATCATGGCTTCGCGGCCGCCCGTGGAGCAGCCGTCGTAGTAAGAGTGTTTCGCGGGCTGTCCGTAATACTGCGCGATGATTTCCTTCGACAGGACGGTCACGCGACCGATGGCGATGTAGGCGAAGTCGAGGCTCGCCAGCTGATCTTTCATGAAGGAGGCGTCGAACACGGCCCCTTTGTGTCCCGTGTCGGTAGTGACGACGGCGAAGCCGCGCGCAAGCGCAGGATTGTCGCCCGCAGCCTGCGAGCCGAGGGGAAGAAGGATGTATCCGTTCAGTCCGCCGCCGCCCTGAAACAGGAATCGGCCGTTCCAGTTGTCGGGGAGCGCGAGTTCGAATCCGATGGCGTATGGTTTGCCGTCGAGGCCGGTGCGCGGATCCATTACGCCATCGACGCGGCAATAGGGGGGGATCACGACGGGAATCGGTTGGGGGGCAATCGACGCTGTGCTCAAAGTACCGGCCGGCGTAGCCGGCGCTTCTTCGGCCTTGGTGATCTGCACGTTTGCGCCCGCGATCTTCAGATTCACCAAGTCAGCGCACTTTTGCGCAGGCGCTAGGGCGGCGGAATTCTGGGGGTATGCCGAAGATGCGATGGCCAGCAGAAAAAAACAGGCTGCCGGAATCACAGCGGTGCGGATGCGCTCCATCGATGCTGCCTCCCCCGAAGCGGCAGGCCGCGCATTCCCCTGGCGCGGCAAAACCCAGGCCATTGTAGTCACCCGGCGGGGGGATGCAAGCGGATGTTGGTAAGCGCGCCGCCGCGGAGTCGCGCACGAGCCCTGCCGCGGCGGCGCACGGCTTTGCTAGATCGAGGCGTCGAGCGTCAGGCGGTCGATCATCTTGTCGAGCTCGGCTTGGGCTTCCTCATGCTGTCTTTCGAGGTCGGCCGATTCGCGCTGCAGAGCTTGCAGGCGGTTTTCCTGATCGTCGAGCTGCTTGGTGTAGCGTTCTGTCAACGCGCGCTCCTCGGGACTTCCTTTGAGCGCCTTCAGGTTTTCCCGAATGCGCTGCTGGTCATCGTAGATGGCCTTTGATTCGTCGTCGCGTTTCGTGGATTCATCCTCGAGCGAGGCGACCTTGGCCTTTTGCTCGATGATTTTTCGAAACGCGGCTTCGACATCGGGATTGATCGATTTCTGGCTGATGAAGAGCTTCAGCTGATCTTCGTCGATGCCTCCGATCTGGTAATTCGTCGCGAGGGGCTTTGATTCGCGGACGACGAAGGTTGCTGACTCTTTTGCATCGACCGGAACCTTGAAGCGATAGGCCGAGGATGTGGTCTCGTCGGGCTTGGGCGTGTCGGTCGAGATGATCCAGCCGTCAAGCAGCGGGTGTTCGATCAGCACGGTACGCGGAGTGGTGTCGTCGTTGTGAAGGGTGTAGGTGGTTTCCTGGCGCAGCTCGCTGGTCTGGATCATGACGCCGTGCTCAATGCGCACGTGCGTGACGCGTTGCGGCCCGCTGGTGGCGATGCGGCTGATGCGAACGCCGAGGTCGGCCGCGTAGGAGAGCAGCCGCTTTTCGCCGGGCTTGATCGCGTCGGTGAGGCCTTCGCCGGCAAACGCTTCACCTTCGAGAACGCTGAAACTGCCGCTGTCGAGGGTCAGCGGGCTGGAATTGGTGAGCCAGAGAGCGCGGAGCGGACGCGCGGAGCCGAGGCTCGTGTTCCAGAGCGAGACTTTTTCGGCGTCGACGTGCGCTTGCACGATCGGGACGAGCGCGGATTCGTTCTTGCGGATCGTGACGCGATCTTTCAGCTTGTATTCGAACAGGTCGCCGAGATCGAGGCCGCTTGCCGCTGCGGACATGGCGTCACGGGCTGCGTTGATGGAATTCGCGTTCAATGAAGCGGAGCCCCGGTTTGGTAGGCCCCCGCCCGTTCCGTACCCTACGCCAGCGCCAACGCCACCACCAGATCCGCCACCCGTCCGGTAGTTCCGCCCGCTGTATCCATTCGATCCCAAGCGGGAACCCGAGCCTGCGCGCCCATTCGCAGCCGCACCCATCTCAGCGCTCTCCGCCTGGACACTGTCCGCGGTTGCTTCGACGGTAACGGTTTGGGCGACGGAGCCGATTTCGAGGCGTATGTTTTGATCGAGCGCGCGTCCGCCGCCGAGAGAAACGTTCTCGAGGTCCACCGACTTGAAACCGAGCCTGGAAAACACAACGCGATAGTTGCCGGCCGGCAAGTCGCCGACTTCGTATTGGCCCTGCCCGTCCGATGCGGAGGTGGCGACCATCCCGCCCGACTCGGAATAGACTTTAATATCCGCGCCGGCGATTACCGCGCCGGAGGGATCGGTGACTACGCCGGAGAGCCCGCCGATGCCGCCGAGCATGGCGCTTTCATGGGTCTGTGGCGAAAGCTGCGCGAGTTCGGGGAGACCCAGGATGGGCCGGCGGGCGTAGTAGGGCTGCGAGAGCTGTTGAATGAAGGATTGCGGCGCGCCGGCTACGAGCGATAGCTCGACGTTGTCCCAGTCCTCGCCGACGGTGTTGTCGACGATGGCCCAGCCTTGCAGCAGCGGCGATTCGCCGGACTTCGATGGAAGGACGATTCGATAGGTCGTCTTCCAGACCGGGACTTCGCTGATGTAGCTGACGTAGAGCTGGCGGTCGCCGGTGCCGGTCGTGTCGATGGTCATACGGCGGATATCCTGCTGCCGCACGGAGGAAAGCAAGCTGAGGTAGCGGCTAACTTCACCGGACACGTCGGATTCCGCGAGCCGCACGCTGACGGCGGGCGTGAGCTCGACGGAGTGGACTTCGCCTGAGTCGCTGACGAGGGTGGCGAGATCCACTTCGAGCGTGGTCCCGCCGCTGACGCGCGTTTTTCGTTCGACGCTGAGCAGGCGTCCCGTGATCGAGGATTTTCCGGAGCTGACTTCGAGCCTTGCGCCGCGCAGCGCGCCATAAAACTTCGAGATGTCGGTCGTTTCCTCAAGCGGCAGGCGCAGCGTGCCAAGGCGCTGGCTGAGCGGCGCCTCGGAATTGTAGTTGACGCCGGCGATGCGGCCGCCGTTGAGGTCGAGGATGGTGAGCGATTGCAGGACGTCGTTCAATTGTCCGCTGGTGAAATCGATGCGGATGCTCTGGTCGTTTTGAACGCGGCCGAGATGCTCGAAATAGCCGACGCCGGCCTTATAGAGAATCACGCGGCGGACGGGCAGCTTCGTGGCTGTCGATTCGTCGCTGGATTTTTCCGATTCGGCGGGCGCAACGGCGGCAGCCGCAAGGGTCGCGTGAGTTGCGCGTTCCGAAGAAGCCGTTTGCGATCGGGCCTCCCAGCACACCGCCAGAAGGCCGACTGCCAAGACACACCCATAGCGTTTGATGGTAAACATTTTCGCCTCCGTGATTTTTGGGACCGCCCCGTGCGCGGCCCGGAATTGCCACGCTAGTTGATACAGCCGAGCCGGCCGGGACGCTCGTCGCGCCGAGTGTGAGAGCCGAGGATCGGTGAATATTTAGAGGCTAGTGAAGTGGTGAATGTTGCATCGGAGAAGGGAAAATCTTCCCGCGGCTCTAGCGACGGTCGCCCGGGAGTTCTAACCGGTACAGGACTCGAGACTAATTCGCGGGCTTTTCGGGAAGGTGCGCGGTCCAGTCCTGCTGCGCGAATTCGACGCCCCAGAAATGCGGGCTGGGAGAAAGAAACTCCACGCCGACCCGCGTGCCTCGCTCGGACGTGTCGCCCAGATAGACGACGCGGCACTCCTGCTCTTCTTCCGTGGCGGGATTGATCAGCACCAGATCCGCGCCGAGCTCGAGCTCCTCGTTCAGATAGAGCAGGCCGCCATGCGCATTGATCACGATGGTCTGGCTCTTGGCGCGGAACCTCTGGCCCAGAATGTTCTTGCCCTTCGCCTGCACGGGGATGCGCGTGAAGACGCGGGAGCTGCGGCGTTCGCTGCTGGCGGTGGTCTCGATCATCATCCTCTACATCGTGCAATGGGGTGGGATGCGAGTCAATTAGGCCGGTTAGGAAAGTGCCCAAAGAAGCAGACCGAGAAAGTGTGTTGAAAACTGGCCAGCTTGGGTACTATGGCAGGACTGTCTTGGGGATATGTCTGTCCTATTCCCGGCAGCCGGCCGGGGGGCGCTGGAAACAACCTCGCCCGGAAACCCCCTGGGAGATCGAATGGACCTGATCGGCCATATCGAGTCAAAACGCGACGAGAACCTGAACGAACTAAAGGAGTTGCTGCGGATTCCGAGCGTCAGCACCAAGAGCGAGCACAAGTCCGATATTGAGCGGGCGGCGCGCTGGGTGGCTGAAAAGCTGCGCGCGGCTGGTCTGGAAAATGTCGAGATCGTACCCACCAAGCTGCACCCGCTGGTCTACGGAGAATCGTTGCACGCAGCGGGTAAGCCGACGATTCTTTTCTACGGGCACTATGACGTGCAGCCGGCCGAACCTCTGGATTTGTGGACGACGCCGCCCTTCGAGCCGGCCGTCCGCAACGGCAATATCTACGGTCGGGGCACGGCGGACGACAAAGGCCAAGTTCACATCCACATCAAAGCGCTCGAAGCGCTGCGCGATACCTACGGCAAGCTTCCGGTGAACATCAAGGTAATGGTCGAAGGCGAAGAAGAAGTCGGCAGCGTGAATTTGTGGGATTTCGTGCAGTCGAATAAGCAGCGGCTGAAGGCGGATGCGCTGGTCGTTTCCGATACGGCGATGCTTGCCAAAGGCGTGCCCTCGATCACCTACGGTCTGCGCGGCTTGAATTTTTACCAAGTGGAACTGACCGGGCCGGCGCAGGATCTGCACTCCGGAGTTTTCGGCGGCGCGGTGCCGAACCCGATCACGATTCTTTCCGAGATGATCGCGAAGCTGCACGACCGGAATTTCCAGGTCACCGTTCCCGGGTTCTACGACGATGTGGCCACCGTCTCACGCCAGGAGCGCAAAGCGCTGAATTCCCTGCCCTGGAAAGAAAAAGAGTTCCGCAGGACGGTGGGCGCGGCGGGTCTTGCCGGCGAGAAAGGCTACACGATCGTCGAACAGCTTTGGATTCGGCCGACACTGGAGCTCAATGGAATCTGGGGCGGCTATCTGGGCGAAGGCGCCAAGACGATCATCCCGTCGAAAGCGACCGCCAAGATTTCCACGCGGCTGGTGCCGAATCAGGATCCCGCGAAGATCGCCAAGCGGGTGGAGCGGCAAATCCGCAAGCTGCTGCCGAAATCGGTCGACTGCAGATTCGAAGTGCTCAGTATGGGGAAGCCCTGGGTTGCGCCATACTCGCACCCGATCTTTCAGACAGCGATACGCTCGCTTGAGGGCGGATTCGGAAAAAAAGCGGTGTTCATCCGCGAGGGCGGGTCGATTCCGTTCGTCACGCAGATGCACGACACCTTCAAGGTTCCCTGCGTGCTGCTGGGCTTCGGTCTTCCGGATGAAAACGCGCACGCGCCGGACGAGCACTTGGCGCTCGAGAATTATTTTGGCGGAATCAAGTCGATTGCTTTGCTCTACGAGCAGCTTGCCGCGCTGTAGTTCGTTGCCGGTGATTTGACGCAGCCCGCAAAAAATGCTTATTTTCCGGGCTTTTTCCAACGTTTCCGCTTGCGTTCGCCTGGAAGGACGGCTATAGTCCGCAGTCGGCGTCCGGGAAGCCGGGGCCAAACAGCATTCACACTGAGGAGGAAATAGAATTCGATGGCAACTCCGTTGAGCAAGTCAAAGATCATCGCCCACATCGCTGACAAGGTCAGCACCCCGGAAAAGCCGATCTCGAAGAAGCAGGCGGCGTCCTTTTTCGACGAGCTGTTCAAGCTCGCGGTCAAGGAAGCCAAGAGCGCGGGCAAGTTCGTGATTCCGGGAATCGGACGCGCGGTGAAAGCGCATCGCAAGGCGCGCATGGGCCGCAACCCCGCTACGGGCGAAGCGATCAAGATCAAAGCCAAGACTGTGGTCCGCCTGCGCGCGGCAAAGGCGTTTAAAGACGCCGTGCTGAAGTAGTTCGGCCCTGGCGCATTGAGCCAAAGGATTCGCGGCGAAGCCCCCACGTCCTCCTCGCCTTCACGGGCAGACGGGACGCTTGGGGGTTTTGTCTTTTGTCCTCGTCGGCAAAGCCACCCGCATGACTGAATATTCGGGCCTCCTTACCGACCTCTACGAGCTGACCATGGCGGCGGGCTATCTCCAGACCCGCTTCGATGGGAAGGCTACGTTCGAGCTTTTCGTCCGACATTTGCCCGAGCGTCGGAATTATTTGGTCGCCGCCGGCTTGCAGCAGGGGCTGGAATTCCTCGAAAACGTCCACTTCACCTCGGAAGAAATCGACTATCTGCGGCAGCATCGCGTCTTTCGCCACGTGCGCGAGGATTTTTTCAGCTACCTGGCGAAATTTCGCTTCACCGGCGACGCGTGGGCGATGCCCGAAGGCACGCTGGTATTTCCGGGCGAGCCCATGCTGCGCGTGACGGCGCCGATTATCGAGGGGCAGATTCTGGAGACCTATCTGCTGGCAACGCTGAGCTACCAGACGATCGTTGCCAGCAAGGCAGCGCGCGTGGTGACCGCGGCCAAGGGGAGGCAGATCGTCGATTTCGGCGCGCGACGGGCTC
>Ga0210391_10000470_pt1 | contig 42461 bp, 41 predicted proteins | sample IncBWC12OmetaG_FD_160573 | JGI IMG/M metagenome (GOLD analysis project Ga0210391, IMG submission 160573) | Forest soil microbial communities from Barre Woods Harvard Forest LTER site, Petersham, Massachusetts, United States - Inc-BW-C-12-O ...
GATTCATCACTCGGGTGCGCATCTGCACCAATCCATGCCGATGCCACAACAGTTGTCGCAGATCCCGATTCTCCGCGTCCGCTACCCAGATCCGGGGGAAACGGTCCTCCATCATCAGTCGCAGCAATAGCTGCGCATCCTGTCGATCCGTTTTCTGCTTCCGTACCCGTTTGCTACGGATCTCGGCTGCGTCCCCGATCTACAACTCAAACTGCAAGCCGATCAACAGCCGTTCAAACCAGCGTGTATGCCCGCTGGCTTCCATCCCCACGCGCACGTTCTGTCCCGGGAGCGTGCGATAAGACTGCTCGGCTTCTTCGCGGTGAGTCAGCCGCCGTTCGCCGCACTCCCCGGTTTCTGTGTCCACAAATGCAATTTGCTGAAAGCCCGGATGATAATCACAACCTATAATCGCCATGTTCGGCTCCTTTCCTCCGAGCCCTTTGGTTGGTTTGCGCCTCCAAAGTTTACTCGGGCCTGGGAGCCGACATTGTTATGGAATCATTTCACTCATTGACCTGCATTCCTCCGCGCGGCTGGGTCAATGAGTGATAACGCCTGTTAACAACAGTTGCGCTTTGGGAGCGGAAAGTCGTAGAATAAGGCTAGTTGAGAGTGGCACTTTGAAATACCGAATTGCCATGTGGGCGAGCGCCGGTTTTCTAGTTGCGGGACTCTGGGCACTTTTTGCACTCGCAACCTTCCCATCGACAAACGAACGAATGCGGGATGTCTGGGCTCTCGTGTGCTTGACCTGTCCTGTCGCGATAGCTGGAAGGCATCACCCTATGAGCTTGTACGAGGTTCTGGCGGTGAATGCTGGTACGTACGCTCTGGCCGGATTGATAGTGGAAGCCCTGCGGCGCCAGCTGCATCACACCAAATAATTCAAAACCACCCCACGACCAGCACGCTGCCGTCTTCAATGAGCATAATCGCCTGGTTACGTCAAACACCGTTACCTCGCATAGGACTAGTCAGTGAGGCGCAACCCTATGCGAGATCTTCTTGACAGCCCATGGTTACGGGAGGACAATCGTAGTCCTCGGCGCTGGCCGCCTTCCCCGCCTCAGTGGTTTCCAGTCCCAGGCGTCCGCGACTATCTCTCGAAGTCGCCGCGTGGTTCTCTACTCTCGCGCGTCGGAGGATTCCAATGACGAAGTTACATGCTCTTTGGCTCTCTTCTCTTGCACCCACGCCTACCCATGAAACAAGCAGCCTGTGGAACCATAGCTCGGCAAAGATCACCTGCGTTGTTTTTGTGTTTTGCGTCGTTGCTGCGATCTCTTCGCCCGCACAAACTTTTACCACGTTACATACCTTTGCCCTCACGGACGGCGCTTTTCCTTTCGGAGCGCTCGTCCAGGGACCGGACGGAAATTTCTACGGTACGACGGTGCAGGGCAATGGGCGGAATCAATGCTATGGCGGCTGCGGGACAGTGTTCAAGATCACACCTCAGGGCACGCTAACAACGCTGCACAACTTCAAAGGGACTGACGGTGCGTACCCTAAAGCGGGGCTGGTGCTGGGCATCGATGGAAACTTCTATGGCAGCACCATCGGACAGTTTTCAGGCTCCCTTGATCACCCCAGCTTCATTTTCGAGATTACTCCTGACGGCACTCTGACGAACTTGGCGACGAACTTGACCGCCAACACGGCTTCCCCGTCAGCATTGATGCAAAATCTCATCAACGGTACTTTTTACGGCGCAGCTGCGTGTGGGGATTTCCGGTTGTGTACGTTAGACATGCCAGGAGCGGTCTTCTCCATGAGTCAGATTGCCTCCTTGACAGTCCTTCATTCTTTCTGTGGTGAAGCCAGCTGTGGCGGCATTGCGAAGGGGGCTAACCCGCAAGCGTCGCTGATTCAGGGCACCGATTTGTTCATGTACGGAACGACAGAGTTCGGGGGAAACGACCTTGCCCAATGTGCGTCGGACGGTTGCGGCACTGTCTTCAAGATCGGTACCGGCGGAAATGTGACCACGCTGCACGCCTTTGACCCGTCTAACGGCGACGGTGCATTTCCGGAGGGTGCATTGGTCGAGGGCAGCGACGGGAACCTTTACGGGGGGACCAGCCTCGGCCCCGGCACCGTCTTCAAAATGACTCCGGCAGGCGCACTGACTACGCTCTACAATCTCTGTTCGCAGGAAAATTGCACTGATGGCTACTCTCCGTTGGGGGGGCTGATCCAGGCCACCGATGGCAACTTCTACGGAACAACGGAATTTGGTGGGGCCGACGGCGTCGGGACTGTCTACCAGATCACTCCGACCGGCACGCTTACCACACTCCATAGCTTCGATGGGACCGACGGAATGTACCCGGAAGCTGGACTCTTAGAGGGCACAGACGGAAATCTCTATGGCGTGGCAACCGGAACGGACGCGGTGCACGCTTGGGGCACAATTTTTAAAATCTCTACGGGACTCGCGCCGTTTGTGAAGACGGTCCCCGTGGCCGCATATCCCGGAAAGCAGATCTTCATCCTCGGCACCAATCTGACGGGCGCAACCTCGGTCACCTTCAACGGGACGGTGGCAGATTTCACTGTGGTCTCGCCAACCGAGATCACGGCCACCGTTCCGAAGGGTCCCTGCTCGGGCACGGTCCAGGTCGTTACGCCCGGCGGCACGCTGTCGAGCAACGTGCCCTTTCGGGTGTTTTGACTCCCCAACCTTGCGGAGAGATAGGGCACGCTGCGGACCGGCCCGCGCGGACGTAATAGGTCTCCTAGCTGGCGAAAAACCCCATCACACTCATTGACCCCTGCGGAGAGGGTTTTGAGTGTAATCGCCTGTTCTCAACAGTCATGGCGGGCGCGGCAAAATGAATGTCCGACACGCTACATACAAAGCATCTGTCTCTGTGCTAGGCTTTAAGAGTCTCTTACACATCCTTCCCTCAGACCCCGTCCTGGGCGTCGGTCTCTTGTGCAATCTGATAATTCAGTGATCCCCGGAGGCCACAATGCCCAACGGATCAGACTCTCGTTTTCCGGTCTGCTCCATCTGCGATAAACCCTTGAAGCTCGAAACCAGCAAGACGGATGAACTCGGAAAGGCAGTTCACGAAGGATGCTACCTGCTCCGGGTCAGTTTGAAGAAGCCTACAACTCCAGCCAAGGAATAATTCCCGACTGTTCACAATTGATCAGCTTTCGCGTGGTTGGTTTGTGTAGCGTGTTTGGAGGTGTGTCCTAATGAACAACCAAGAATGGGAAGAACTTTATCTGCTCGCAACGACCGAAGTGGATGGCAGAAGAGTGCCTGAGCGGGTTGCTGCTGTGCGTGAAGCGATCCGAGCACGGTTACAAGACTTGGAGACAAGTAGCGACCATCATGAGGAACGGGTCAGGTTGGCGAGTACGCTGAAGCGGCTGGGTTGGCTTGAGGTTGAAGCACAAAAGTGGTAGTTATGCTACCAGCATCTCCCTCATCGCCCTAATAACGTCGTCGCCGAATCCTTTCTCTTTAGAGAACACGTGTTAGATACCAGCAGCATGAGCTTCTTTCTCCAGCATGCGGGACTCGTGCATCGTAAACATTATCATCGGCAGACCGGGGGAAATCGCCGAAATTCGCCTTGCAGTCTCCAGCCCGTTCATCCCCGGCATCGACAGATCAAGGACGACGAAGTGAGGCTTTAAGCCCACGACCATCGTGAGTGCGATCTCACCGTTCTCGGCTTCGCACACGGTCCAATCAGTATTCGCTGCAATAGAGGTACGAACATAAGCCCGGATGTGCGGACTGTCATCGACGATTAGAATTGTGAGGGACATCCCTTCCTTCGCCGAGGAAACAGTCTGTCCCGAGGCATACTCCAAAGCGTGTTCCAATCGAATTCCAGCGTCAATCAGGTGTTTCGGGTACATTCGACTCTGCATTACCGAGTCATATGCATGCGACTTCCTCAGTTGGCGTAATATCGCAATTACACTCATTGACACCATATCGTGTCCTCAAACTAGGGCGTTTGATGAGCGAGGCGTTGCGCATCCCGAACGGCTTGGGAATTGGACGCCTTCATGTGTAGCGCGAAGACGAGCATGCTAAGCAGCAGCCAAATACCCACGTAGGTAACCTTTTGCAGCACCACTGAACTACCGACAAGTTGGAGTCCGAACACGAAACCCGCGCAGACTTGGGTCACAAAACACATCACCAATGAAATGGCAATGCCCAGCAAAGCCCCAACCCGCGCCAAATGGTAATAGCCGAGAAGAACTGGAAGCACTGAGACGAACGCCGAACCGAAGTTTATGAATGGATCAAATTGCCGGGAAGGGCCAAGGAAACGGTACCAGGAAGTTCCATCAGCAGGAATCGAAACAAGCGCGACGGCAAGCGCAACGATAGCGGCGCACACCGAAGCCACGACGAAGACCTGTAAGCGGCTCAGAATGTGAAACTTCTGCCACACAACGGGCATTATAGCCGAGGGTGGCTGGAATGGGTGGCGTAACATCCCCATTACACTCATTGATCTTGGCTGGAAGGGGTTTTGAGTGTAATCGCCTGTTAACAGCAGTTATGGCCTCGGCTCTTGGGCCGTACTGGCACCGACGACGACTGCCACGCTTGCAGACGCGCTGTCGCCGCTCTTTGTTTCCAAAACCAAACGCAAATCGTAGCTACCCGGTTCGACGGCGGCAAACAATTTTCGTGAGGGCCAAACTGAACTGATTTCTCTTTCCCAAAGAACGTGTCGGGCATCAATACGGAAATCAGTTGCCTCACCTTTCTTGTTGAAAGTGAGTTCAACTGGGAGTGCCTTGATTGCGACAACTTCGCCCTTCTCGTCCATTGGCCGCGTGTCTGCGGGAAGAGGGGCATCCCGAAATAAATCAACCGGAGCCCAATACTTATCCCGTTCCGCACTCGACGTTTTGGACGACAGGTACAGAGTCGGCTGGACGCGTACTTCGAGGGAACCTTCAGTAAGGTTTTCTACCTTCCCGCTGACGATTGCGGGTGCAGTCGGAGTCCACTCCCGGTCTTGAACTTGAATCGTACAGCGAATATTGTGGTTGATTTCCCGATGTTCTTCAATCTTTGTCTGCGCCTCGCCAATACGGTGAGCAGCCAGAATGAAAGTGATTCCAAGACACCAATACAGCAGAACCCTACGTTTACTCATCGCGTTGAATCATAAGGCAATGTAGCGATGATTGGCGAAAAATCGCCATCTCTAACAATGTCGGCGGTGTCAAGCACTTTTCGAACGCACTCTTGCATGCACTCGTTGAAGAGCGCCATTTCGCTCTCGGTGGTTTGCGCTTCCCAACCTGGGCTCGCTTCTAATCGTTGGGGTCAGGAACTCAGTCCGACCCATCCATCTCTTCGATCACAACCGTGATCATGATTACTACTTCGAACTCCCCTCTCGAAGGGGAGCGGGATACCCAATCATTACGTCGGTGATTTACTCACCACCATGGCGATTTCCGGGCTCTCCCGCGTGCGAACCGAGCTTTTCGAACTGACCGTAATCCCGACCCTGACGCCACATCCAGTACAGATGCACCGCCAGTTTCCGAGCCATCGCCACTTTCGCGATCTTCCTGCGGCGCCGCATGGCGAGGTGAAAGAACTTGCTCCGCCACTGCGGTTGGCTGCGCACCGTGACCTGGGCCGCTTCCACCAGCAAGAAGCGCAGCAGTGAGTTGCCCTGTTTGCTGATGTGCCCGAGGCGGCGGCGATCGCCGCTGGACTCTTCCGATTGAACCAGTCCCACTTAGCTGGCGATCTGCTTGCCGCAGGGAAAGCGTTCGGGTGTTCCAATCACTAACTCGAACGCTAAGGCCGTCAGCGGACCCACGCCGGGATGGGTCATCAGCCGCCGCGTCACCGGTCGCTTCTCCACTTCCTCTTCCAGGGCTCGGGTCAGTTCCTGGACCTTCGGAGTGAGTTGGTCGAGTACGTCGAGCAAATCCTGGCGTCGTCGACTGGCCCAGGGAGCAAGCACTAATGACTCCAGTTCGCTGCGACCCGCGGCCGCCACAGCGCTTTCTTGCGCCGCAGACTTTCATTGAGTGCCACCACATGCAGCTGATTCATCACTCGGGTGCGCATCTGCACCAATCCATGCCGATGCCACAACAGTTGTCGCAGATCCCGATTCTCCGCGTCCGCTACCCAGATCCGGGGGAAACGGTCCTCCATCATCAGTCGCAGCAACAGCTGCGCATCCTGACGATCCGTCTTCTGTTTGCGCACTCGCTTCGTGCGAATCTCCGCTGCATCCCCGGTCCACAACTCAAACTGCAAGCCGATCAACAGCCGTTCAAACCAGCGTGTATGCCCGCTGGCTTCCATCCCTACACGTACGGTCCGCCCTTTGAGCGCGTTGTAAAACTGCTCGGCTTCTTCGCGGTGAGTCAGCCGCCGTTCGCCGCACTCTCCCGTTTCTGTGTCCACAAAAGCAATTTGCTGAAAGCCCGGATGGTAGTCACAACCTATAATCAGCATGTTCGGCTCCTTTCCTCCGAGCCCTTTGGTTGGTTTGCGCCTCCAAAGTTTACTCGGGCCTAGGAGCCGACATTGTTATGGAATCATTTCACTCATCGAAGATTGGGCAACCCGGTATACGGCGGAGGCTTGCGCGCTTTGCGGATTCTCAGGCATGGATGGCATGTAGCCCCGCGCACGCGTGACTACATCGGAATCCTGATGCAGGCGACCATCCCGGCCCTGGTGTGCCTCGTTGTTTGTGGCGAAGCCCACAACAAAGCCCACTAAACCCTTGACCTCGGGTGACCTTCAATGACTTACGGTGTCGTCCGTGCGTTCCAAGTCATTGTAAATACGTTTCTGTGCAGCCCTGAAAAGGCTGGCGTCGGCGGTTCAACTCCGTCCCTGGCCACCATCATTTCAATCCTTACAACAAATCGGGCACTGCTCGAATGTCCACAAAAGCCCGATTCTCTGACCATAAACTGACCAAGGGCGCTGGAGCGTTCGCTCGAATTGAGCGCCACGTCCCGTCCAATACTCACAGGGGCGTCGCGATTCGATGCAGCCTTGCTCCAACTGTGCGCGCGAACGCCGAACCCGCGAGCACGCGGACGATGTGTGATCACGCGACTCATTTCACGCGTTGTCGACGTCCAGGAGTTATGCACCTTCGTCCCAACACGCCGCTAACCGCACTCACCCGCTTTTGTCGCGAGTGTTCGCAATGACTTTGGTCGGGTCGACTTCTGTAATTGGCCAATCCGGTTAAGATTTATCGCTGGAAGCCGAGAATCACTCTATCAAAGATGCGTTCGGCAAAGCTCCTCTCTAAAGGAGCGTGCCCCTGAAGCCAGCGAAAGAACAGCGGCCCATTCAGAGCGTCGATCAGCAGCTCCGGATCTGTTCCTCGCTTCAATTCGCGTGACGCAATGGCTTCCCGGATGAAGCGGCGTTGCATCAGACGCCTTGGCATCACATAGCGCTCCAAAAACATGCGTTGAAGTTTCGTGTCATCGTGAATGCCGGTGACCAGACGTGCCATGACTGCGCCATCATCAGAGGCAAGAAACTCACCCACATACAGCACATAGCGTCGCAAGCGTGTTAAGGCCGAGCCCCGGCCTGAAACGGCGAGCACCGGCTTCATATGTTCAAAGCACGCATGCAACAGAATCTCTTCCTTCGAGCCCCACCACCGATACAAGGTGGCGCTGCTTACGCCGGCAGTGCTCGCGATCTCGTGCGAACCGACTGCCTGAAATCCTTTGGCTTGCAGCAATTTGTAAGCGGCCTCCAATATGTTGCGCCGAGCCTGCTCGCTTCGTGGCCTCCCGGCACGCCGTGACGCTTTCCTGGGTTCGTCCATGGTTGAGATACGAAAATAGCTGTTTCGTTTTAGTTTGACAAGTATCAACCGCTAGGGTACAAACGAAACTAGTGGTTTCGTAATGCAATTTCGGCGCTCACCCTTGCGTAGGTGAACGTACCGAACCGAACATGGATACCCCACATGAGCAAGCATGTCGCCGTCTCCCCCACTGAAGCCGCCGACCGCCTCGCGATCCGAGAGCTCGTTGAGGCCTACGCGCACTGCGCCGATCGTCGCGATGCGAAAGGCCAGATGTCTCTGTTTACGCCAGATACGCACTTCGTGGTGTACATGAACGCCAGGGAGCGCAACCCCTCGCAGGAACTGCACTCGCGCGAGGCACTTGCTCCTGTGTTCGCAGATCTGAACAAATATGCCGCCACTATGCACTTCGTCGGACAAAGTACGATCCTCAGCCTAACGAACGACCAAGGCACCGGTGAGGCCTACTGCCTGGCGCATCACCTGACTGTCGAAGGTGGGAAGCGACAACTGATGATCGCCGCGCTGCGTTACTACGACACGTTTGCAAAGATAGACGGCGCCTGGCTGTTTGCGGAGCGTCAGCTCTACGTCGACTGGATCGAGGAGCGCACACTATCATGACAACGACTTTCAGGTGTCTTCAATGAACGCCTCAGGGCCATCGCTGAACGTTCCGGCAGTGGGCCAGACGCGAGTTGTTATCGTCGGCGCCACTGGAATGGTCGGTGGATACACCCTTCGCTACGCGCTCGGGAACCCTGCCGTCGCGAGTGTGACTGCTGTCGTGCGCAGGAAACTCGGCATCTCGCACCCCAAGCTGAAAGAGGTTCTGCACCAGGACTTCGCGGACTGCTCCGCGCTTGCGGAGACGCTCTCAGGTCAAGATGCAGCAGTGTTTTGCCTGGGCACCTACACCGGTGCTGTACCGGATGCGAAGCTGCGCACCATAACCGTGGACTACACGATCGAGTTCGCGCGAGTTCTCCGCCTAAGCAGCGCCGACGCTGCATTCTCATTCTTGAGCGGGAAGGGTGCAGACCCAACTGGACAAAGTCGTATCCCCTACGCGCGCTACAAGGGTGAGGCCGAGAAGGCATTACTCGCAGAAGGGTTTCCCCGCGTTTACATCTTCCGTCCGGCGTACATCTACCCGGTGGAGCCGCGGAAGGAACCCAATCTCAGCTACCGTCTTTTGCGCGCGGTCTACCCAGCGTTTCGGGTGCTGTTCCCGAACCAGGTGGTGCCGGCCGACGATCTAGCCGGAGCCATGGTCGACGTTGTTGTCCGAGGAGGAGGAGGAGAACGGCGAAGCCTGGTTCTCGAGAACCGCGACATCCGAGCGCTGGTTGAATCCCTTGATTCCAAACGAGTCGGAGATTAGTGCGCGGAGGAGTCAACTCTGAGATAACACACGATGCCAGGGTGCGTCGGTTTTATACGTCCCAGGGTTCTTTGAGACGGCACTTCTGGCAAAGCACGCGCAAGACGTCGTGCTGATCCATTTTCCAATCGCGCTGTTCATCACATCAGTGGCGTCCGACCTTAGACACGATTCACCCGAAAATGACTGGCAAAGTTGTGGTTCAGTCGGCGCAGATTTCTAAAGAGCAGGCTCCGCATCAATCGCTTGTCTTAGGGTAGTCTGTACAGTGCACACATCGCTGGCCCTGCTTGAGGCCTGCAGAAAAGTTCATGACTACCCTGGAGTTTAGCCTGCTCGTCTGCGCGGGTTCATTCGTGGCCGGTTTTTTGGGAGCGCTCACCGGGCTGGGAGGTGGAGTTGTACTTGTTCCCATGCTCACTTTGCTTCTCGGAGTGGACATCCGATACGCAATCGGGGCGTCGTTAGTTTCGGTGATTGCCACTTCCTCTGGAGCGGCGGCAACCTATGTCAAAGAGGGCTTTTCCAATATCAGGATCGGAATGTTTCTGGAGGTTGCGACCACGCTGGGGGCGCTAGCCGGCGCAACATTGGCCATCCACGTTTCCACGTCAGCGATCTCCATCGTTTTTGGATTGGTGCTGATGGGCTCAGCGTACCTGTCTCGGAAGCCCCGTCCGAAGAATGAGCGAAATACTCCGCCCGACCCGCTGGCGACCAGATTGCGCTTGAATGGGAGCTTTCCCGATGTAGATGGTGTTCGAAACTATAACGTCCATCGTGTGCCGCTGGGGTGGACTCTGATGTTTGGCGCCGGAACGTTGTCGGGATTGCTGGGCATCGGCTCCGGGGCGATGAAGGTTATCGCCATGGACCAGGCGATGAAGATCCCTTTCAAAGTGTCAACCACTACCAGCAACTTCATGATTGGCGTCACAGCCGCCGCCAGCGCCGGGGTTTATCTGGCTCGTGGATATATTGACCCTGGGCTCGCCATGCCTATAGTGCTGGGTGTTCTTGCAGGATCGTTGCTGGGCACTCGGGTTCTCGTGAAAGCGGACACGACATGGTTGCGCCGCGTCTTCAGCCTGGTGATCGCGCTTCTGGGAATCGAGATGCTCTACAAGGGGCTTTCAGGGAGGATTTGATATGGCCGGCGAGCGAAGTTGGACCGACAGGCGCATGGACGTGGTCATTGGCAACCTTCTCCGCTTCGGTGTTGTGGTTTCTGCTGTCGTTGTGCTGGTTGGTGGCATTCTTTATCTTGCGCGTAATGGGCGCTCCCCCACCGATTACCGCGTGTTTCGTGGTGAACCTTCAGAGCTTCGCAGCGTTGGGGGTATCCTCCGTGATGCGGTTACGTTGAACGGCAGCGGCGTTATCCAGCTAGGGCTGCTGCTGCTCATCGCGACTCCGGTTGCACGGGTGGCCTTCTCAATCTTTGGATTCGCGGAGGAGCACGACCACATGTATGTCGTCATAGCGTCGATCGTGCTGCTAGTTCTGGCTTGCAGCCTTATCGGGTCTGCCTGATCCAGGTAAACACCCGCTGACTCGGGCGTGAACTCGTTGAGAAAGTCGAACGTTTGCATGTTCGTCGGCCGGCGATGGTAAACTTGTCGTCCGAACTTTCGCACGCCGCCAGGATGACACCTCCGATGGATCCCGGTCCGATGAAAGCCTCCGAAGCGGCAGGTGGTGTCCCTGTCGTCGCCCAGCCAGTAGCTGCGCTGCTTACTCGCGCCGCGATTTTCCTGGTCGCGACTCTCAACGCGGGCTCAGAAAATCGCGCCACCTTGCGGGCCTTCTGCGGAGATCTTGCCGCACTGGTGCGCGCCGTGGAGTTTCGCGATCTGGAAGGGAGCCTTTCCTGCGTCATGGGGATTGGATCCAACGTATGGGACCACGTCTTTGGGAAGCCGCGACCGGCAGAACTCCATCCGTTCCGGGAGTTCCGCGCCGAAACCCGTCACGCGGTTTCTACGCCAGGCGACTTGCTGTTCCACATCCGTGCCAAGCGCATGGATCTTTGTTTCGAACTCGCGACGCAAATCATGGCGCGTTTAGGAAATGCCGTTTCGCCAGTGGACGAAGTGCAGGGCTTCCGTTACTTCGACGACCGCGATCTCCTCGGCTTCGTCGATGGGACGGAGAACCCCAGAGGCGCAGCAGTCATCGAAGCCGCGCTCATCGGCGAGGAGGACGCTGCGTTCGCCGGGGGCAGCTACGTTATCGTGCAAAAATATCTTCACGATGTTGGGGCCTGGAATGCGATCTCCACCGAGGCGCAGGAACGCATCATCGGCCGCACTAAGCTGTCCGACATCGAACTGGATGATTCCGTCAAACCAACGTCCGCGCACAACGCTCTGACGACGATCGTTGAGAACGGAAAAGAGGTCAAGATCCTGCGCGACAATATGCCCTTCGGCCAGCCCTCGCAGGGTGAATTTGGCACGTACTTCATTGGCTACAGCCGTTCGCCGCGCACCATCGAGCAAATGATCGAGAACATGTTCGTCGGCAGGCCGCCCGGCAACTACGACCGGATACTCGACTTCAGCCGCGCCGTCACGGGATGCTTGTTCTTCGTTCCGTCGGCGACATTTCTCGATAATGTGGGCGAAGACGAAACTAATGAAGACCCGCCTGCGGTGGAATCTCCAACGCCGGCGCCCCCAGCCGAAACCTCTTCATCCATGCCATCTTCATCCAATCCATCGGTGCGCGAGGGGTCGCTCGGCATCGGTTCTCTCAAAGGAGACGTACGACATGAATAACCTCCATCGCGAACTTGCCCCTATTTCGGACTCGGCCTGGGCCCAGATCGAGGAAGAAACATCGCGCACGTTCAAGCGGTACCTCGCCGGACGGCGCGTCGTGGACGTAAACGGGCCCGCCGGCACTGGGCTCTCGGCCGTCGGCACCGGCCACCTACGCACTATCACGGCCCCGGAGAAAGGCATTCTCGCGAGGCAGCGCGAGGTGAAGGCGGTGGTCGAGTTGCGTGTTCCGTTCGACCTCGATCGCCAGGCGATCGACGACGTCGAGCGCGGCGCGAACGACTCCGACTGGCAACCGGCGAAAGACGCGGCGCGACAGATCGCCTTTTCCGAGGATGGCGCGATATTCGAAGGTTACGCCGCCGCCGGCATTGGGGGCATCCGTCAAGGAACCAGCAACCCGATCATGACGCTGCCCGCTGACGTGCGCGAGTACCCGGATGCAATTGCCCAAGCCTTGAGCCAACTGCGCCTCGTCGGCGTCAACGGCCCCTATTCCGTCCTGCTTGGTGCCGACTGCTACACCGCGCTCGCTGAAACCAGCGACCACGGATACCCGGTCTTGGAGCACGTCAAGCGACTCGTGAAGGATGAAATCATCTGGGCCCCCGCCATCGCCGGCGCCTTCGTGTTGACCACTCGTGGTGGCGATTTCGATCTGCACATCGGCCAGGATGTCTCCATCGGTTATCTCAGCCATACCGATGCCGCCGTCCGCTTGTATCTGCAGGAGACGTTCACTTTTCTCCTGCTCACCACCGAGGCCGCCGTGGCTCTGGTTCCTCCTGCGAAGGCGAAGAAGTCTTGAGGCGAGGCTCAGACTCGCCGTCACAGCCGACTCGTCGGGACCGAATCAGAGGAAACGGAAGTATGGCGGTTGGTAAAGAAATAATTGCGTTCTCGGAAATTGACAGCGAGCGATTTGCGGTTCACGTGGCAAGGGCGCAGGTAGAAGGGAAGAATCTTTCGCAGATTATCGATTTCTGTGTCGCAGAACAGATCAAGCTGCTGATCGCCCGTTGCGCGACCAAAGAGCTTCGCACCGTTCAAGAGATGGAAAGCCGAGGCTTCTTGTTGATGGACACCCTCGTCTATTACAGCTTCGACCTCGCCAAGCGCACGATTCCTAACGATGCTCCGAGAACCCGCATTCGGAAATTTGTGCGTGGCGACACCGCCCAGGTGGAGACAGTCGCTGCAGCGGCGTTCAAGGGATATCGCGGTCACTACCATGCCGATCCCAGGCTGGATCGGCGCAAATGCGACGAAGGCTACGTTTCCTGGGCAGTGCGATCGTGCACGTCAAAACAGATTGCCACCGAAGTATTGGTTGCGGAGATCGATAAGAAAATTGTCGGTTTCCTAACCCTCAGGCTGAATAGCCCAAAGGAAATGGAGGGCTTGTTGTTCGGGGTAGCTCCTGAAGGGCAGGGAATCGGGGTTGGCCGTTCTCTTATGTTGAATGGACTGGAGTTATGCAAAAAAAAGCAGGCAAGGCGGATGCTTATCTCCACGCAGGTGACAAATGTCGCCGTGCAGAGAGTGTGGTGCCGTGTTGGTTTTGAACCCGCGTACTCCTATTACACCTTCCACAGGTGGTTTTAGTCTTCAAGAGATGATGGACTCCGTTCCGGTCGTGTGCACGGATTCAGTGTCGCGCATGCCTAACCATTGCTTCGCGCAACGACAACCAGAGAAGTGCCAAATGGCAAGTGGTGGCCGCGAGCTACCCAGCGGGCTTCAAGTGTCATTACAGATGTCAGTAGAGCGTTGATTACAGGTACAAGACGAAACTCCCGCATCGTCAGCTTCCTTGCCTCTTCCGGACTACTGGATCTCCGAAGGCCTCCGATTTTTCGGAATGCCCAAACCAGGGGGAAGATGCACGCCATAAAGTGACTCGCAAACTCTATCTCGAATCCTGTTTCGGCCAAGACCTTGCGAATCTGCGGAGTTGAATAGCGACGGCAATGATGGGCCGCTTCGTCAAAGTGACTCCACAAAAACTGATGTGCCGGGACCGTCAAGATCAGCCTTCCTCCGGGTGCGAGCATTTCACGCAGAGAGAGAAGCGTTTCACGTTCCTCGGGTATGTGCTCAAGGACGTCGAACATTCCCACCAGTTCGAATGGTTTTCCAAAAGGAAGGCTGCCAGCGTCCGCCTGCACGAGTGGCCCGGCATACCGCCGCCGAGCGTGCGGGAGACCGTCAAAGAAGCGCTCTATGCCAACCACAAGGCCGCCGTCGCACGCCTTGCGAAGAGCGTTCAATACATTTCCGGTTCCGCAACCAACCTCGAGAACGAGGTATCCAGGCTTCAACCCAAAACAGAGTTTTCTTGCGAGCTCGTAAATTAAGACGTTCCGCGCGCGAAACCAGAAATGGCGATCCTCCACGCGTGCCAAATCGTCAAAGAGTGAGGCATCGTAGCCGCCGGAGGTGGGTTCAATCGACGATGGCATCGACTAGCGCCTGCATTCCAGAATGATATGGCTGTATGGAATTCGGAGCATGTCATGGCGGACCGTGGAGTTAACGGCCGAAAAAGAAGTCGACGCAAGCGCCACGTATTCGTCTGCATGCCTGACGAAGCGTCCCCGGTCTCTGCTTAGCAAGAATTTCGCAAATCTCGATTGACCGGCCGCCCAGACGCCATCCAAGGTGATCAGCCTGCCCTCAGGCTTTAGAGTGCGACGAGCCATTCGAAATAGTTGCGCAGCTTCCGGATCGTCGAGGTGGTGCAGAATGCCCAGCGCGATCACGATATCGAAGTATTCCGATTGAGGCAGATTGTACTCACTCACATGATCGCAAGTGAAGTGCGCTTCGGGAAAGCGGCGTTGTGCTTGCTGGATGTAATCAGGATTCGCATCGAAGCCGACGTATTCTGAACTTGCAAGATAAGGGACCATGCTTCCGGGTCCGCAACCGACGTCAAGGATCCTGTCGCTTTGCCTGGCGCGGATGTGGTCTCTTGCCAGGGTCTTCCTATATTCATCCGAGCCTACGATACCACCCCACATCTGGTACGCCCACGGCAAGTTGAGGATCGGCCGAAACGTTTCAATCATTGAATACCTTTTTTGGCGGCAGACGACTTTTCAATCCCGCACATCGAAGAAGTCCTTGATCGAGCCTACGACCTGCGCCTGATCATCCTCGGTCAGGTCATTATAGAAAGGCAGCCTGAGCAGACGGGAACTGAGGTCCTCGGTGACGGGACACTCTCTCGCTCCAAATTTGATTCCCATTGCTGACAAGTGCAGGGGAACGTAATGAAAGACGCTTAGTACCCCGTGCTCCTTCAGATGCGCGATCAAGGCTTGGCGGCATTCCAGCGAGGGAAGGATCAAATAAAACATGTGATAAGCCTGTTCGCACTCTGCGGGAATCACGGGCAGCCGGGCTTTCTTTTCTTGGGCCAGGCGCTGCAGGTGCCGCCAATAGTAATCCCAGACTCGACGTCGCTTGGTTTGGATTTCTTGCCGGCCCTCCAACTGCGCCAGCAAGAACGCGGCCAGCAGATCGGACGGCAGATAACTGGAACCGATATCGACCCAGGTGTATTTGTCCACTTGACCGCGGAAGAACTGGCTGCGGTTGGTCCCCTTTTCGCGGATGATCATGGCGCGGTCGACCATCTCCGGGTCATTCACCACCAGGGCTCCGCCCTCGCCGCAAATAATGTTCTTGGTCTCGTGAAAACTCTGGGTGCTTAAGCAGCCGAAGGTGCCGGTGAGCTTACCTTTGTAGCGAGCAAACAAAGCATGGGCATTGTCCTCAACGACTCGAACGCCGTGCTCGCGTGCAAGGCTACAGATCGCGTCTATTTCACAGGCAACGCCGGCGTAGTGCACAGGAACGATAGCTTTTGTCCGCTTCGTGATGAGAGATTGCAGACGGCTTTCGTCCAGATTCAAAGTGTCAGGACGGATGTCGGCAAACACGATGCGGGCCCCGCGCAACGCGAAAGCGTTTGCCGTGGAAACAAAGGTGAACGAAGGAATGATTATTTCATCACCCGGCCCGCAATCGAGCAGGATCGCCGCCATCTCCAGCGCGTGCGTGCAGGAAGTTGTAAGAAGAACTTTCGGCGCCTGCAACTCCCGTTCCAGCAGCTCGTGGCAGCGTCGCGAAAAGGGGCCATCCCCGGAGGCCTGGCCGTTCGCGATCGCCTCAGCGATGTACTTGTACTCGTTGCCCGCGAGACAGGGGCGATTGAACGGGATCGCGATTGGTTTAGACATCACTCGGTATCCCGACGCGACCAGTCTTCAGCAACCGCGCGGAGAGAGTCTCGAATCGTAAACTGGGGCCGGTAAGCTAGGTCTCGGCAAGCTTTGGACACGGAAACATCCCAGACGGTTCCCTCCTCAGGATCGGGCTTTGCGACAAACTCAACGCTGGCAGAGGAACTCAGTTCGCTGATGCAAGTCTGCGCGAGTTCGTAATTACTGATGCTGTCGGTGGCCGCTATGTTGTAAATGCCGGATGCGGGCTTTGTCAGGCAAGCTTCCACAGCGGCTGCAACGTCGCGGACATCCACGTAGTTCTGCCTGCGGCTCCCCCGCCCTAGAATTTGCAGGGGTTCACCGGTCAACGCTCTTCGAACGAACACCGCAAAGATGCGATTCTCAGGCGTTCCCGGCCCGGAAGGCGATGTAATTCTGAGGCTCGCCGCGCGGCAGCCCTTACCTTCGGCCAGACGCATCAGATCTTCGCCGTAGAGTTTGGAAGCGTGGTAAGCGGTCAGCGGTTGGGTCGGATGATTCTCAGTAATCGGATGCTCGATGGGGCGACCGATAACCGGTACGCTGGAGATGTAGACCAACTGAGGCGTGCCCCAGACATGCGCAAGCTTTATGATTTGCTGCGTTCCCAGACAATTCGTGAGTGAGATGGAGGGGTCGTAGTTATCGTGGGACAAGGAGGCAGCTGCGTGCACGATTGCTTCACACGGCGGGAGGGCTTTCGCGATCTGGTCGAAGGCATCTTCCGACCCGAGGCACACTGCAACGTGTTCGAACAAGCCTGGTACGCGACGGAAATGCCGGCTTGCGCCAGCCACCTGGTAGCCGTGATTTGCGAGAGAGGCAGCAATCGCCCGCCCGACCTGGCCGGTGGCTCCGGTAAGGAATATTCTCATTTCTCCATCCCGTAGTCTTCGATAAACGGCTTGTATGTTTTCGGGTGGTCTAGTTCCCCAAACTCATCGAGTCGGTTCCTGGCGACCTCACTTACATAAACCTCATTCCAATAGCGGAGCGCGATGCCCTTTGTGATCACGGGGAGATCCGCCGCCGGTTCGCCCAATGCGTAGTGACGCAGGGCGGCTTCTACGTCATTGAAGCCCATCCTGGCTCGAATCGGTGTAGTTCCGGAAAAGCGAACATTGATCTCAAAACACACGGCTCGACCGTGATGGAGGCGCATCTGAATGTTGCACGGCCCCATCGGCTTCAGGGCTTCCGCAATCCGAATCGCCTCTTTGCGTATCTCCGGGAAGCATCCAACTTCCGCCCGATGGGTTGTACCCTCGAGAAGGTCTCGTCGCATAACCAAAGCTCCCCTGACTCTCGAGTCACTATCGCTGAAACAGCCGACGGTGTATTCCTGATGAGGAGCTCCCAGGTACTCTTGAATGAGGTAAGCGTTCCTCGCCCTTGCCGATTGCAGTTCCTCGGCACTGCGCAGTTGGAAAACCCCCTGGGCACTCTTGCCATGCCGAGGCTTCGCGATGAGCGGATAGCCGCAGGCACGCACCAACTCATCTATGCCCTCCGGGTCTGCGGCGTCCGCGGTCTTCGCAAAAGCGAACCCGTTATCTTTCAGCCACTGTGAAGTACGTAATTTGTCATCCCCTACCGCCAAGCATTTTGCAGAACTTACTATGCAGATAGCGTCGGTCCCAGCGCGAATCTTTTCGGCTTGATCAGCGAGAACAGCCAATACAGGTTCGACCCCGGACAAGATGGCGTGAACCTGCTCCACGCGGCACAATCGGATTAGCCAGTCAATGAACTGCGGATCGCTCGCTGGAGGCGAGATATATGCCTTGTCGACCGTGTAGAGGCCGGATGACAGCGAGTTGACGCAGGCACCGATCACGCGACACGAAAGCTTGCTGATAGCCAGGACCTTCAAGATACCCTGACTGACGTTTCCGCCAACGCCCAATACCAGCACAGTTAGTTTTTGCGGCATTCGGACTCCCGAAAATCAGGTCTCCTCTTGAGAAAGCGGTCTTACAACAGGTTCGTTAACAGACAATTCAGGCGATCGACTCGGGTGGCCTTTTAATGAACACTTCCCAGCCACCTACAAACGGATAGCGACTTCCTAATATCCACCAAGGCAACTTCATGACATGGGCAACCAATGTACGCATAACATTCTTTCGCAATTCGGTTTCGACGATGGATGGCTGGGCCCAAACCACGGAGTAGTGCTGAAACTCGGAAGGGAGGAAGCTGAGAATGTTTGACCAATACGTCTCGCCCATGTCATGCACGTGCGCGGGATATGTGAAATCAGTGGGCAAGCCTATGCGCTGCAGGATCCGGAACAGCGGAGCGGCGAAGGGGGTCCGCGCGTAAAACAAGCCACCCGGCCGCATGGCAGACAACAACCGGGCAAGGTCCGACTGTGGATATGGGATATGTTCGAGGATTCCGCTGGCAAGGACGAGATCGCAGTCCTTTGCATCGGCGGTGTCGAGCTTTTCGCGGCATATGAGGGAAATATCTCGCCCAGTGCAAAGGCCTGGACCGGCATTATAGTCGACCAGAATGATATCAATGTGCCTTGTGCGGTCGCTCAACAAGAGCTGCGCAATGGCCAAAGATAGGTTCCCATCCCCGCCGCCGAAATCGAGGATCTTCAGGTTCCGGCCCTGTAGATGTGGCCTAGCTCTCCGCAAAAGATGCCTGGCAAATCGCTGCGGATCGTGGAAGGTGACTTTGCTCGAATCCTGAAAGATACCGGCCTCGTAGTACCGACTGTAGTAGGCACGAAGAGCTTCCTCGGTAGGCAGTCGTGATGCGGAAGAACCACTGCAATTCGGACATGCGAGCAAAAACACGTCAGGGTCGAATTGCAGCCGAAGAACCGACGAACGTTCGCCATCATAAGAACACAGTGGACATACCAGCCCACCCGGCATGAGACACTCCTCTTTCAAGTGCATCCCCGAATGGAAAGCTGTGGCCCTCATTGTTCACCTTGGATACAGCGCTTTATCAAGAGACTCCTATCCGTACTGCTTAAACGACCGACTCTTTGTTGGGGAACCAACCTCCTCGCTCATGATGTCGGCACGCGCAACGTAAGGAGGCTTCTGCATGCTGCGAAAGTGGATCCGCGACAAATACTCCCCTATGATGCCGAGCGCAAACAGTTGCGCTCCTGAGAACAGAGCGACGATCGAGGCGAGGAATGGAAATCCTGGCACACTGCCCCCATGCACAAAGTAGCGGCCCACGACGTAGAAAAGAACTCCTACACCAAACAGGGTAAACGCCAGGCCCACGAGGCTGGCCAGCTGCAACGGCAACGTCGTGAAGCCGGTCATCATGTTCACCGCGTGCGTGACCAACTTGCGAATCGTGTAGCCCGAGGCACCCTGTTTGCGCGGGTCGTGGCGCACTCGCGTTGCGGCAAACCGGCTTGTGCCCCACGTGAGCAGTACATCAATCGACACGAAGGACCCTGCGTAGTGGTCAAACGCGGCGGTCACGTCGGCTCGAAAGGCGCGAAACGCACAGACTTGCCGCGCGATATCCGCCCCCATGACCGCCTGGAGTGTCAACTTGGTTACGAGGGAGGCGATGTCGCGTCCAAGACCATGTTGCTCCTGCTCGGGCGTGCCGTAAACGACGTCACATCCCTGCTCGAGAATCGCGAGCAGCTTCGGAATCTCTTCCGGAGGATGCTGCAGGTCGTCATCCATGGTGACGATGACGCCGTATTGGGCCGCCCGAATTCCGCACAGCAGAGCATTGTGTTGGCCGTAATTGCGCATGAGGTTGATGGCGCGTATCCATGCGAACTGGCGCTGGAGTTGGCCGATGACGGCCGAACTTTCGTCGGGGCTGGAGTCATTTACCAGAATGAGTTCGTACTCCCCGGCGAGAGGCGGAAGCGTTTGCGAGAGCCGCTGCACAAGTTCTGGCAAGATGGCTTCGCTTTGATAAACCGGCACCACGACCGAAATGCCGGGCCATCGCGTAACATCAGTTAGAGTAGTTGTCATTTGAGCGGCTCGATTTATCCTCGTTCAACCGCGCGCGTTAGTCCGTCGCCCCGTTCATGGTTTCCACCTGACTTCAAAGTCCCCGGCATCGCCACGATTGGGAAACTCGCGCTCCAGCGCAGTCTTGAGATCGTCCGCGATTGGACCCGCGAACGGCGGACGATGATTCAGCACGACGAGATTGATGTTGTGCGAGTCAATGACCGCCAACGCACGCTGGGTTCGCCCGGACTGGTCTTCATAGAAGTCAAAAAGGATTCCGGTTGGATCGCGAAAGCCAGAAAGAAAATAGACTTCAGGAGAATCGGGTTTGGCCATGATGTACTCGCCGCGGGCATGCTCGCGGATAAGATTAGTCAGTTCCCCATACTCGAGCGCGCTCGCAGCGGTGACACGCAGGCCCCCTGCGCGAGGCATGGAAAGCCGAACCGTCTGGGTGTCAGGCGCATACTCCGCGCCCAGGTGATAAACGAACCCCGGCGTCAAGTCGAACAAGACATACACAAAGCAGAAGCACATCATGCCAGCCGCGGCTAACCGTGGTGGGGGATCCATCAAACTGACCACGGCAGTGATGGAAAGCAACACCAGTGGCGCAATGTAGCAGAAATAGATGGTGTTGCTGAAGGGAAATTGAATCAAGCTGCACGCGGCCGTCACAGAAAGAGTGAGGAATAGTCGCTGCCGGGGAATGGATTCCAATCGGTTCAGCCAAGACCAGCGAGCGAGCAACGCGACGCCAACAACCACCACGACCGGCGCAAAAACCCAGATCGTGCTCCACACGTGTTGATAGTAATAGCGGGATCGGCGAGCCAAGAGAAGAAGGGAAGGGATCAGGATGACCATGGAAACCGCGAATAGGACCTGTTTCCAAAGCTTGGGGATGGTTTTCGATCGGGTTAAGAGCACGACTGCGATCAGCACAGCGTTAACTTCGATTCCCTGACGAAACCAACGTACAGGCGGCTTCATACCCACCAGCCCGATCAAACGGCTCGATATGCCGAAAATGTCTCGCACGAGAAGACCGACGCTTCCAGTGAGAAGGTAGGGAACCAGGAATATGGCGATGGGGATAGCAACGCCGGCCGCGAACAGCAGCAGTTCACGCAGAAGAAAGCGAAATCTTTGGTTTCGATTTTGAGAAGCATAGATTTCGTTCCAAACTAAAACCGCGCCAATCGCAAGCTCCGGGACCCAGAAGTAATAATAGGTGGCACGGTTAGCCAGCTTTCGCAGGAGTAGAAACAGCAAAGCTTCGTATAAAAGGATCGAGGTTATGACGAAGCCCCGGTACGTCCGAATCTCGCGACGATTGCCCGGTTTGCCGCTGGACGCAAGTTGTTCGCGATACACAAGAAAGAATAAGGCACCTGCTACGAAGAACAAACCCGGCAGCTTGAACAGGATCGAGATGCCGCCACAAGCCCCGGCAATCAGCAGCCAACGGCCAGCTTGGGTTTCGATGTAACGCAACAGGGCCGCGAGCCCAAAGGCTGCGAAGAACAGGTTGTACCAGGAAGGCAGGGCAGCAGCGTAATTTGGCGGTCCCCATGCCACGGCCAGCAGGGTCAGTGCACCGGCAACGGGTGCAGAAACAAACCTCAGCGCCGAGTAATAAACAGCCGGAACCCAGGCCAGAAAAAACAGAAACAGCATGTAACGCATGCTGGCCAGGTTTGTTCCGAACACGCGAAATGCCGCCGCGTTCAGATAACCTAATAGTCCGGTATAGCCGTCGTGATAGTCACGATGAGGAAGCTCTCCGCGCAGCACGTGCTCGGCGCTTTCCGCCAGAGTGCCTTCATCTGAGGGAACCCAGCCGCGCTTTAATTCCAGCGCCATGTACAGCGCACTCAGAACCAAAACCAAGGCCAGTACGATCCGTCTCCGGGAGGATGGCTTCGCCACATACAAGCGCTCCCCGTGCGCTGCAATGCCTGCAGGAACAGCCTGCGGAAGTTGTACCTCCAGAGAAGTCATTGGCTTACGTCGATCGTCGCCGATAGATCTCGAATCTGTCAACGTTGCCGAACACAGGATAGTCCGCCCTTCTCACCGAGCGTCTTCAGTGTAAGGCTTTTGTCAATTCGCTGTGAGTACCACTGCCGCCGATCTCCAGAACCGAATGCACACCCAGTGGCATCCATAGCCAACATGAGGACGCCTTTCGATGAAGCCGTAATGCGATCAACCAGTGCCGAAGTACCTTGCCCGGCAGAGGCGAGAATCTGGGTGCTCGCCGCGACCATTCTCGGCTCTAGCATGGCTTTCATCGATAGCACAGTCGTCAACGTCGCTCTGCCGGCGATCCAAGCCAACTTTCATGCAAGCGTTGTCGATGTGCAATGGGTGATCGAGTCTTATGGGCTATTTTTAGGCGCGCTGATTCTTGTCGGAGGTTCGCTTGGCGACTTGTTCGGGCGCCGTCTGATATTCGTAGCCGGGACAGCAATCTTCGCCGTGGCTTCGGCGGCTTGCGGCACCGCTGTGAACATTCACCAATTAATCATCGCGAGAAGTATTCAGGGTGTTGGCGGAGCTCTCCTGGTGCCCGGCAGTCTGGCGATTATCAGCGCAGCTTTTGACGAGAAGAGTCGTGGCCGCGCGATTGGTACCTGGTCGGGCTTTACCGCGATCACTACCGCCGTAGGACCGGTTCTTGGCGGTTGGCTGGTTGAGCATGCTTCCTGGCGCTGGGTATTCTTTATCAATCTCCCGCTCGCGGTGGCGGTAATAACCATTTCGTTCTGGCACATTCCAGACAGCCGCATCCCGGGCGCAGGCCGCATAGATTGGTCGGGAGCGCTGCTTGCAACCCTTGGATTAGGTGGTTTGGTTGCCGGGTTCATGGAGTCGGTCAATTTGGGTTGGCGAAGTCCGATGGTCTGCGCGAGTTTAATCCTGGGCGTCGCCTGTCTTATCGCATTGGTGGTTGTCGAAGCTAAGGTCACGTCACCAATGCTCCCGCTGTCGGTGTTCCAATCCCGCAGCTTTACCGGTGCAAACTTGCTTACGCTCTTCCTGTATGCCGCGACTGGAATTTTCTTTTTCTTGTTCCCATTGAACCTGATCCAGGTCCAAGGTTATTCCGCCACGGCCGCCGGTGCTGCTTTACTTCCTTTCATCTTGCTGATGTTCTTTCTCTCCCGCTGGTCGGGCGGACTTGTCGCTCGGTATGGGCCCAGAATTCCGCTGATCGCTGGTCCACTCATTGTTTCCGTTGGGTTTGCTCTGTTCGCGCTGCCGTCCGTGGGAGAAAGCTATTGGAAGACACTCTTCCCGGCGATCATTGTCCTGGGGTTTGGGACGTCCGTAACGGTAGCTCCGCTTACGACTGTCGTTATGAACTCGGTTGATCCAGACCATGTCGGCTCGGCTTCTGGAATCAACAATGCCGTCGCGCGCGTAGCCGGGGTCCTTGCGATCGCGGTATTCGGGATTGTGATGGTGAAAGCCTTTGGTTCAGAACTGAACAGAAGCTTGGCTCATCTTTCATTGTCGCCCGCCATTTTGCGGGAGCTTCATTCGGGCGAGATCAAACTCGCGGGCTTGCAGGTACCCCTTGGTCTAAACTCCAGTACCAGTGCCGAGATCAAAGAATCCATCAACAAAGCATTTGTATTCGGATTTCGAATTATCATGTTGGCTTGCGCAGCGCTGTCTCTGGCAAGCGCGGTAACAGCCTGGCTGACGATTCGGAGCGATCCCGACCCTTCCAAAAAGTAGCCGTGTTAGGATCGCGTGTCCTAGACGGATCTATCTGACTTCAACCACAGCCAGCCCGTACGAAGGCAACGTCAGGGTCAATTCTCCGCCTTTCAGGTCGCGCTCCGCCGCTCGGGGAATTTCTGCTGCCCGCTTGAGCTGCTCAATCTGCGCCTGCGAAGGGTAGGGCGGCGATCCCATCTTTTCGTAAGTGGAGTGAACGTCTCCGTGATCGGGATCGACTGTCGAGACGTACGCGCGTCTATAGTGTCCGCCCTGGAAGTGCAGGGTAACCGTCTTGGCAGAGCCAGCGTGCTCCGGCGGCGCGTAGTTCCACACGGCGAGCACGAGACTGCCATCTTTCTTTCTTGTGAGGAGCGCCGAATCTGAGTTGACATCGATTCGCCGTTCCCCTAGCCGGTGCAGGATTTTGAAAACATTGAAGGCTGGCTTCGGAATTCCATCTTCAGCCATCAGACCGAAGCCGCCATAGAACGGCGTTTTCACTACGCCCTGCTCCTCGAACACGTCGGAGAAAGTCCAATAGCTCATCATGTCCACCAGACCGTCGCATTGACGGAGGGTATCCGCCAGCCAGGGGCCCATGTAGGAGGCGTCTGTGACCGCAGGTTCGTTGAAATAGCTGGCATTGAACTCGCTCCAGATCAGCGGCAGGTTGGGCATGGAGGAGGCGGCAATCTGGTCATGAACTTTTTTCACGGCGCGGCACACCATCTTGTCGCGAGGAATGTTTTCGTCCGTTCCAAATACGTCTTTTGCCTGGTCGTTGCCGTAGACGTGGGTGGAAACGAAATCAACTGGAACGTGGTTGGCCGCGCAGTGCTGAATGAAAGCGTCTGCCCAGGCTGCCTGCGCCGTCGCCGGTCCGCCAATTCGCAAGCGAGGGCTCACCGCCTTGACAGATCGCGCAGTGTGGTCATACAGGTCCCAGTAGGTCGCCTGCTTGGGGTCGCCTCCCCAGAAATCGATGTTCGGTTCGTTCCAAACTTCGAAGTACCATTGGCTGACTTCGTCGATGCCATAGCGGTCTACCAGATGCTTCGTGAACTGGGCGATCAGGTTGTCCCATTTCTCCCAATCTTTAGGTGGGGCTACGTCCGGCTTGTACCAGAAGGCTTGCAGGATCGGCTTGGCGGCCAGCTTATTGGGCATGAAACTCAATTCGACGAATGGCCTCACTCCGTTGGCCAACAGACCGTCGTAGATCTGATCGACGTAGGAAAAGTTAAGGACCGGTTGCCCTTGCTTATCTTCGTCGTAGACGCCGACTTCATCATGAAAGATGGCGTGGAAGCGGACATACTGGAAGCCGGTGATTTGTCTCACCGCCTGCAAGTCCTGACGGTAATTTTCTCGCAGGCTTAAAATGGCGCGGCCGGAGCCGAACATCTGCTCCCAAAAGTGCGGGAAAGCGTGCTCGGGAGCAGAGCCATCAATCACGATCTTCTCGGGGGTCTGCGCCAGCGCGCCACCCGGCAAAATGATCAGAAACAGGGAAGTTAGAATGATTCTTAGCATGGTTGTCCTTAGCGAGGATGATGTTCTACGCGAAGCGGGAATTTGAGACAGCCTTACTGAAAACTGTATCCAGGCTTGAGGTCGCAACGGTACACCTTGGTTTGATCGGGATTTACTCTGGCGTTGCAACTCGCCCAACTTAAGAACAGCTCGGGGCCGAGTGGAAAGATAATCACCTGCCCATCCAGTTCCGCTTCAATGCTGATGCCTTCGGCGGTCGAGGGTAGAGTAAAGTTTAGACCTTCTCCAAAGATCACCGGGTAAGATTCGTGAACGATTTGGCTAACCATAGGGTGGACCACTTCCGCCTCCAGTAAGAAAGTCGCGGTGTCAGACCAGTCGCGGGCCGAGACTGTGAAAGTGCGTTGGCCTCGCGCAACACGGTCGGAATCGATCTTGGTGAAGGGGCATGGTCCTGCGATGCAGGATGCTCTGGCGCTTCGGAACTCGTTCCCCGTTCCAGCATCGAGGGACGCGGAGCCCAGCGTGGCGCGCCATTTGCCATCGGGTGAGCAGGGACGCTGGCCCTTGCACGGCACATTGCCCTTGTTTTCAACCTGAAATGTCTTTACTGCGCTGCCTACATTGAACTCAGTCATCACGCGGCCGGAGTATCTGACGCGGACGTTCGCGACTTTCACCGCGGGTCGGGCGGCAGAAGGCGCGACCGCCGGCACGGGTGACATGTGGACGATGTAGAGCTTGTCCCCGACAAAATCACTCACGTCCAGAGGAAGGTAGTGCGGCTGGCGGAAGTGAAGGACGAGGGGGTGGCCCCTCCGCACGAATCCGCGCAGCGGCAGCGTGAACAGGCCGGTGGAGTCAGATTTCACTGCGTTTGTGGCCAGATCAGCCGTCACCTCGACATCGGCGATGGGCTGTTCTTTTCTGCTGTCTGTGTCTTCCACAGTGACGGCTCCCCGCAGCGATATCGATCCGTGGGTGTACCACGGAAGAAGGAGCAGAGCGCCAACGATCGTAAGGATGATGGTCGAGCCGATCCAGAGACTCACTCTAGGTGTGCGGTTTATGTCCACAATCTTTTGAATATTCTACGACGAAGCTCAGCAGCGAGGGAATCTGATGTCCCTGGCGTGTAATCCTTATTTCAATCCCTGGGAGAGGCGACTTCGTTTAAGATTAATCGCAGCACGCGAATGCCTGATGTGCGGTCCAATCTGTTTTCCCGCCGCGAGGTGATGCGCCAAATGCTGGGCGCGGGGGGATGTCTGTCTTTGACAGGGCTCATGTCGGCCCTTCCCTCGAGCCAGCAATCGATGAGCCAGCAATCGGCACAAGGGCCAGCGTCTCTATCCGGCCTGGCGCCTCTGTCGCCGGAGGACGACTGGTTTCTGAACGAACTGGAAATCGCCAACCTCAGTTACTTCTGGGATCAGGCCAGCCCCAAGACGGGGATGGTGAAAGACCGATGCCACGTCGGCACGAATGATCAGGGGATAGTAGCCAGTATCGCCGCCACCGGTTTCGGTTTGACGGCTCTTTGCATCGGAGAACAGCGCGGCCTGATCCCCACCGGTGATGCCCTGGAACGCGTGTTTGTCGCCCTCCGGTTCCTGTGGAAGAAGCTGCCGAACCACCGCGGGTTCTTTTACCACTTTGCCGACATTAACAGTGGAGAAAGAGTTTGGGATTCCGAAGTCTCCTCAGTCGACACTGCCATTTTGCTGTGCGGAATCCTTACGTGCCGCGAGCACTTTCGCCATCCCGAGGTCGGACAACTTGCGGACTTGATCTTCGGGCGCGTGGATTGGACCTGGCTTTCGGAAGACACCTCGCTGCTGCCCCACGGCTGGACCCCGGAAGTTGGGTTTCTGCCCTCCCGTTGGGACTATTACAGCGAACTGATGATGATGTACCTGCTGGGTCTGGGCTCGTCGACTCATCCCCTGAAGGATGAAACCTGGACAGCATGGAAACGCCTCACCTTTGAATACGATGGCTTGCGGTACATCGGCTCTTTCGCCCCCCTATTCGTGCATCAATATTCCCAGGCGTGGTTCGATTTTCGCGGAAGGCGCGACAAGTTCGCCGACTACTTCCAGAATTCGGTGATTGCGACCGATGTGCACCGGCGGTTTTGTTTGGAGCTGGGGAAACAGTATTCCGACTACAGCGATGACTTGTGGGGAATCACTGCTTCGGACTCGAACCAGGGCTACGTGATCTGGGGCGGACCGCCGGCTACGGGGCCGATCGACGGCACCGTCGTACCGAGCGCCGCTGGCGGATCACTACCCTTTCAGCCGCAGGCCACTTTACGAGTCCTGAAAAACATTCGGAACCGCTACGGTGCAGCCTGGAGTAAGTATGGGTTTGTAAACGCATTCAACCCTGTCACCAACTGGTACGACTCCGATGCGATCGGAATCGATACCGGCATTACGATGCTGATGGCAGAGAATCTCCGGACGGGTTTCGTGTGGAACACCTTCATGAAAACCCCTGAAGCCCAGCGTGGGATGCGGCGGGCCGGGCTGAACAAGTACTACCGAGCTGGACTCGTGGTCCCTTAACATTCGTTATAGTGATACGCACCAACCCTGCGATCTGTTTTGCTCATCCAATAGCTACTCAAGGCTGCTGTTGCCCCGATCTTGTTGCCCGGAAGGCATTGGGCTACACTCAATGAATCGAGCGTAGCGCGGTCTGGCGCGGGTCGCGTCGCGTGCTCTCAGCTTAGTGTGCCCGGGGCTAACGCCCCTTAGGACTCACCCATGGCCGGAAAACAGGATTCCTGGAACGGATGGCGCGAGCGCATTTCCGCTCTGCGGAATGTGCCTGCGGTCCTGCGAATCGTTTGGGAGTCGGGCCGCGTGGTCGTGGTGTTAGGTGTTGTTTTTCGTCTGATCACTTCTGTTCTGCCTCTCGGCCTGCTGTGGATTACGAAGCTGATCGTCGACATCCTTGTGCGTCTCCACGCGACCCATCAATCCGCCGGGGCCCGGCTGTGGTGGCTGGTTGCGGCGGCATTTTCGCTGGCCGTTTTCGGCAGCGTTCTGACCCGCGGTATCGATTTTCTCGACGCTCTGCTCGCCGACAAGTACACCCGGCACGTTAGCGTGCTGGTGATGAAACATGCCGCACAGCTCGACCTTACGGCCTATGAAGACCCGGTTTTCTACGATCGCCTGGAACGCGCCCGCGTCCAGGCCACCGACCGCCTGGGCATGATTCAGTCGATCGGGCGGCTGATTCAGCAAATTATCACTATCATCTCTCTTTCCGTCGCGATCATGCTGTTTTCGCCGTGGCTTCTGCTCATGCTGGTCGCCTGCGTTGTGCCTGCATTCTTGGGAGAGAGTCATTTTGCTTTTCTGGGATATGCGAAGAACTTCCGCCAGACTCCCGTTCGCCGCCAACTGGACTATTTGCGTGTGCTGGGCGGCAGCAAAGAAGCGGCAAAAGAACTGAAGCTTTTCGGGCTTGCGCCGTTTCTCACCGAACGGTTTTCTCGACTCTCCAACCAGATCTATGAGGAAGATGTCGACCTGGCGCGAAGGCGGCTTGTGGCAGGTTCGTTTTTGTCGACGTTCAGCACTGCTGGCTACTATTTGGCCTACGTACTCGTGATCTGGCGGACGGTGACCGGGGTGCTCAGTGTGGGCGCCTTTACCTTTCTCGCGGGGGCGATTCAGCAGGCCAGTTCGAACATCGAGCAAATGTTTTCTACCGTCTCTTCGATCGCCGATCAAGCTCTGTTCCTGACCGACCTTATCGCTTTTTTCGAGATGCGGCCGATGATCGCTTCGAAGCCGAACGCCTTGCCCGCGCCACGGCCGATTCTTCGCGGATTCGAATTCCGCAACGTTTCATTTCGCTATCCCGGAAGTTCTCGCCTGGTACTGGACGGATTGAACTTTCACCTCCGGCGGGGCGAGCGGGTTGCGCTGATTGGGGAAAATGGCGAGGGGAAGACAACTATCGTCAAACTGCTCACCCGGCTTTATGACCCGGTCGAGGGGCAGGTGTTGCTGGATGGCGTGGATCTTCGCGAGTACAACCTCGAAGACCTCTATACGGAGGTCGGCGTTATTTTTCAGGACTTCATGCGGTACGAGATGACAGCGCGCGAGAATATAGCGGTGGGCCGTATCGAGCAACTCGATGATCTTCCGCGTCTATTGAAGTCCGCTCAGAAAAGTATGGCCGACGAGGTGATTGGCAGGCTTCCACGCGGGTATGAACAGATGCTTGGACGGCGCTTCGACGGTGGAGTCGACCTTTCGGGCGGAGAATGGCAGAAGGTCGCGTTGGCTCGTGCCTACCTGCGTGACGCGCAGATACTGATCCTCGATGAGCCAACGGCGGCACTCGACGCGCGCAGCGAATACGAGGTCTTTCAGCGCTTCGCCGAGCTGACAGCCGGAAAGATGGCTCTGTTCATTTCGCACCGGTTCTCAACGGTGCGCATGGCCGACAGAATCGTTGTGTTGGAAAACGGCCGCATTGCCGAGGACGGAGATCACGAAAACTTGACTCGCCTCGGTGGCCGCTATGCGGAGATGTTTGAACTGCAGGCAGCCAGCTATCGTTAGGCAAAGGACAAGGACGACAAGGACTAAGGATGGTTCGTGACCCACAAGCCGAAGAAGTAGAAGAGGTTCTGCGCTCACCGGGCGGAGAACTCTCCGATCCTGCTTCCGACTTTACCAGCGATCTTGCAGCTCTGCGCAGCGCCGCAACCGAACTTGCCACCCGGCTGGGCTGGCTACCGGGTGTTCGCACTTCGACATCGTTTTCCTCCCGCTGCCGCAAGTTGAAGAAGGCATTTCAGCCATTATTCGCAGGCGCCGAAGCGGCAGGGGGGCTCAACCATGAATCCGAAGATCTACGCTGGTTCCGCGACAATGACCAACTGATCTATGCGCAACTGAGAAACGTTGCCGCTGAACTTAAGGCACTGAAGCAGTTGCCCCATGCGCGCGGGCGAAAGGACGAGGTCGTTCCCAGGGTGCTGGTGCTCGCGCAGGCGTTTCTCGATGTGAGTGGCAATCGTTTCCGCCACGAGGCATTCACCACATTCTTTCAGGCATTTCAGAAGAGCACGGTACTTGAATTGCGCGAAGTGTCGGCGGCAGTTTCCGCTATGAAGCTTGTTTTGCTGGAGCGAATCGCCGCACGTTGCCGGTGCCTGCTCCGCGATCCGGCGGGGGCGTCCAATGGGCTGGGCATATGCGTGCGAAGCCTGCGAGACATCACACAAACTTCGTGGAACGAAGTTCTCGAACCGCTGATCCTTTTCGAAGCGATCCTTCGGCGCGACCCCACAGGTGTATATGCGGCGATGGACTTTGAGAGTCGACGCCTGTACCAGGAAAAGGTGTCGAAAATTGCCCGCCGATCCGACTTGGGGGAGATGGACGTTGCCCGCCAAGCGGTGGAGTTGGCCGAACAGGCTCAGCTGAGAACCTACCGCGATGCCCGCTCCAAGCTGCGGCAATCTCATATTGGCTATTACCTCGTCGACGAAGGCCGAACTCTGCTTTGTCAGAAGGTAGGCTTCAAGCCTGACTTTCTGCAAAGCCTGCGTGCCCGACTGCGTCGCCATCCTGACGAATTCTTCCTCACCGGAATCGCGGTCCTCACTTTCGCCATCATTACGGGAATCCTGCTGTGGCTGACTCCTCCCGATAGCCCGCCGCAATTGCTGCTGCTTTCCATGCTCATACTGCTGGTTCCCTGCTCACAGTCTGCCGTGCAACTCATGCATTACCTGGTCGCGGCTTTGCTTCCGGCGGAGATTCTGCCGAAGCTGGACTACTCCGAGGGGATCCCGGACGATTGTGTGACCTTGGTGGCGATCCCGACTCTTCTGCTGAGCGAGAAGCAAGTGCGCGGCCTGGTTGAAGATCTCGAGGTTCGCTTTCTGGGCAACCATGACCGCAATATTCACTTCGCGCTCATCACCGATCTGCCTGACTCTGACGAACCGTCTCCGGAAGCCAATCCCCTGATCGATCTGTGCGCCGGCCTGATCCGCGAACTGGACGAAAGATACAGCGGAAAGCAGATGGGATCCTTCTTCCTGCTCCATCGCCATCGGGCTTACAACCCCCGCGAAAAGGGATGGATGGGTTGGGAACGCAAGCGCGGCAAGTTGCTCGATTTGAACAATCTCTTGCGCGGAGAGTATGACAGCTTCCCGGTTAAAGTTGGAGACCTCTCCATCCTGCCCAAGGTGCGGTTTGTGCTCACGCTCGACTCCGATACTGAGCTTCCGCGTGGAGCTGCTCAACGCATGGTCGGGACCATGACCCATCCGCTGAACCAGGCGATCATTGATCCCGAGAAGAACATCGTAATTGCGGGCTACGGCATACTGCAGCCGCGAGTCGCGGTTAGCGTGCAAAGCACCGCACGTTCGCGGCTTGCCGCAGCCTATGCGGGCGAGACAGGCCTTGATATCTACACCCGCGCGCTTTCTGACGCTTACCAGGATCTTTATGGGGAGGGTAGTTATACCGGCAAAGGGATCTATGAAGTCGACGCTGTGCATCAGGTGCTCGACCGGCGTTTCCCGAGAAATGCGCTGCTCAGCCACGACCTAATCGAAGGCGCCTACGCCCGCGCAGGGCTGACTAGCGACATTGAAGTGATTGAGGATTATCCTTCGCACTACAGCGCTTCGAACCGTCGCAAACACCGTTGGCTACGAGGAGATTGGCAAATTGCGGAGTGGCTGACCTCGAGCGTGCCGGACGAATCAGGCGCCCGCGTAGTGAATCCAATCTCGCTGGTTTCCCGCTGGAAGATCCTCGACAACCTACGGCGCAGTCTGGTCGAGCCGGCCACATTTCTGCTCCTCCTTTTTGACTGGCTCGTTCCCGGGGGAGGCGCGCTGCGCTGGACTCTGGCAACAGTTTTGATTTTGATTATTCCGTCGTGGTTTGAATTTGCATTTGCACTGGTGCGCAGTATTGCCGAGCGCAAAATGTCGGTGGCGCGTGAAGCGGTGGCCACGTTCTACGCGGCCAACTTCTCGGTATTGCTGAACCTCGTATTCCTCGCTCATCAGACCCTGCTTTCCCTCGATGCTGTGGCACGGGCGCTAGTGCGCCGAAAGGTGACCCGGGAGCGGCTGTTGGAATGGGAGACGGCTGAGCAGGCCGAACTTGGTGTTCGCCAGACTGTGCTCGATCGCTACCTCGACTGGATGCCCTTCTTCGCCGTCGGTCTGGGACTTCTGGTCTGGCTGGTGCGGCCGCACTCTCTGGCCGCTGCCATTCCTATTCTTGTTCTCTGGGCTGGCAGCAAGCCGGTTGCCCTCTGGCTGAATGAGTCCCCGGTCGTGCCTAAGGACACTCTTTCGCGGCAGGACACGTTGTTCCTGCGCCGGGCAGCTCTTTACACCTGGAGGTATTTCGCTGAGTTCTGCACCGAGGAACACAACTGGCTGATCCCGGACAACATTCAAGAGGAGCCGCTCGCGGTCGCAGCGCGGATTTCTCCCACCAATCTCGGTCTCTTGCTCAACGCGCGGCAGGTTGCGGTTGAACTGGGATATCTGACAGTTCCTGAAATGACGGTCTTGACGCAGCGAACTCTGACCACGACATCTCGTCTCGTGAAGCACAGTGGCCATTTGCTGAACTGGTACGACACGCGCACGCTCGCGCCGCTGACACCATTAATTGTTTCCTCTGTCGACAGCGGCAATCTGCTGGCCTCTCTTTGGACGCTGCAACAAGGTTGCCTGGATCGCATTCGTCAGCCACTCTTTCATCGGCGTCTGGCGGAGGGTCTGTTAGACCATTTCCGGGTGCTGGCCGAGGCAGGGGTATTCCCGCCGAAGCAACTGGCCCAATATGAGGCCAAGTTTCGCGAAAAAAGCTGGTTGCTTTCCATCCTGGAGCTGCGAGAAGAGGACTTGGATGGTTATTTTGTTTCCGGCCGGCCAACTCCTACTGAAGACACTCGCTGGTTTTGCCAGCATGCACAGCTGCTGCTACAGAACATCCGGCAGATGATCGCAGCTTACGAACCCTGGTGGCTACCCGAATTCGCGCCACTGCGAGAAGGATTGGGACTGAACGAGAAATTCATGGGCCGCGTTCCCTTGCGGAAACTGCCGGACTTGATTCGGGAGCTGGAAGCTGGGATCGATCGCTTGTTGTCTTCCATCCCGGAGGTGGACCGGCCTCTTTACGAGCGTTTTAGGAACCGGCTCATCGAGGCCCGGTCGAACGCTGTTTCTCTCATCGAGAGCTTGCTCCACCTCAGCGCTCTGGCCGGGGCACTGGCCGATGCCATGGATTTCAGCTTCCTACTCGATCCCCACCGCAAGTTGATGTCCGTCGGTTTTGATGCAGAGTCGCAGCAGTTGCTGAATTCTTGCTACGACCTGCTGGCCACAGAATCCCGCACTGCAGTGTTTATCGCAATTGCAAAGGATGATATTCCTCAGGATTGCTGGTTCCTGCTCGGCCGTGGCCATACTCTTGATCATGGTCGACCGGTGCTGCTCTCCTGGACTGGAACGATGTTCGAGTATCTGATGCCCTCCCTCTGGATGCGTTCCTATCCCAACACTCTGCTCGACAGATCGCAGGTGGCGGCAGTGCGTTCACAGCAGGCTTATGCGGCAGGCAAAGGAGTTCCGTGGGGCATCTCGGAATCGGCCTATGCCAAACTCGACGGGCACGGCAACTACCAATACCAGGCTTTCGGCTTGCCCCAGCTTTCGCTGATGAGGCGAGAGTCAAACCCGCTGGTGATTTCACCGTATTCGACTTTTCTGGCCTTGAGTGTTGATCGGCGGCGGTCGTTGCGCAATCTGCGCCGCATGGACGCGCTGGGTTGGTTCGGCTGCCGCGGATTTTACGAATCAGCCGACTATACCGCCGTGGGCGGCCGGTTCCGCTCGCCGCGCTACGAGATCGTGCGTTGTTGGATGGCGCACCATCAGGGAATGAGCTTGCTCTCCATGGCCAACCTATTGTGCGGCAACGTCGTGCAGCGATGGTTCCATGCCGATCGCCGTGTGCAGGCCACGGAGCTCTTGCTGCAGGAAAAACCCGTCGTGCACGTTCCCTCGGCTGAATTGCCGTCCCGAAAAGCGGTAGCATAGCAGGACCTTCTCCATTAAAGAATTACATTTGGATGGTCACCGGCGGTTGTTGGAGCGGCAGTGACCAAGATCACAAGCTGCTCGCTAGAGTTTGCGTGGTGGAACGTTCTGATTGAGCCGGAAGAAGTTATTGGGATCGTAGTGCGACTTGACAGTTACGATGCGGTCCCATCGATCGTGATAAGCCTCAGGCACGCGATCCTGTTCATCGCCGCTCATGAAGTTTGTGTAAACACCGGGTTTCATTGCGGGCCGAAGCTTGTTGAAGATGCCGCGAATCCAGGCAATGTTGGCGCCGTCAGCGGAAGGGTCTGACCAATTCGCCAGTAAATTGAGGATGAAAGGGGAACTGCGATCCCCGAACGCGGTTTCGTCAGCGCCGATCTGTGCTGCGGAGCCTCCAAGATAGGCCAGTTCAATCTGGGTTTGCGGTGACGGAATCGTGGCCGCTGCCTCAAGCAGGCGATCAATACTGACGTCGGCGAGATCACTGAAATAACCCGACTTCGTGTAGTAGCGCCGGCCATGCGGGAAAGCGGAATCCGCCATGGTTTGCAGGTTCATAAGCGACACGATCTTGTTGCTAACAGAATCCGGGCTGCAGAGGGAAAGTGCGCGCTGCAGGTAAGGACGCCCGGCTTCGGGATCGCCTGTCCAAATCAAGGAACTGCTCGCCACCGGCCGTCCACGGAGTGCAATGGGTACCTTATTTTCATGGCTCGCAAGGCGTAGGTCGATATTCCACTTCAAGTCGATTGGCGCTTCGGCCATAAAGTCTCTCCAGCATTCAAGAAGGCCGCGAATCTCCGGCTCTGGAGTTAAGCCTTCAGCAAGCACCACAGATGTAAGCGGATGGAGCTTCAGTTCGAATTCTGTAACCACTCCAAAGTTACCGCCGCCTCCGCGTAAGGCCCAGAATAGATCTGGGTTCTCCTTTAAGTTGGCGCGCACGACGGAACTGTCGGCAATCACGAGAGTGAATCCCTCGACGTTGTCGCACGACAATCCAAATCGCCGCGTGAGCCATCCGGTTCCTCCACCCAGGATCAATCCGGAAGCTCCGGTGTGAGATACCACTCCAGAGGGAAAGACGAGTCCTACTTTTTGCGTTGCGCTGTCAATCGATCCCAATAGACAACCCCCGGCGATCCTGGCCCGGCGGGCTTCGGGATCAACCGTGACCTGGCGCATTCTCGAGAGATCGATCACCAGACCGCCATCGCACGTGCTGAAACCCGCGAGGCTATGCCCTCCACAGCGGATGGCAGTAAGAATCCCGTTCTCAGAGGCGGCTCGGACCGCATCTTGCACATCACTCACGTCGGCACAGCGCGCGATAAGGCCCGGTTTGCGAGCTGCCATTCCGTTCCAGATCACACGCGCATCTTCGTAGCCGTCATCGCCGGGACGCAGCAAATCGCCTTTGAATCGCCGGTGAAGTGACGAGTGGACCTCTTGGCAGGCTTCGACCATCACGCGCTTTCCTTACAGAATGTTCTTGCCGGCCGGACAGTGGCGCTTTCTTAAGTGGTCTTGCGCCGTCGGCTGCGCAGGTACAAGATTGAGATAAGGCCTAAGAAAACAGAAAATGCTGGAACCGACCATTGCAATCCCTCCACGAAGAAAGTTGTGACTGAGATGGCAAGAAGTGACAGAATACCGATTACGGTGAACACCGGATGAGCCCACAGGCGCATGGGCAAACTCAACAGCCGCTCGCGCGTAATAGCTCTGCGAAAACGGAGGTGCGTGTTGAGAATTACCAGCCACACAAAAAGCATTCCAGCTACTGCCGTCCCATAGAGCATGAGAAAAGCATTTCTGGGAGCGAAGATGGCCAGCAGAATAGCCGCGACAATGCCTGCGGTTGAAGCCAGCAACGCGCGATGAGGCACCCCGTTGCGGCTCACTTTACCCATCCATTCGGGAGCGTAACCTCCTTGTCCCAGAGAGAAAAGCATTCGAGTGGAGAGATAAAGGTTAGTATTCACACTCGACAGAGCCGCAGTCAGCACAACGAAGTTCATGATCGCAGCCGCGAAAGGTATGTGCGCTGCGGCGAATGCGGTTACAAAAGGGCTGCCGGAGAGTGTGGAAGCAGCACTCGCCTGGTTCCATGGAACCATCGTCACCATAATCGCAATCGCCAGCACGTAAAACAAAATGAGCCGCCATACAATGCTCCTCATCGCGCGTGGAATGGTAATTTCTGGATGTTCGGCTTCTCCCGCTGTGACCGCGATAATTTCGACTCCCATGTAACTCGTGACGGTGACGGTGAGCGAAAGCCAGACCCCTTTCCATCCCGCCGGCAGGAATCCTCCGTGCTTGGTTAAATTGGCCAAGCCTATGGCGCCGCGGGAGCCAACACCAAGAATCAAAGATATTCCCACAATAATGAAGGCGACGATGGCCGCGACTTTGATGATTGCGAACCAATATTCAAACTCACCCAGGCGGTTAACCCTCATGGAATTCAGCGCCACTAGCGCGGCTGAAACCAATACCACCCAAATCCATTGCGGAACATTCGGAAACCAAAAGGAAATATAGATGCCCGCCGCTGTGACTTCAGCACCGATGGCGATGATCTGTGCGACCCCGTAGGTAGCTCGCACCGAAAAACCTGCCCAGGGATTGAGATACTTCTCCGCGTAAACTCCGAAGGCACCCGCGACAGGATGGACGACTGCCATCTCTGCCAGAGCGTAGGACATGATCAGAGCGATGCCGGCCCCCAGAAGATAGGAAAGAATCACGGCCGGCCCGGCGAGGCGAATGGTGACGCTGCTCCCCAGAAACAAACCGACACCGATGGCGCCGCCGATGGCCATCATGGTGAGCTGCCTTTGGCTTAACCGGCGCTGGAGACCTTCCACCTCCGGTATTGGAAGCGCATCACCGGCAAGGGTACTCCCGGCGGCTGGAGGGCGCTGATCAGTCATATCTGCCGACACTGGCAGGATCGTGAACCATAAACTGTATCTGCGAGCCGGTCAGCATGACTTCGTCATCTCAGCCAGAAGTCTGCCGAATCTGTGCACTTCTTCGACGGAATTGTAGTGGACCAACGACGCTCGGACCGCCCCCGTCTCTATTGGAAGCCCGAGCCGTTTCATCAGCCGCGGGGTATACATGTGGCCGTCGCGCACGCCGATGTTCTGTTCTGCAAGCTCTTCGGTGAGCCTTGCAGGGAGCATGTTCGGCAAATTGAAGCAAAGCGTTGGTACGCGTTGGCTCATGCGGTCTTTCTCCGTCACCCCGTAGATCACGGCGCCACAATCGTTAAGCACCTGGAGCATTTCGAGCGAGAGCGATTCTTCGTAGGCCCGGATTGCCTCGAATGCACGCCGCAGTGCGGATCGCCTCGATTCTGATTTCACCGTCCCATCACTCCCGGCGATGCTTCGGCCCAACGCTTCCAGGTAACGCACGGCAGCATCCATCCCGGCCACATTTTCGTAAACAAAGGTGCCCGCCTCGATTTTGCCGGGTGGTTCGTCAGGAATGAAATCCTCACGGAAGGTTGGGAGTCGTTCCAACAGCTCTCGCCGCCCCCAAAGGAAGCCCATATGGGGACCAAAGATCTTGTAGCCCGAACAAACCAGGTAATCGCAATCGAAGGCTTGTACATCGATCAACCCATGAGGGCCGTAATGCACGGCATCGAGGAAGATTTCCGCTCCGGAAGCGTGTGCCACTTTTGCTGCCGCCGCGACATCCACAATCGAGCCGAGGGCATTCGAAGTCAGTGTGCATGCCACGAGCCGTGTCGTCGAAGACACCAGCGGGATGAGGTCCTCCACGTACAGATTCCCATCGTCCCTCATCTTCCACCACGAGAACTTCGCCCCGCTCCGTTCCAAGGCCAGCCAGGTGGCGATGTTAGCCTCGTGGTCTATATCGGTTACGACAATCTCGTTTCGCTTGCCGAGCGTTTGTCCGATCGCCAGACTCACCAAACGTATAAAGGATGTGGCGTTCATGCCAAACGCGATTTCGCTTGCGTCACGAGCGTTCACAAGATCAGCGACGCTGTGCCGGGCGCGCAAAACCATCTCGTCCACTTCGCGGCTTTTCGCGTAGCGGCCTCCTCGCTGCACGTTGCACTCGAGGAGATGATGATTCACCGCGTCCAGTACGATCTGTGGGACCTGCGCTCCCGCTGCATTATCAAAGAAGATGAAGCCCGGAGGCCGGGTCAGCGCGGGGAAAGCAGCACGAACGGTTTGAACGGGAAACGCAGCGCTCGATGCGGAGGGAATTTCAGGGTTGAGTACAGTTTGGGATCCGGCCTTCAAATCTTGCTCCTGGCTACTTCTAAGAAGTTAAATCTGAAAAGTTATGTCTAAAAAGTCTGTGTCGTCTTGCAAAACGACCAGCGCCAAACCTATACTCCGCTGCGACAGCTCGTCAACCTGAAAGCGAACCAATGCCGGTATCCGCGACCAACTCAAAGCTGATCTATGACGCTTTGAAGGAGTGCGACATCCGCCTGGTGTCGGCTTTGCCGGAAACCTGGCTGGTACATCTCATTCGATCGGCCGACGAGGATCCAGACATGATTTTAGTGCGGCTGGCGAAGGAGGAAGAAGGGGTTGGCATCTCGGCCGGGGCACACTTTGCTGGGGTCAAGTCGGCCATGCTGATGCAGAACCACGGCTTCCTGGCGTCCATCAATGGTATCGTCTCTTTCGCACATCTATACAAGATTCCTCTGTTGATGCTGATCAGCTACCGCGGTTCTTTGGGGGAGCGCGACCCATGGCAAACGCAAGGCGGGAACGTTACGGAGCCGCTTTTGCGAGCTTTGCGTATCCCTTACTTTTCTCTCGACGCGGTTGACACTGTCAGGAAACGTGTTCGGCAAGCGCAAACTCTCGCCGAAAGCAGTTTGCAGCCGGTCGCTCTTCTCCTTACGCGCGACCTGATGTGGGAGGAGTGATGCTCCGCCTCGACTGTCTTCGATCGGTTTATTCGGAACTGGAAAACTGTCTGGTCGTCACCATCATGGGAGCAGTCGCTGCCGAACTGCAATCTCTGGGTCACCGTCCTAATTTCTTTTACTTGCAACACGCGATGGGACTGGCTTCTTCGACCGGGCTGGGCCTCGCTCTCTGCCTGCCGGAACAAACGGTGATCGTGTTCGATGGTGACGGTTCGCTTCTGATGAACCTGGGCAGTCTCAGCACGATGGCGCGCTATCGTCCCAGGAACCTGATTCACATTGTTTTCGACAACGAAAGTCTGCTCTCGGTGGGAGGTTTTCCGACAGCGACCGGCACAGGTACGGACCTGGAGGGCATCTCGCGTGCTTCCGGGATTCCCCGAGTGAGCACGGTTCGTAGTGTGGAGAGTTTTAAGGCAGCCGTGAGCGATGCCATGCAGGGAAGGGAACTCACAACCATTGTCGCCAAGGTCGAAGCCAGAGGTCCTGCTGCCTACGTTACCGATCTGACGCTGTTGGAGAACCGGTTTCAATTCCGGCGGCATATTCAGTCGCTGAAGGCGCGGTGAGATGCGCGAAATTCCGACCCCAGCGGGCCGAATCAGCATGCTGAACAGACAATTTGTGAGGAGCACCGATGTCTCTAGTATTGTCCAAACTACTTGAAGAACTAACCGCTGGCCGGCTGCGGGTGGTGGATCTGACCCAGCCCCTGACTCCACAGACTCCTTTGCTGCCGTTGCCGCCGCAATTCAATAACACGCCTGCATTCAAAATCTGGGAGCTGTCGCACTACGATGAACGCGGTCCGGCCTGGTACTGGAATGGGTTTGAGACCGGCGAGCACACGGGCACCCATTTCGATGCCCCGGTCCACTGGGTTTCGGGGAAAGACCTTCCCGACAACACCGTGGATCGCATCCCGCCGAGAAAGTTTGTGGGTCCCGCCTGCGTGATCGACATCAGCGCAGAGGTAGCGAGAAATCCAAACTATCTATTGACGCCGGAGCGCATCGGCCAGTGGGAGGAAAAGCACGGCGTGATTCCCGCGGGCGCATGGGTCCTGTTGCGTACGGACTGGTCGAAGCGGACCGACCCCAAGGACTACATCAATCTAAAGGAGAATGGGCCGCACACTCCGGGACTGGCCAAGGAAAGTTCAGCGCTCCTAGCCAACGATCGGGATGTGCTGGGGGTCGGGGTAGAAACGGTCGGGACCGATGCCGGTCAGGCCGCCACTTTTGACCCACCCTTCCCGAACCACTATCTGATGCACGGCAGCGGCAAGTTTGGGTTGGCCAGCCTGTCGAACCTTGATCAGCTTCCGCCCACCGGCGCCATCGTGATCGCCGCGCCACTGAAAATTGTCGGCGGCTCCGGCAGTCCTTTGCGCGTCATTGCTATCACGCCGTGAAGCAAGGCGCAGGCGCGGAGGCGCTCTGTCATGGATCTGATAGTCTAACCTCGATAATTTGTCGGAGTGTAATTCCGTGTTGAACTGGAAGGCTTCCCTCAAAGCGACCGCAGTGGGCGCAGTAGCAGGTACCGCGATCGGGCTAATCGCGTTCTACTTGCTCACCTCGCGTCAATACCCGAGGATGGGTGCGACCCTGTTTCTATTGGTCCCAGTCGCCGCAGGCTTTTCCATCGTCCTGGTTGCGCGTAAGCCAAACAGTGCAGCGGCTGCCGCATTATTATCAGTATTGTGTTCTCTTGTTCTGCTGGTCGCGTTGGGAACAGAGGGAGTTCTGTGCGCGGTTCTGGCATTTCCGATCATCCTTGCAGGGCTGGGTATTGGCGCTGCCTTTGGAATATTGGTGCGTGCGTTGTTCGTCGATCGCTCTAAAAACCAGACCACCATGGTGGGAATTCTGCTTCTCGTGGGCCCAAGCCTGATTTTTGCTGGTGACCGAATTGAGAGTCCGATTTTTCGGGATGCACGGACGGAGGTAATTCAATCCACGGTGAGGGTCGGCGAGATGCCGCAACAGACGTGGAATCGTATTCTCTCGATCGATAGCATACAAGCCAGCAAGCCCCTGCTCATGTACCTTGGTTTGCCTGTTCCCCAACGCTGCGTAATGCAGGGCCACGGCATCGGCGCGAAGCGCACCTGTTATTTCAACGTCGGCTATATCGAAGAGACGGTCACCACATGGGATCCCCCGTACTACCTGGGTCTTTCGATTGACCGAACCCACATGCCCGGTCGCCACTGGCTTGGATTCGAGAATGCCGAATATAGGCTTCAAGCAAGCGGGCCTGTGACCGTCTTAACCCGCACCACGACTATCTCCTCGCACTTGCATCCGGACTGGTACTGGCGTCCTTTTGAAAGGCTCGGAGTTGAATCCGAGCACGACTATATTCTCCGGGATATTGTGCTCCAAGCGGCGCACTAGCTCCGCGTCGTTGGCGACGGAATCCGAAATTTCGCACTGCTCATCTGTTGCGTCCGCGATCTACACCAACCAACCCGAAGACCGCGCCCGACCAGCCTTCATTCGTGCGGACCAACCGTTGGCCATTCGACGACACGGATATTCCCGTCTGGCGCACGCTCGATCGTCGGAGCATAGAGTCCCAGGAATTGACGGCGCCACCACAATCCTTGAGTTCGCTTTTCAGACAGCGCTGTGAACCAGTACTGCCAAATCACAGCTCGCACCTTGCGTGGTGGCTCATGCGGAAAGGGATTCTTCGCGAAAAGAGTAAGAACATCTGTGTCGTTGGAAAGTAGCCGCACTTCGGTGTTGGGCACAATCGGATAGTCGCGCCATGAGCCTAACGAAGCGAACCACAGGTTCCAGTCGAATCGCGGCTGATACGGCGCATAGATCCCGGGCGGCGCACTCAGGTCTTGAGGCTTGTAACGGAAGGGATACGCTACCCAGGTTTTTCCATCGTCGGAGCCCTGGAACTCGATTTCGTACCGGCCCC
>Ga0210391_10000471_pt1 | contig 42460 bp, 32 predicted proteins | sample IncBWC12OmetaG_FD_160573 | JGI IMG/M metagenome (GOLD analysis project Ga0210391, IMG submission 160573) | Forest soil microbial communities from Barre Woods Harvard Forest LTER site, Petersham, Massachusetts, United States - Inc-BW-C-12-O ...
CAGCCGATGGAGTCCGCGCCGCGCTACCGGCGATGCGTCGAAGTTATGCGCATCCTGCGGACGCTGCTCGACGGCAAATCGCTCTCGCTCGACGGCGAGTTCTACAAAATCGATCTCGCTCCGCCAAGTGTCGCGACGGTTTCCCGACGATGCCCGCCGATGTACTTCGGCGGCCTGTCCGACGAAGCCCGTGACGCCGCTGCCGATGGATGCGACGTGTACCTGATGTGGCCCGACACGATCGACAACGTCAAGACGATCATCGACGACCTCACCGCTCGCGCGGGCCGGCGCGGACGCAAGCTCCGATTTGGCTATCGCGTGCATGTGGTCGTACGCGAGACCGAAGCGGCGGCACGCGCCGCAGCCGATCGTCTGTTGTCGCGCCTGGACGCCGACACCGGCGAACAAATCCGGCAAAGATCGCTCGACCATCAATCTACTGGCGTGCGCAGGCAGGCGGAACTGCGTGAGAGTTCGAGCGGTGATGGATACATCGAAGACAACCTGTGGACCGGTATCGGGCGCGCGCGTTCCGGATGCGGAGCCGCGATCGTCGGCGACCCCGACCAGGTCCTGCGCAAGCTCAACGCCTATCGCGAGCTGGGCATCGAGGCCTTCATCCTGTCCGGCTACCCCCACGCCACCGAATGCGACCTGTTCGCGCGCTACGTACTGCCGCATCTAAATCACGGTCCCTTGAAGCTTTGACGCTGCACATCGAAGGAATCGTCGAGGATTATGGCCTTGCGATTCGCCGCAAGCGCGGCGGGGCCGGGAGCGCAATACCTTTACTGCCTGTGGCGATTTCGATGAATTTGGTCAGCTCGAGGCGCAGATCGGCGATTGCGAGACCCATGTGCTCCGGCGGGATCGGATCGAGCTTGGCTGAGGCTTTCTCGTAGAGCGAGCGCGCGCCTTCGAGATTTCCCCGCTGCGCGTGCAGAATCGCGACCGCGGCTTGAACCAGTCCCTGGTAAAAGAGTTTCGCGTCGCCGTCGGAGCGCTTCCAGACTTCCTCCCACGCTTCATGGCATTCGAAGAACTGCCCCTCGTTGAAGAGATCGATCCCGCGCTCAAAAAATTCGAGATCTGAGTGTCTCTTCACACGATTCGATGTTCGGTGGCGAAGATGACGGGGAAAGGCACGGTCAGAAAATTGGATTCGTCGGCGCGAACCTGCTCATAGATCTCCGAATTGCCGGAAGCGCGGACGGCGTCGAAATTGTCGAACCATACTTCTGCGACGCCGTTGTAGCGCGGCGTGCGGCCGTCGGCGTAACCGGATGCCAGCACATGGCATTGCACGTAGCGGAGTGCACCCGGAAGTTTCGCTGCGAGCGGTCCGTGGTGAACCCGCCAGTATGATTGGAACGCCGCCACGTCCATCCCAGCTTTGCGCGTGAGCAGCGACAAGGTTTTGACTGCGTTCGTCGGCGGCGTGCCATCTTTCTGAACGGCCTCGTGCGTGACGATCGATCCCGCCTTTGACGTATCGACAAACACCGCGTCGTCGGTGATCGCCGCGCGCAGTTTCGTCGAGCCGGCGATTCTTACGATCGTCTCTTCGTCGTCGAACCACGCCTCGGAAATTCCGTCGTACAGCGGTTCGTGATCCTTCCGATACGACGAGGACAGCGCGATCGACGCGACGTACTTGCGCACCTCCGGAATCGCACGGATAACCGCAGCATGCTGGTTCAGCCAGTACTCTCGGAACCGTTCGACACTCAGCTCCGGCCTGCGCTTAAAAAAGTTAAACGTCTTGATCATACAAGCTGCGTTGCGTTCAGACGCGACCGATCCACTTTTCGAGTTTTGGCGCCGCGTACGATTCGAAGCGGTCAAGCAGAGCGTTCGCGCTGGTCTCCACGATTAACATTGCGCGATGCTCGGAGCGGAGAAACCGCTCTTCGACGGCGTGGTCGAGGAACGCGATCAGATGCGAGTAGAAGCCCTCGACGTCGAGCAGTCCTGACGGTTTGTCATGGTCGCCGAGTTGCGACCAGGTCAGCATCTCGAACATCTCGTCGAGCGTGCCGGTGCCGCCCGGGAGCGAAATGAACCCGTCGGACAACTCGGCCATCAACGTTTTTCTCTCGGCCATCGAATGCACGACTCGTAAATCCGGCAATCCTTCGTGCGTAACTTCGTAGCGGAGGAGGGAGTCGGGAATTACGCCGATGACTTCACCGCCCGCCTCTAGCACCGTATCCGCGAGTTTGCCCATCAGGCCGACGCTCGCGCCGCCGTACACGAGTCCGAGGCCTCGCGTGACGAGGGTCTGGCCGAGCTCGACGGCGGCCTCAGTGTAAGCGGGCGAGCGGCCCGGACTCGAGCCGCAAAAAACACAAATCCTACCCATGCGATTAATTCTTGACTGTGCCGGGTTCCAGCTCGACGCCGACCGGGACCAGCACGCGCACGACCATGTTGTAGAACGCGACGTTCTGCACCAGTTCCATCAGGCGGCGTGTGTCGAGGAACGCCTTCAGCGCGTTCCAGGTCGCATCGGTCACGCGGACGTTATTGGTCGCCTCGACCGCGTAGCGAATCACGGCGCGCTCGTGGTCGCTGAAGGTCGGCGATTTCTCCCAATCAGCGAGCGCCTCGAGCTGCTCGCGCGAGACGCCGACACGCCGCGCGATATTCCAGTGATGCACGAACTCGTATTGCGCATCGGTCAGACAGCCGACGGTGCAAATGGCGAGCTCGCGCAGCTTGGGATCGAGCGCAGTCTTGTTGCGAAGCTCGCTACCTATCTGGCAGAAGCGGCGCAGCAGGTTTGGCGTATGCGCGAGCGCCTTGAAGATATTGCCGACGGTGCCGCCCCGCTCGGCGGCCAGGTTGTCGAAGATCACACGGTCGGCTTCGGGCAGGTCCTCGCGATTCAGATACGGTACGCGCGCCGCCATGAGTGCACCTCCAGCCGGTTCTGCTAGGCGAACAGCATCTCGGACATCGCGCCGCCGGGCGGAATCATCGGCATGACCGCTTCTTCCTTGGGAATCACGACGTCGATGAGCACAGGCCCGGGCGTGGCGAACGCTTCCTTCATCGTCGCGACCAGGTCTTTCGCCTTTTCAATGCGGAAGCCGTGCGCGCCGTATGCGTCGGCGAGCTTCACGAAGTTCGGCACCGACATCGCCGAGTAAGAATATCGCTCTGCGTAAAACTTCTCCTGCCACTGCCGAACCATCCCGAGGAAGTAGTTATTCAGAATGATTACTTTGATATCGACATTGTACTGAACTGCGGTACCGAGTTCCTGGATGTTCATCTGGATCGAGCCGTCGCCGCTGATCACCACTACCTTCTTGTCGGGCGCGGCGAAGGTGGCGCCGATTCCGGCCGGCAACCCGTAGCCCATCGTGCCCAGTCCACCCGACGTCAGCCACGAGCGCGGATGCTCGAACGGGAACATCTGCGCCATCCACATCTGATGCTGGCCAACGTCAGTGGCTACTATGCAGTCGCCCTTCGTGATGTTGTGCAGCTCGGAGATCACGTCGAGTGGAGAGACGCTCTCGCCGCGATGGTTGTTCTCGTAGAGCGGCTTGTCCTTCTTCCACTGGAGGATCTGCTGATGCCATTTAGTCCAATCGGCGCGGCGCTTCGCGATACTCTCGCGGCCTTTAATCTGAGTCAGCATGTCGGTGAGGACCGACTTGATGTCGCCGACGATCGGGATGTCGACCTTGACGTTTTTCGAAATGGACGACGGGTCGATGTCGATGTGAATAATCGTTTCGGCCTTGGGTGCGAACTCGGAAATCTTGCCGGTGACGCGATCGTCGAAGCGCGCCCCGACTGCGATCAGGCAGTCGGTGTTGCAGACCGCCGTGTTGGTCCCGTACGAGCCATGCATCCCGAGCATCCCGAGCCGCAGCGAGTCGGAGGCCGGGAACGATCCGAGTCCCATCAGAGTTTCGGTAACCGGAATACCGAGTCCTCTAACCAGCTCGCGCAATTCCGGTGCCGCGCCGGACCATTGCACGCCACCGCCGACGTAGAACAGCGGCGTCGAACTTTTTTCGATCGCTTCAATCGCGCGCTCGATCTGACGTGGATTGCCGCGAATCGTCGGCTTGTAGCCACGCAGCTCGATTTTCTCTGACAGGTGAAAAGCGTGCTCGGCCTGCTGCACGTCTTTGGGCAAATCGACCACGACCGGACCGGGCCGTCCGCTGCCGGCGATGTAAAACGCTTCCTTGATGATGCGCGAAATATCTTTGACGTTCTTGACCAGGAAATTGTGCTTGGTGCACGGACGCGTGATGCCGACGAAATCTGCTTCCTGAAAAGCGTCGTTGCCGATCATCGTGGTCGGCACCTGGCCCGACAGGACCACCATCGGGGTGGAATCCATGTAAGCGTCGGCGATTCCCGTGACGGTGTTGGTCGCGCCGGGGCCTGAGGTGACGAGGACGACGCCCGGGCGTCCGCTGACGCGCGCATAGCCTTCCGCCATGTGGGTCGCGCCCTGCTCGTGCCGAACCAGAACGTGCTTGATTTTCGAATCGAGTAGCGCGTCGTAGGTAGGCAGGATCGCGCCGCCGGGATAGCCGAAGATTATGTCGACGCCTTCGGCGATCAGGCTCTCGATAACGATTTGTGCTCCCGTAAGTTTTTTCATTTACCGATATTTTAGCCGCTTTTTTCCTTTGATTTGAGCCTACAAAGCTACACTACCCGCGGATGGCGGCACAACTTGTGCGCGGGACCGAAGCTTCAGCGGCGCGAATTGAATAGGCTCGAGCGTATGAAAGTCCGCGTTCTTGAACGTACCCAGATTGTGCCGAGGCCGATCGACGAGGCGTTCAAATTTTTTTCCGATCCGCGCAATCTCAAACGGCTCACGCCGGCGTTTCTTCAATTTAAATTTCTTTCGACGCCGCCCGAGACTGTTCATCCAGGCACTGAGATCGACTACCAGATTCGGCTGTATGGCGTGCCGGTGCACTGGAGGACGCGGATCGAAGTGGTCGACGCCCCGCACAAGTTCGTCGACGTACAGGAGAAGGGTCCGTACGCGCTGTGGCGTCACAGCCACTACTTCAAAGACGTCGGTGGTGGCGCGACCGAGATGAGGGATCGCGTCGAGTATGCGATGCCGCTCGGTCCTCTCGGTGAGATCGCATACCACTTATTCGTGGCGCGGAGCCTCGCGCAGATCTTTGAATTCCGTGAGCGCGAGCTCGCGGCGATTATGAGCACGTAGCTACGCGCGCCCGGAGTCCTAGTAGTGCTGAGCCGGGGCGAAGCGGCCGCCGCCCGGTTCCGTGCCCATCACTTCGTAAGTCTGATTATTGCCGGAGAACATGCCGCGCACCGTCAGCGTCTGGCCGGGCTCCATCTTGGCGAACGTATCTTCGCCGAGGCCGGTGACGTTGAAGTTGGGCCGGTACTGGCGGACCAACTCCCAAACGTCGGGCCAATGAATCCTCTGCTGCGGATCGTCAACGTAGGCGTCGTTGAGCACGAATTTGTAAATTTTCCCGTTCACGCCCATCGTGACCACCGGCTTGTCGCCGAAAATTTGTCCGGGCGCGGGCTTGGTGATGACCATCGTGGTGGTCACCGGAATCATCATCGGGTGCATCTGCGCGTCCGCGCGCGAGCCAATGAACACGACCGCCGAAAGAGCGATCGTAAGCAGAGTGAGTCGGAAAACAGTTTGTTTCATGGAAGTGACCTCGACCCCCCTCTCTTATCGATCATAGGGAGCGCGCAGGCGAACGATCAAGAAGGACATTTCGATGCGAACCTGAGTGCTGTAAGATGCCGTCAACGCGCCGAGTTGGCGCGCACGCTGCGGGAGGGCTCATGCGACTGTCATCGCTTCGAATTATTGGTGGAACTTTATTGGCGACGATGCTGTGTGCGTTGTCGCCCGCGCGAGCTGCAGTCAAACCCGGCGACGTAATCACCACAGACAATGCTTACAAAGTGGCCGAGCTGCTCAGCCCCGGCAACTACCAGCTCGTGCGCGGCGGTATGCAGTTGAGAATCGTGCCGACCGACCGGCTCGAATGGCCGCCGCCGTTCAGATCCGCGACCGAGAAGTACTCGTCACAAGTCCAGCTGACGCCCGACGGCGCGCTCACGGGTTACGTCGCCGGGCAACCGTTCCCGCTGCTCGACCCGAACGATCCGCAAATGGCGACCAAGGTGATGTGGAACTACAGCTTCCGGCCACTTTACAGCGACGATATCGACATGCGCTACCCGGAGGTGGCCACCTTCGCCCGCAACTCGACCGGCTGGCCGCTGAGCTACTACACGGTTGCGCACTTCGCCTTCTACAACAATATCGGCCGTATCGAGGTGCCGCCGATACCGACCGATCCGGATGCCTTGAGCAGCGGCCTGCGTTACCGCTTCGGCTTCTTTCCGTTCCTCGAACCGACGTCGATGCGCGGCTACGGGATGGTGCGCGAGCGCTACATCGATCCCAAACGCGAGGACAACGTCTGGGTCTACAGTCCCGGAACGCGCAAGCTGCGCCGCGAATCTGCCGGCCTGATGGCGGACAGTACGGGCGCGCTGCCGGGATTTGGCGGTGGCGGCGGCAGTGGCTTCGGTAGCGGCGCGGGCGGGGGCGCTGGAGCGGCCGCTTACGCCAATACGATCGATCCGGATTCGTACTTCGGGTTCTCGGCGAAGATTGAAGATTTCAACTACCGATTCCTCGGTGAGCGGCAAATGCTGGCGTCGGTGCAAGCCGAACATTCGCCCGCGCCGCAATGCCCCTTCGATGGCGGCAGGACGATCTGCCCGGAAAACTGGGAGATGCGCAATCTGTACGTGATCGAAGCGACGGTGAAGTCGGGCCTGGGCTCGACGATTCCCAAGCGAATTCTTTACATCGACTCAGAGGGATGGTTCGTCACGGCGTCGGATCAATACGATCGCGAGGGCAAGCTGTGGAAGACCATCGCGACCTTCAATACCTATCGCGATCGGCCTGTTCCCGACGCGCGAATCGCCATCTATCCGTACAAGCGGATGTTCCAGGTCGGGCTGGTAGATGAGGATCTCGTCAGCGGATACAGCTCGGTCGTTTATATGCCCGGCAAGACGGCGCCCGACCGCGAGTGCTGGTATATCGACATGGGAACCGTGACCAACGCGATGCTCGCGCCGCAAGCACTCCCGCACGAAGGGCACTGATCGGGAAAGCCCGCGTTATAGCTGCAGCACGAAGCGGATATCGCCGAGACGCAACTGGGTGCCGGAGCTCAGAAACGCTGAGCCGTGGATCTGCCGATCGTCGACGTAGCTGCCGTTAGTCGAATTCAGGTCCATCAGCTCGAAGCCGCCGTCACGGCGCATCAGGCGCGCGTGCTGTCGCGAGACGCTCGCATGCGGGATGACGACGTCGTTGTCCTCGCCGCGGCCGATAGATATCTCGTCCTTCATCAGCGAGTATTCCGCCGGGACCGGGTCGATACGATCGACGGCCACCAACCGCGCACCCTGCGTAATCCCCGCACCGCGCGGCGCAGTGACTGGAGATTGCGGCGGCCGCACTGGCGCACGCGTCACCGGGCGCGGTGCCGCTGAAGGGGCCGACGGCATCCGCAGGGAAGGTGCGCCCTGGGCCGCGACTATCGCCTTCAGCTCGTCAGCCGAGACGCCGAATCTCATGCGAGACAGCCCGAACAATCCCAAGACCGCGATCAATGGCACCGCGCCGTTCCACCAGCTGAACGAGAATTGCTTGAGCCCCGTGCCAGTCGTGTTGCCCTCGGCCGGGCCGCCCGAGTCATCAGGCACGTTGATCGCAGCGCCGCCGATGCCGCGCACCTGGTACGCGGTTTCAGCGTCGCCAGCCGTACCGTTGTAATCGATCTTCAGTTGAACACTGCGATTGGTGCCGTCTTCAATCGGCCGCGGCGTTCGATAGGTCAGCGAGTACTCCGTCGCGATCGAATGACCGATCTCGCGCACCAGCGACGGGAAGCGCCCTTCCTCCGTGATGATGTTGTACGAGCGGCCATGCGTCGCATCGACGATTTCCTGGTACTCGGGCGCGATGAACGGTGGCGGGACCACGCCGTAGAGCGTAAGTCCATTCTTCTTGAGCTGATCTGCCACCTTGGTGCCGGTCAAATCCGTAACCTGCACGCCGCGCGTATGATGGTCCCAGAAGGCCTGATCGTGAGAGGTGTCGGCCGAGCCGTCGCCGTCGTGATGGGGCGGGGCGTCGGTGACGATAATGATGATGCCTTCAGCCTCGGGGCGAAACGGAAACTTCGCCGCATAGGAAAGTGCGTCGAGCTGATCCTCGGGGATGTCGCCGCCGCCGCCGGCGTGCAGCGTGCCGACCCAGTCGCTGAATTGCTTGACGTCCGAAGTGAAGGATTGCCTATACGCGCAGTTGCAGTCGGGATACGCCGAGACGACGTAATCCTCGAAGGTTACCAGGCCGAGCCGGTAGTCGCGGCTGTTCGATTGCAGGTCCTGCGCAAACGCGATCACGTTTTGCTTGACGGCGTCGATATACGGCTGCATCGACTCGGTGACGTCGAGCACGAACACGATGTCGACGGGACGGCCCTGACCGACACCGCGGAAATCGATGATCTTGGCTTCCTTGCCGTCCTCGAAGACTTTGACGTTGTCGGGACGAAGATTGCCGACCGGATTGCCGTTTTCATCGGTCAGACCGAAATCGAGCTGGACGCCGCCGTCGGTGTCGAAATGCTCGAGACCGGGATTTCCGGTGGTGATCTTCAGGCTCGCATTCGCCGCGGCCACCCGAACCGCGAAAGCGAAACCGATCAGAACGAAAAACGTAAACACGTGGCGGCGCAGGCGGAGGTTTCGATACGAGGGGTTCATCGCTGGCAACAATTCTCCGGATCGAGATGGCAATCAGTCAAGCTCCATGTTCAATTGGACGCTCATTCGAGCGATTGTATTCTTGCCTTCGCACACTGGTTAGGTTATCCCAATCGCTGACTCAATTCTTCATTGATGGATTCCGAGTGAAATATTTTTTTGTGCACCGGACTGCTCGCGGTCTTATAATTCCACTAGCCATTGTCTTTTGCGCGTTGCTGGCAAACGCCGGTGCCGCGTGGGCGGGCAAAAATTCGTCCCTTGAAATAGGATTCGTGGGCGTCCCGCCCCCGGGTTTTCAGAATGTTCAGCTCAACGTCATCTCAGTTCGCGTCAATTCCAAGGCGACTGCCGGCCCCGGCAACGGCGGCTGGCAGACAATTCCGGCGCCGCCGGGCGTTGGTGGCTCCAATTCGAGCGCCGAGCTGCAGATCGATCTGAACAATCTGCAGGACACTCCGCAGCTCTTTAACACCGCCGGCGTGAAAGCCGGTACTTACCACGTCGCCGAGATCCGGATCGATCCGAACATTTCCGGATATTTGGTCCCCACCTGTCCGACCGCACCGCCCACTTTCGGTAACGCCGACGGATGCATCACCTATCCGCTGATGTTGACCAACACCAACAGTATTACGGTGGTCGATCCCAACGGGGTGGTTTCCGCAAAAAAGGGCAAGCTGTCGCAGTTGATCCTTAAAGTGACGCTGGGGAGCCTCGTGCCGCCTACGGTATCCGGCGGTGCATACACTGGAACGGTCACAATCACCGCACCGACGACTCCAATCCTCGGCACAATCACGGGCACCGTCAACGTTACGGGCACGCCGCCGTCGCCGTCGAGTGGCAGTAATAAGATCCGCAAGCTGTCGGTCACGGCCGAGGCGATCGGAACCAATACTCCGATTGCGACCGCCCCGGTCAAAAGCGGGAGCTATACGCTGTTCCTTCCTGCGGCGAATAATTTCGGAACGCTCTATGATCTGGCGGTGACCGGGGGAGGCGATAACCTCGCCGCACAGCGCCTGGCGCCACTGTTTCCGTTGTCAAATCAGCCGCTAGCAGCCGACTTCAGTATCGGCGTGCCCTCATCGCTGGGAAATTTATCCGGTCAGGTCACCGACGGCTGCAAGGCAAAGTCACCCATCGTCGGTGCGACGCTCGCGATATTGCTTCCGCCCGATGGCACCAGCGGAATCGATTGTTCGATTACCCCCGGACTATGCGTAGCCGTGCTGACCGCGAATACCGACAACGCCGGCGACTTCCCGCTGCCAGGATCGATCTCGACCCCACCTATGTTCGATAACATTCCGGCGCTTCCGAAAAGCGGCGCCTATGTGATGGAGGTTACTGCCCCGGGCTACGATCCTCTACTCGTGCAGGCGCAGCCGAGCATGGGCAATGGCCCCGGCGGGTGCGCACCGATCGGAAGCAGCACTTTCTCCAATTGCAACTTGACGCTGTCCACCGGCTACATCACGGGCAGCATTCCGATCACACCGCCATTCCCCGGGGAGACCACGCTGGTCCAGGTTTTCGCCGAAGACACGGGAACCAACAATATCGAGAGCTCGCTGCCGATGCCGATTAGCATCACGCATTCGAACGCCGCGAACTGCCCCTCAGGTCCATTTCCCGATTGCGTTCCTTTTACAATAAACGTCCCGACGCTACCGATTCCGGGAGCGACTCCGACGCCATCGGGGGCACCGCCCCGAGTGTTCGATCTGTTTGCAACGACAATCGATCTCTACCAGGGCAGCACCGACCCGTATCCGGGCCACAGCATCGCAGTGCAATCTGAGGTGACCGGGCCGATGCCTCCGACATCGCCGGGAGCATGCGCGACCGCAACCCCGGCTCCTTTCGCGCAATCGATCGAGTGCGTCGGTCACGGCAGTGTCCAGGGCAGCGTGGCGAACGCCAACCTCGGCACCTCGGTGGTTTTGGAGAAACCAGACCCTGCAATACCAGGTAATCTGGTGCAGATAACGACGACGCCGGTCGTCAATCAGGCGGAGAATCCCACTCCAACTAACAGCTACTCCTTCTGCGCTCCCGGCGGCGACGTTTACGCCGTTCAAAGGCTGCAATTGCCAAGCCCGGAACCCTCCGAAACGCCGTTGGCGGCGCCTTCGCCTGCGCTCGACGGCGCGGCAGTGCCCGTCACGATTCCGTTGGCGCCCGTGAACAACGCGTCGGCGACCCCGACCGCAACTCCGTCGGGAAGTCCGACTTCTACTCCAGGGCCACCTTCGGCCAAATGTCCGACGACCTGCACCAATCCCGACGGCTCATGCCCGAGCATCTGCAAAACCGTGATCCAGGGCCTCTGAAGTGATGCTGTCGATAAACCTAACGATGCGATATCTCGCGCGAACCGTGGGCTTGCCTGCGCTGGGCGTTGCGCTCGCGCTGGCACTTCCGGCGTGCAACAACCAGTCCGGATTCTCCGGCGCCGTCGGCAACACACCCAACGGCCCGCGGCTCGCTTCGTACCAGATCGTCGGCACGATAGGCACGCCGTTCACCGCGACCGTAGCGGATAGCGACTCGTCGTGGACGTTTCGGGGCAACGTCCCGCTCTCTGTCTTTATCTGTAACAACGATCTGCCGGCGCAGGTTATCGCGACTAAAACCACCAGCAGCACCGCCCTGCTGAGTCTCGAAATTATCAACGCCAACCACGTGGCCCAACTTCAGTCCACGAGCGCGCCCTTCGGCACGGTTTCGGTCCAGGCGGGCGGCGTGCTGACGTCGATTGCACCGCCGGCGGACCCGGACCTGCGGATTTTCGTTAGCGGTCCCAACGCGCAGAAGTACCAGGCGCTGGTCGAGGACAGCACAACCGGATTCATTATCAGCTCGCGTGCGCCGACTTTGATCCTCTTCGATAATCCGGACGGAAAGGTCGATGCGACGTTTTTCGGCGCGCAGGATTTCGGCACATTCACTGTCAACATGACGCTCGGCGGTATCGTCGTCGCGACCGTGACGGACGGGCCTAACGCGACGATTCGCCAGCCCTGACCCGCGCGCGAGGTTGAGTCAGCGCGGTGGCAGCGGCGCTATTCGCTCGCAGCCGCAGTTCATTTGACAGCCTCCGCCCATTCGTCATAGTTAGCCTCTTGTAGCAAGTGTCCATTCGAGAAATGCCCCTGGTTCTACCCGCCCCTGAAATCATTCTATGAACTCGCAGCTCGTGCGCCGGGTCCTGTTGGTAGTGGTGATCATCGCGATCGCCGTCGCCGCCATTCCGGCTTTTCACTACTACGGCTATCTCGAGAGCCACGTCACCACCGACGACGCGTACGTCGACGGCACGGTGGCGCTGGTGTCCTCGCGCGTCGCCGGCACCGTCACCAACGTTTACGTCGAGGACAACTGGACGGTTAAGGAAGGGCAGTTGCTGCTGACGCTCGATTCGCGCGACTACGACGTCAAGGTCGACCAGGCGCAGGCGATGCTCGAGCGCGCGCGCCAATCGGTCGACGAGCTCTATGCAGGGGTGGACGCTGCGAAGGCTGGCGTCGCGCTGGTGGCGTCGCAGCTGAAGCAGGCACGAATCGATTACCAGCGCGCGAAATCTTTGAAAGAACAAGGCGTCGTTTCCGCCGAGCAATACGACCAGGCTGAGACCGGCCTGCGCATCGCGGTCGCCGATGAAGCCCTGGCGGAGCATCAGTTGACCCAGGCCGAGGCCGCGTTGGGCTCGCAATACGACGACCATTCGCACTACGACCGCCCCGTTGTCAAACAGGCCGAAGCAGCTCTGGAAGCGGCCAAGCTCGATCTCGACTATACCAAGCTGACGTCGCCGTTTGCCGGCGTCGTGACGCACAAGAGTGCTCACGCCGGCAATCGCGTGCAGGTGGGAGAGCCGCTGATGGCGATCGTCCCGCTGCGCAAGCTCTACGTCACGGCGAATTTCAAGGAGACCCAGCTCACCGACGTGCGCGTCGGCCAGAAAGCGGAAATCGTCGCGGATATCTATCCAGGCTACACCTACCAGGGGCACGTCGACTCGATCAGCATGGGCACCGGCGCGGCCTTCTCGCTGCTGCCGCCAGAAAACGCGACCGGCAACTGGGTTAAGGTCGTGCAGCGCGTGCCGGTTAAGATTGTCATCGACGGGCAAGTGCCCGAAGACCAGCCGCTGCGGCTCGGCCTTTCGGTCGAAGTCGCAATCGATCTCGGCGATCGCAGCGGACCGTTGCTCACATCTATCGTGCAGGAGCGCTACCAGAAGGACGGCCAGACGCTGCCCAACGAGAGCCTCCAGATAGCACCGAGGCCTCCGTCGCAAACCGAACCGTCGCCCGACCAGCGTTCTCTGCAACTGCCCCATTAGTCGCTCGGCACCTGACACGCGTGTCAGGTCAATTGCGACGGACGGCACTGTGTATTACGCTGCGATTCGCGCGGACTTGTGCCCGCGCCTTCTAATGCTTGACCCTTTCGATATTGAGCGACGCCTCTCGATTTATCTCGACGCACCGGTTGCGCGCCTCAGCATCCTTGCCAGCGGATGGGAGACGACGGTCTTCGAATTCACGCTTGAGGCGCCGTCGAAATCTTTCGCCGCCATCCCGGTCGGCCAGCCGATGGTGTTGCGCTTCTACCAGGGCTCGGCCGCCGACGCCAAAGGCGCACGCGAACACACGACGATCGATCGCCTGTTCGCCGCACATTATACCGTGCCGCGTCCCTACGCCTTCGAGGCCGACCATCACGCGCTCGGCGCGCCGTTCCTGATCATGCAGCGCCTCGCGGGCGGCCCGCTGTTTGCCGTCCGCAGCTTCCCGAGTGCATTCAAAACTTTCTCGCTGGCATTCTTTTCCTTCGTTCGTGCGCAGTCCAAGCTTCACAAATTCGATCCCGCGAGCGCCGGCCTGCGCGAGATTCCGCACGCCTATGCGCCAATCGGTGCTGCGAGCACAGACTCGCCGTTGCTCGATCGGGTCCTCGCAATAATCGCCAATCGCGTCGAGACCGGCCCGCTGCCCGGCCTGCGCGAGGCGCTTAATCTCGTCACCGAACGCGCGCCCAGATTTCGCCGCAGCCCGGATTCGCTGGTGCACATGGACTATCACCCGCTGAACGTGATGGTGAATGGAGTGCGCGTGACCGGCGTGATCGACTGGGTGAACACCGACGTCGGCGATCGCCATCTCGACGCCGCGATGACGGCCGTGATTTTGTCGTCATCGGCGCTCGACAAGCCGCGATGGATGCGCGACAACCTCGTCGGCAACGGATTGCGCGCGAGCTTCGCGGCGTTGTACATGCCGCTCTACCACGCGATGGCGCCGATGGACTTCGAGCGTTTCCGCTACTGCCAGGCGGTCGCTGCCCTGCTGCGGCTCTCGATGATGGGCATGATGCGTGCGCGCGGTCCCGAGGTCGTCGGCTTTCGCCGTGAGGCAATCGAAGAAGTCACGCCCGCGGTCGTGCGGCTGCTCAGCCGCTACGCCACCCGCAAGAGCGGCGCGTCCGTCCGCCTCGATGCGCCCGCGCCGCAGCCCGCCTGAGTGGCGGCTCTCGGCCTATCGCATTCGCGCGAAAAAATCTGTAACTGGTTGGAGATGCGAAAGTGTTATGCGACCGCTTTGGTGTTGATTATGTGGTTCCTGATGCTGCCACCGCCGCTCATGCCGCCGGTGAAAGACGCCGCGGGCGACTTCAAAATGAATACCACGGCGCCGATGTCGCAATGGTTCAAGTACAAAACGTACCAGACCCAGGACGAGTGCAAGGCAACATTGACGCAGGTGCAGTCATTCTATAAATGCGTCGCGAGCAACGATCCGGCGCTGAAAAAGCCCGCCCCCGCCGCAGCCGGCGCTCCCACCACCTCGACGATGTCCGGCGCCGCCGCCAGCCACATGCAATAGCGTCACGCGCGGATTAATTCGCGCAGCACGAACGGTAAGATCCCGCCGTGACGAACGTACTCGACTTCCTCGGGCGTATCGGCGCGCATCGTCACTTCGAACTCTTTCGTCTTGCCGCCGGCTTCGGCGCGCACCTTCAGCGTCTGGCGCGGTTTGATTCCCGCCTTCAGTCCGGTGATCGAGAAAACTTCCTGCCCGGTCAGGCCGAGCGTCTGCCGATTCTCACCAGCTTTGAACTCGAGTGCCAGCACGCCCATCCCAATCAGGTTGCTGCGATGGATTCGCTCGAAGCTCTCGGCAATCGCCGCGCGCACGCCGAGCAGTTGCACGCCTTTGGCGGCCCAATCGCGCGACGAGCCGGTGCCGTACTCCTTGCCCGCGATCACGATCAGCGGAACGCCGTCTTTGCGGTAACGCTCCGACGCGTCGAAGATCGTCATCTTCTCACCATCCGGCAGATGGATCGTGAAGCCGCCCTCAACTCCGGGCACCATAAGGTTCTTGAGCCGGATATTCGCGAGCGTCCCGCGCATCATCACTTCATGGTTCCCGCGGCGCGCGCCGTACGAGTTGAAATCCTTCGGCTGCACGCCGTGCTCGATCAGATATTTTCCCGCCGGACTGTCGGTTGCGATCGAGCCGGCTGGCGAAATGTGATCGGTCGTGACGCTGTCGCCGAGCACCGCGAGTGCGCGTGCGCCGCTGATATCCGCGAACTCGCCGACCTTTGCCGTCACGCCGTCGAAAAACGGCGGCGCCTTCACGTACAGCGAATCCTCGGCCCAGCGGAACAGGTTGCCTTCGGGCACCTGCAGGCTTTTCCATCGCTCGTCGCCCTCGAACACCTGGCCGTACTCGCTCTTGAACATCGACGCGTGAACCGAGCCGGTCACCGCCGCCGCTACTTCTTCCTGCGACGGCCAGATGTCGCGCAGGTACACGGGGCGCCCGTCGGAGCCAGTGCCGAGCGGCTGATGCTCGACGTCGATATCCATCGTGCCGGCAATCGCGTATGCGACTACCAGCGGCGGCGACGCCAAGTAGTTGAATCTTACGACGGGATTAATCCGCCCTTCGAAATTGCGATTGCCGCTGAGGATCGCACACGCGACCAGGTTGCCCTGCTTCACCGCGCCCGCAATCCCCTCCGCAATCGGCCCGCTGTTGCCGATACAGGTCGTGCAGCCGTAGCCGACCAAGTTGAAGCGCAGCTTCTCGAGCGGCTCCGTCAGCCCCGCGCGCTTCAAATACTGCGTGACGACCTTCGACCCCGGCGCGAGACTGGTCTTCACCCACGGCTTGACCGTCAGCCCGCGCTCTACAGCTTTCTGCGCGAGCAGCCCTGCCGCCAGCATCACCGACGGATTGGAAGTGTTGGTGCAGCTCGTAATCGCCGCGATAACGATCGAGCCGTGCGTCAACGGAAACCGACCCTCCTCGGAATTCACCTCGACCTTGTGCGCGATATGACCGAGCTTCGATGCGAGCGCCGTGCTTCCGTCTGTCGACGCGCCGTTGCCGCCCTCGGCCACCCACTTCGTCAGCTCGGCGGCATCGACCGTCGGATGTCCTTCGAACTCCTTGGCCAGCTCGCGGCGGAAATCGCTCTTCGCCGCAGTCAGCGCGACTCGATCCTGCGGACGTCGCGGACCGGCCATGCTCGGAACGACGCTGCCGAGGTCGAGCTCGAGGGTGTCGGTATATTTCGGCTCGGGCGCATCGGGCGAATTGAACAGGCCCTGCGCCTTGCAGTACGCCTCGATCAGCTTGATCTGGCTCTCGCTGCGCCCCGTCAGCCGCAAATAAGTGAGCGTCTGATCGTCGACCGGAAAATATCCCATCGTCGCGCCATACTCGGGCGACATGTTGCCGAGCGTCGCACGATCAGCCACCGGCAGCGACTTGAGTCCCGGCCCGAAGTATTCGACGAACTTGCCGACCACGCCTTTCTTGCGCAGCATCTGCGTGACCGTCAGCACCAGGTCGGTCGCGGTCGCGCCGGGACGCAGCGCGCCGGCCAGCCGAAAGCCGATCACCTCGGGAATTAGCATCGGCATCGAGCGCCCAAGCATCGCCGCTTCGGCTTCGATTCCACCGACACCCCAGCCGACAACGCCGAGCCCGTTGATCATCGTCGTATGCGAATCGGTGCCGATCACGGTGTCAGGATAGGCCTCGCCCTTGTCCGACGAGAAAACCACCGGCGCGAGATACTCGAGATTCACCTGGTGCACGATCCCGGTGTCGGGCGGCACGACGCGAAAATTGTCGAAGGCGCCCTGCCCCCAGCGCAGAAAGAGATAGCGCTCCTGGTTGCGCTCGAACTCCAGCTGCGCGTTGGCTGCGAACGCGCCCGCGCTGCCGAACGAATCGACCTGCACCGAATGATCGATCACCAAATCAACCGGCTGCAGCGGACTGATCTTATCGGGGTTGCCGCCCAGCTTCTTGATCGCGTCGCGCATTACTGCGAGATCCGCGACCACCGGCACGCCGGTGAAATCCTGCAGCAGCACGCGCGCCGGCATGAACGAAACTTCGCGCTCGCCGCCCTTTCCGTTCCACCGGGCCAGTGCCTCGATCTGCCCTGTCGTCACGATCACGCCGTCCTCGCGCCGCAGCACATTCTCGATCATAACCTTGATCGAATACGGCATCCGCGCCAGCGAGAAGCCGTGCTTCTCCAGCGCCTCGAGTTTGTGAATCGTGTACGTTTTGCCGTCGACCGTGAGCGTCGAGCGAGCGCCGAAACTATTTGTCGCCATTGGTAGAGCCCTGCCTTCTGGTGCTAGCGAACTTGAAACGAAAGACCGCGGTTAAAGTATCACTTTAAATTTACCTGACGCGAGGCGCGGGCGGGCGCCGGGCCATGCAAACCGTCGAACACCAGCGAGCGGCCGTCCGAATGGAATCGCATCGCGGCCAAAATTCCCACTCGCGGCGACTCGAGCGCCGGCACGCCGTCGATTGAATCGATCCTGAAGTGCGGCTTCAGCGTCATCAGAGCCGCAACCGCAGCACCGAAACTCTCGTCGTCGACGTCGCCCTCGGCGCCGCTGATCATCGCGCGCCCCTGCAATCCTGCAATCACGCGGCCTGCGCGCACGACGATGACGTTACCGGCCTCGCGCGCAATACCGCATCCGGGCAGCATGGCGCCGTAGGGATTCGCCGGATCGATAGCGCTGAGCGCCACTGGCTTTTCGCGCGCCGGAATCAGATTGCGCGCCGCTTGCAGCATCTCGACCGCCTCGGGCAGCGCATATTGTTCGCCGGAGAGCGAGCGCACGAACCATCCGCGCCGAATCGCTCCGCCATATTCGAGCCGCCGCAGCGCGAAGGCGATTTCGTTCCACGAGATTTGCGTCGATTCAACAGCGAGCATCTCGCGCGCGAGAATTCCATGCCGCTCGAGCAGCTTGAGCGCGAGCTCGCGGGTCTCGTCGGCTCCGACGACGGGAGTTTCCGCCGCGCGTATCACCGACCAGCGGCCGGCGAGGCTCGACTTCAGCCGCGCGCGAACGGCGGCGTCGCGACGACTCGCCGGGCGGCGCGCGACCGACTCGAGCGCGCGTTCGGCGTTGCGATCGTCGGTGAACATCCGCAAGGGCGCAAAGTTGTCGTTGCTGACGCGTCCCGCCGCGGCCATCCGCCACAGCGCGGACAGCGCGTCACGCTCGGAAACGTTCGCGCGCTCGGCGACTTCGTCGAGATACTGCGCGCCTGCCGCTCCCAGAGCGGCTAAGACCGCCTGCTCCTTCGCGTCCACCGACGCAGCATCTTCGTGCGGCAAAAACAACGTAGCCTTGCGCGGGATGAAAGTGACTCGCGCGGGGACGCTCGGAAGGGGCGCGCCTTCTGCCGTTTCTCCCGCGACGGCGACCCACTTCATCTGTCCGCTCATGCAAACGAGATCGAGCATCTCGGGCCGGTATCCCGCGACGCGCGCCGGTAGAATGGCGTGCTCCCAAATCTCGGGCGTCGCCGCGACTCCCGATAGCTGGTCGAGCACGGCAGCGACTCCCGTCTGATCTGGCGGGATTTCGGTGCCGCCAACATGCATCCATCGCAGCCGAAACGCCGCGTACTCGTGATCGGCGCACGGTTCGATCTCGGCGCGCACGCGCGCGAGCGTCATGCGATGGATCCGTTCGAGGTTGTAGCGTTCGCACCACTGAATGACGTCGGCGCGCGTGAAGTGGCCTTGAAAAATAGCGCCCTGCCCTTCGAGCGCCGCGAGACCCTGTTCGATTTCCGATTCTTTAACACGCAGTCGCGTCGCAACCTCGCCCGCCGTCGTCGGCCCGCAAGTCTTGAGCGCGCGCCGCACGAGTTCAGTGCGCGCCTCGCCGCCGTCGCCGCTCGAATAGGCTGCTGCGAACAGCGCCTGGTCCTCGCTGGCGATAATTCGCTCGGTCAATTCGCCGCCGAGAATCACTCGCGCGATTCGCTGCTCCGCGTCCAACTCCGTCAGCATCGTCCGCGCCGATTCGCCGACTCGATCTTCGACCTCGCTTTGCGTCATCGAACCGTGGGCGCGAATCAATTCGAACAGTTCGTCGCGCGAGCGCGGCCGTCGGCCTGCGGCGCGGCCCGACACTTCGGCGACGACGCTCTCGACCGCCTCGGCCGACAGCAGGTCGGAGAGATCCTCTTTGCGGAACACGTCTTCGGCCATGCCGCGATTCATGCTCACGGTGCGCGAGCGGCGATTCGCGCGCTCGCCGTCGTCGAGGAACGAGTAGTCCCACGCGAGCAACAGGCGATGCGCAAATACCGATGGCGCTATCCCGTCAACGGCGACGACGCGAATCGCGCCACTCTCGATTCCCTCGAGCAGCTTGACCGTGCGCGGCAGGTCGGTGGACTCCTCCAGGCATTCGCGAATCGTTTCCTCGATCACAAAATGGTCGGGCAGCTCGATCGCGCCGGGTCTGTTCTCGAAGCAAGCCTGCTGGCCTGGGAAAATCGACGAGAGTAGCTCCTGCGAGCGCAGGCGCTGAATCCAGGCGGGAACTTTTTTACCGCGCGACGAACGCATCACCGCGAGCGCGCGCGTCGCGACATGGCGGAAGCGCACTTCGAACATCGGCGCCCCGAGCACCGCCTGCACGAGCACGTCGCGCGCATTGCGCGCCTTGAGCATGTCGAACAACGTGCCCAGCGGAAAACTGTGGCGCGAGTTCAGCGCGAGCAGCACGCCGTCGTCGATTGCGGACGCCTGTATCTCAAAATCAAACGACTGACACAGCCGTTTTCGGATCGCGAGGCCGAGCCCGCGGTTGAGCCGGATTCCGAACGGCGTATGGATGACGATTTGCGTGCCGCCGAGGCCGTCGAAGAAGCGTTCGACCACGATCGTCTTGGCGTCGGGAATCGCGCCAAGCGCCTCGACGCCCCGGCGCACGTAGTCGGCGGCTTGCGTGGCCGCGCGCTCCGACATCGCGCATTCGCTCATCAGCCAATCGACGGCTGATTCGCCGCGTTCGAGGCGACTCCAAATCTCGTGCCGCAGATCGCTGATTTCGGTCGACAGAGCGGGCGAGCGTCCTCCCGCCTCGGTGATCCAGAACGGCAGCGTCGGCGCCATCCCGGGCGCCGCTTCGACCATCAGGCGCCCGCGCGAGCTGCGCTGAATCTGCCAGGGCATCGAGCCGAGCGAGAACACGTCGCCGCGCGACGATTCCTGCGCGAAGTCTTCTTCGACGTCGCCGATTTTGCGGCCTTCGGATTCGATCACGACGTCGTAGTTGCCCGCTTCGGGAATCGTTCCGCCCGAGGTGATCGCCGACAGGCGCGCGGATCGGCGCGGGCGAACGCGCGCGTTGACTCGATCGAAGAATATTTTCGGCGCCGCACCCATTATTCGATCGGACAATTCGGCTGAAAGCTGTTCGAGCAAATGGCGCAGGCGGGCGACGTCGAGATCGCCGAAGTTATACGCGCTGCGGAGTATGCGCAGCAGCTCGCCTTCGGAGATTTCGTCTTCCTCGGCGGCGATCGCGACGATTTGCTGCGCCGCAATATCGATGCATCCCGTCGGAATTTCCACTTCGTCGAGATGCCCGCAGCGAATGGCGCGCACCGCGGCGCCGCACTCGAGCAGGTCGTCGGTGGTCATCGCGAAGAAGCGACCCTTGGGCGTAGCGCCGAGGCTGTGCCCCGATCTGCCGATGCGCTGGATGGCGGCCGAGATGGATTTGGGCGTATCGAGCTGGCACACGAGCTCGACGGCGCCGACGTCGATGCCGAGTTCGAGCGACGCGGTCGCGACTATCGCCTTCAGCTCGCCACGCTTGAGGCGCTGCTCGGCGAGCAGCCGCTCGGCGCGCGCGAGGCTGCCATGATGCGCCATCACTGCGTCGGTGCCGAGCCGCTTCTGCAGATTGATCGCGACGCGCTCTGCAGTTCGCCGGCTCAGGGCAAAAACCAGCGTCGTGCGATGCTCGCTGATGAGGCGCGCGACTTCGTCGTACATCGCGTCCCAATGCTGATGCGTCGCCAGCGGCCCAAGCTCGGGTCCGGGCGTGAGGACCTGCAAATCCATCGTGCGCACGCGATCGTGGGCGCGAACTATTTTGACCGGGCGCGGTGAGCGCGTGTGGTCGCGAGCAACGTCATATCCCGCCAGGAAACCGGCCAGCTTTTCGATCGGATTCAACGTCGCCGACAGACCGATTCGATTGGGCCGCGCCTGTCCGCGACTCGTCACTAATCTCTCGAGCCGCTCCAGCGTGAGCGCCAGATGCGCGCCGCGCTTGTTGCCGGCGAGCGCGTGGAGCTCGTCTACGATGACGTGGCGGACGGCGGCGAGCTTCTCGCGGAACTTGGGCGAGGTCAGCAGGATAAACAGCGATTCGGGCGTCGTCACGAGAATATGCGGCGGCCGGCGGAGCATCGCAGTGCGCTCGCTGGCGGAGGTGTCGCCTGTACGCAGGCCGGCGCGGATTCGCGAAAGATCGAGGCCCGACTCGGCGCCGACGTCACTCACGCCCTGCAGCGGCTCCTCGAGATTGAGGCGGATGTCGTTGGCGAGCGCCTTCAGCGGAGAAACGTAAAGTACCGAGACTTCGTCGCGGAGATTGTCGCGCGCCGCATCGAGCACCAAGCCGTTGATCGCCCACATGAAGGCGGCCAGCGTCTTGCCGCTGCCGGTCGGCGCGCACAGCAGAACGTCGAAGCCCTCGTCATTAGCAGCTCCGATTACAGGCCATCCGAGGTCCTGCGCGCGCGACGGCGCAGCGAAGCGCCGCTCGAACCAGGCGCGGACCGCAGGATGGAAGTCGTCGAGCGAGGTGGGCATTGGAAAAATATATCACCCGCGCGCGAGCTGGAAAAAACATTATTCAGCGCTCTTCGCTCGACAGTGCGAGGAACGGGCGGAACACTCCGTAAAGAGTGACCGCCGTCAGGAGCGCGAACGGCGTGAGCATCGCAAGCAAGGCCCATCGCTGGAGCGAAAATCCGCCGCATACCGCGCCCGTCAGATAGATTGCCCATAGCCCGAATGTCAGCGAGGCGTTCCGAAGCGCGACGATGCGGGGCGAAATCCTGATGGCTTTGAGGAAGCGAGAGCGAAACCGGCCACGGGTTCGATCGCGCAGCCACAACAGGTACTGCGAAAGACTCTCAGCGAACTTCACCAGTGATCCGGTCACGAACGTCGTGTACACGTTGAGGCCGCCGACTTCTCTGAGGACCACGTTCTGGATGCCCATGGCAGTCGCGAGCAGCGCTACCATCGCGAAAAATTTGCCGGCCGGCTGTGGCGGAATATCGGCCTTGAAATGGCTCCCAATTCCCGCCGCGATGAAGATGCCGATGAACAGCACCTCGAGACCGATCGCAGACGGAAACGGGACCTGGATTTTGCGTCGCTTCTCCGCTTCGTAGATGAACGATCCCAGCATCAGGCCGAAGACGAAGGTCAGAATCGGCCATCCGTGCCGCACGACGCCGGCCCAATCCAGCTGCGATATGTGACGCGCCATCCCGACCGTGTTGCCGGTCATGTTGGAGGTGTACAGCCCGTAGAGCGAGATGTAGCCGATCAGATCGACGAAGCCCGCCGCCCACGTCATCGCAAACGCGAGGATGACCTTCTCCAGCGTAGTCAGCGGTCCGACCGCGTTGCGCAATCCGCGTTACCTCGCCGGATACCTTACACCGGCGAGCGATTGTTGCCGAAGGGATCTGATCGTCAGCTAACAGATCCCTTCAGCAACTCGGCTGACCTCATCACAGCGTATCGAGGAAATTCACGAGGTCCTGCTGCTGCGAGGTCGACAGCGCCTGGAACCCTTGCGACGCGGCTTGTCCCTGGCCCGCGTGCAGCGAAATCGCCGTCGGCAAATCCCCCGCGCGCCCATCGTGCAGGAACACCGATTTCGCGCGCACGCCCCAGAGCGGCGCCGTGCGCATCATCGTCGGGCCCGCTGTGCCGGACGTGATACCGTCGCCGAGCGCGCCCATGCTGTGCAATAGAAAATCACCGTACGGATGAAATGTCTGGCTGGCGAGCGCCTGGTTGACCGTCGAGCTCATCGGGGTGCCGCCTGTTGAATTCGGGATAAACGACGCTGGATTGGATGCGGTCGTCAGCGACGGCGCGTGACAGCCGGCGCATCCCAACTGCGTGAAGAGCTTCGAGCCTCTCATCGCCGACGCGTTTTGCGGCAGCTTCGGCGGCGGCGCGAGCGCGCGCATGAAATCCGTGAAGCGGTCTATATCGGCGCGCCCATCCGGATCGATCGTATCTTCGATTCCCGTATCTTCGAGCGCGATTCCGTATTGAGTCACACCCGTCGCACAGCTGCTGGTGTCGACCGGGTTGTCGGGATTCGTAATACCCATCTCGTTGAGGTACGCGTCGCCCGAGAACGCGCGCAGAAATGCGTGGTCGTCTTTCCATCCGAAGCGCCCGACATGGGCCGTCGTCAGGAAATTTTCTGTGACCATCTTGGTCACGCCTCGAACCGAACTCGGCTCGTTCTGCGCCAGTTGGATAAGAGTCTGATCGGATATCGCCTCGACCAGGCCGTCGCCGAAGGTCGCCAGCGCGGCGCGCCCGGAAACGCAATCGCCGCCGGCGGCGAAGTTTGCGCTGGTCGGATCGCACGTCGGCAAGTCGGTGTTGAAGGTCGTGCGCGCGACTTCTTCCTGCTGACACGCCGACAGTTGGCATCCGGGCACAGTGATTTGGCATCCCAGCGGCTCCGCTTGCATTCCGGCCGCGAAGATCGGCACACCTCCCTGCGACTGCGGGCCGTTACGCAGCATATTGTCCACCGCGAAGATGTGCACCGGTCCCGGATCGGCATTGTCGCGCACGCGAATCTCGTTGATGAACAGGCCGCCGCCACCAGTCGCCGGCTGAGAATGGCATCCGGTGCAGGTGACGCTATTGAAGAGGGGTCCCAGTTGCGGGACGTCGTCGATTTCCTTGAAGTTGAGCTGTCCGGTCGCGAAGGTCGAGAGGTCGGGCAGACTCTTGCCGACCGCCGGCAGCGGCGCGCCGAAGCCGTCGAGATTGGTGGGATAAATGGGACTGGGCATGCTCGACGCCGTGCGGTTCGAGGGACCCGCATACGAAATCGTTTGCGCCAGCGCGAGCGCACATAGCATCAGAGCGACTACTCGGAGAACGGTTTGAGTCTTCATTGTCTCGGCTCCCCTGCCGGCGATGCGATTCACTTTCGTCAAATCGCAGGCGCGGCTGTTCCGAGGCGCCCGACGCGGCGAACCGCTCGAGCGCACACATCCACATCGAACTGCCGGTCGCGCTTTTTTTCAGGTCTCGCGTGACCGAGCAGTCACTTCGTTGGAACGGCTATGTCGTTTGGCTCATCGCGGGCCCTTGCGACCCGTCAGTTCGGCGGCTGGATTGATGTGCCGGAGGTTAGTTAACACTGTCGCTATAAGATTACAAGTCTATCAGAAGCAACTTTATTTTATCTTTTTATCCTATAAATATGTCGCTATATGCGCGCATAGGTAATGTTATCGGCAGATGAACTCCAGCATGCGCGCGATTGTTCTCACAGTGGGACGAGATTAGAGTCTGGTTCTTTCGAGCACACTACGGGGAAAGCCTGCGACCGACTCCCGGCTAGCGCATCGGTCACTTCAGCAATTCTGGCAGCCGCGTGGTGAATTCGCTGCGCGACAACGTCAGCTCGTAGCCGGCGTCGCGGGCAGCTTTCAGCGATTTCAAATCTACATGCGAGGCGAATCCGATCACGCGCGCGGCTGGCGCCGCGCCGCGGATCTTTTCGAGTGTGTCGAGCGCAGGAAACGCCCCATCTGACAGATCGGTAAATATGACTGAGGGCGGATTCGCCGCGCATCGCGCGGCTGCGGCCTCGATCGACGACGCGTAGTCGACCTCGGCACCGACGGCGGCGGCGACGGCGTCTATCTTCGCGCGAAAGAACAAATCGCGAATCAGTCCGAGCGCGATCACGTTGCTCATATCATGTCGGCGAGCTTCACCGCGTGCGCCGTGCCGTTGCGGAAGCGGGCGGGCGAAAACGCCGCGAGATCGATCGACGGCTCGCGCCCTTTGACCAGGTCGGCGATCACTTCTCCGGTAACCGCCGACAAAAGGATACCGCTGCGGAAGTGTCCGGCCGCGTACATCACGTTGGCGACCGTCGGCGACGGCCCGAGCACCGGCAGCAGGTCGTCGCTGGCGGGGCGCAATCCCGCCCACGCTTCGCGAAATGGAATCGACGCGATTGACGGCACCATCGCGCGCACGGCGCGCAGGATTCGTTCCATGCCATCGAGCGTGACCGACTTGTTGAAGCCCGCTTCCTCGAATATGGATCCGGCCAGGATTCGCCCGTCGCGCCGCGGCACCACTATTCCCGATTCCGAAAACAGCGATGGCTCGACCAGTCCCGGGCGCGCGTCGAAGCAAAGAATCTGCCCGCGCACCGGGTAGAAATGGATGCGATCGTCCTCGAGCCCGCGAATTTCTCCGGCCCACGCGCCCGCCGCGTTGATTATGACGTCGCCCGTCTCGAGCGAGCCGTCCGCCAGCCGCACGCCAGTCGCGCGCCCGCCGCTGACTTCGATCGAATGGACGAGAGCGCCTTCGCGGAACTCGGCGCCGGCGTGCGCGGCGGCGTTGATATAGGCAAGAGTCAGCTTGCGATTCTCGACGCGCCGATTGTTCGGCATGTGCAGCGCGAAGATGATTTTTTCCGACAGCACCGGCGCCAGCTTGAACGCCTCGCGCGGCGACAACTCCTCGACCTGTCCTCCGGCCGCGCGCTGCCATCGCGCGCGCGACTGCAAGCGCGCGCGCGCCACGTCGTCGAAAGCAACATAAAGAACGCCGTGGTCGTCGTATTCGGGGTCGACGCCACTCTCGGCGGTGAGCCGCTCGACGATTGCGTCGAAAGACCGCTTGCCCGCGAGCGCAAGGTCGAAGAACGCTCCCGGCTCATGTGCCTCCGCCTGCGGCCCAATCAGCCCCGCCGCGGCCCACGAAGCTTCCTGCCCGAGTCGCCCGCGCTCAAACACCGAGACCTGGACGCCCTCCAACGCGAGACGCCACGCGACCGAACTACCTATAATACCGCCGCCGATTACCAGAGCTTTCACGCAATCAAGACTACCCGACGCGCCACATCAGGCGAAAGCGCGTCGCGCAGCGCTCGGAAATTGTTGCGTCGATGCAACGCCCCGCAAATTCAATCTCTCGCAAAACCGTCAAGCTCTCAGACTTCGCCTAGCTTCATAGCCTCCTCGATTCTGGCATATTAAGTGCTGTCTTAAATGGGAAAGTGACGCAGAGGATTCATTGGATAAGAGTCTGAATCTCGATTCGGCCGGCGCTGGGGACACAGGTGGGTTCCTCAAAGACGCCGCCTGGATCAATCTCTACCGCATCCGCGCCTACAGCAAAATCATCATCGCGTTCGCATTGATCGCAATTCTTGCCAGCATAGCCTACAGCCGCAATCCGGCTGCGAAGAACTACCAGCCGCTCGGAATCGATTTCGTAAAATGCGCCGCCGCCTCGAGGCTCGCGCTCAAAGGACATCCGCAAGAGGCCTACGACCCCACGTCGCAATGGGCCGCGGAAAAAGCCACGATCAACGATCCCAGGATTGGCTTCGAAGTCTGGGACTATCCGCCGAGTTTCCTCGCGATGGTCCTGCCGTTCTCGTTGATGCCCTATGACCTGGCGCTCCTGCTATGGACCGTGCTGACTCTCGCAGCGTATCTCCTTGTCATCCGCACCATCGTGAAGGGACCAGACGCGATGTGGGTAGCTATCGCTTTTCCAGGTGCCCTTATAAATGTGCTCGACGGTCAGAACGGATTGCTAACTATGTCGTTGCTGGCCGGCGGCATCCTTCTGCTCGAAAACCGACCACTGCTAGCCGGCCTGCTATTCGGCCTTCTAACCTACAAGCCTCAGTTCAGTGTTTTAGTGCCTATAGTTCTAATCGCGACCGGTCACTGGCGCGCCCTCATCTCAGCCGGTGTAACCGTACTGCTTCTGGTAGCGCTCACCGCGTTGCTATTCGGGATACCGACCTGGCAGGCGTTCATCGCCAACGTTCCCGCGACCAGCCATAGGCTTCTCGTAGTAGGTGACGTGGGTTTCGGCAAGATACAAAGCGTCTTCGGCGCAGCCCGCCTGTGGAACCTCTCAGTCGCTGCCTCATACACCTTACAAGCCATAGTCAGCCTTATAGTTGCGGCTGTCGTCGTATGGATCTGGCGCCAGCCTGCGCCTTTCGCAGTCAAAGGTGCAGCATTGGTGACCGGAACCCTGATGGTCACGCCATACATGATCGACTACGACATGGCCCTGCTGGCTGCGCCGATCGCATGGCTAGCGTGCGAAGGACTTCGCAACGGGTTTCTGCCGTATGAGAAGTCGATCCTGTTTCTCGCGTGGATCTTTCCGTTGTTCGCGCGAGGGCTATCACTATTCGGCGGCCTACCGCTAACGCCGATAGTTCTCACCATAGTTATGCTCGCTATACTCCGGCGCGGCTCGACCACCTCTGACGTACCCGTAAGACCGCGGAGCCTCGCTCGACTTGAAGCAGTCTGAGCCGTCGCGCTACTCGCTCCTTTCGGCGTCGCCATGGACCGTTGTCCTGTCGATAGCGCTCTCTACGGCTGACAACTTCGCTGAGCCTGACCTGTGGATTCACATGCTCACGGGTCAGACCACTCTTCGCACCGGCCACATCCCGCGCTTCGATACCTATTCCTATGCGGCCGCCAACATGCCCTGGCACAATCATGAATGGCTGTCGCAGGTAGCTCTCGCCTTCTGCTACGCGCATCTCGGCATCTTCGGCCTGAAGCTTCTGAAGCTTGCGGTCACGACTATTCTGATAGGCGCATTAGCTATCGGTACCTCTGCCACCCGCGCGTCAGGCTCAGTGCAAAGGCTGACGCTGATTGTAAGCGCGGTGGCGATATCCACCCAGATGCAATTCCGGCCTCAGCTGTTCACCTTCGCGATGATGGCGGTCGTGATGGCGTCGCTGGCAATCGAAGTCTATCGCGGCCGCGCAGTCCTATGGCCGCTGATTCCGATGTTCGCGCTATGGGCCAACTTTCACGGCGGCTACATAGTAGGACTCGGCGCGATGGCCGTCGCTGCCGCAGTGTTTCTGTTGCAAGGATTTCTATTCGGCGACACCGCCCGCAAAACGTCAGCAATCCGGCTCGGTCTGGTCACCTTTGGATGCGCCGCTGCCACCATCATCAACCCATTCGGCGTCGGCCTGTGGATGGGAGTGTTTCATTCGGTCAACGACCCGCTGATTCGGCAGATAGTCGCTGACTGGGTGCCTCTGCCGAAGCTGATGCTATCCATGTTGCGGAGCGACCCGTCGCAATTGCTTTCGGACGCAGCGCCGCTCCTGATGTTCGCCGCATTCGTCCTGTTTGTCGCGCTGGCTCCCGACCTTGAAGACGCCGCGTTGCTGGCGGTCGCAACGATGTTCATCGGCGCCGCGTTCTGGGCCGCGCGCAACGTCGCAATCGGAGTGATCGCCGTCACGATTCCACTCGCGCGGCACGCCACCCTCGCCTTCCAGCGCGGCGCGAAGTTAGAACCCGGCGCGCAACCAGTCTCCAGCGACGGACCGCCGGGCTGGATGCTCGCGATTTGCGCGCTCGCCGTCGCACTTGTCGGTGGAACTTTCTCAAACCGCCTCAAGACCTGGAAGCCGGTTCCCGTGGGCGCCCTTGCCTTCATGCAACAGAATAACCTTCACGGCAATATGCTCTGCCAGTTCGAATGGGGCTCGTGGGTGCTGTGGCACCTGGGCGATTCGTTCAAGGTTTACATCGACCCGCGCGGCGAGCTGGTTTATTCCGACAAGCAGGAGCGCGACTACGCGATCTTTTTTTACGGGCAGAGTAACGAGTTGCTCGACGCATACCCGCACGACTTCGTGCTGATGGGCACCGCGACCAAGGGCGCCGACGTTGTCCGCAAAGACCCGCGCTGGCATGTGCTGTATACCGATCAAACCGGCACGCTCTTCGGCCGCGCCGCATTGCCGGGAGAGTCGCCCGTGACCGGCAACGTCGCCGGCATCGACGGCAAGCCCAAAGACACCTATTTTCCCTGACGCGCCGAATGATAAATGTCGTGCATGGCACGGCGACTTATCAAAGGACTCGACACCAAGCTGATTCACGCCGGCGAACCGGAGCCGCTCATCGGCGGCGCGGTCACGATGCCGATCTTTCAATCCTCGACCTTCGAGTACGTCGGCCAGACCAACTACCACGACCTGCGCTACATCCGGCTGAACAACACGCCCAATCACACCGTTCTGCACGCAAAGCTCGCCGCGCTCGAGAACGCCGAGGCTGCTGTCGTGGCAGGCAGCGGTATGGCAGCTATCTCAACTGCGCTCTTCACCGTGCTGGCCGGTGGCGGACATCTGCTGGCGCAGGACTGCGTCTACGGCGGCACGCACGACCTCTTCGTCGAGGAGTTCCCGCGCTACGGCCTGTCGGTGGATTTCATCGACGGCGACGAGCCGGACACCTGGCGCGAGGCGCTGCGTCCCAACACCAAGGCAATCTACGTAGAGGCGATCTCCAATCCGCTGCTGCAGGTGAGCGACCTCCAGGCGGCTGTAGATTTCGCGGCGGCGAACGGGCTGCTCTCGATCATCGACAACACGTTCGCGAGCCCGGTAAATTTTCGTCCCGCGGAAATCGGCTTCGATCTCTCGCTGCACAGCGGCACCAAGTATCTCAACGGTCACACCGACATCGTCGCGGGCGCCGTGATCGGCAGTGCGGAACTGGTCGAGAGTGTGAAGCATACGCTGAACCACTTCGGCGGCAGCCTGGATCCGCACGCGTGCTTTCTGTTGCATCGCGGGATGAAGACGCTCGCCGTGCGCGTGCGGCATCAGAACGAGAGCGCGCTGAAGATTGCGCGATGGCTCGAGCAGCATCGGGCGGTGGCGCGCGTGAACTATCCCGGGCTCGAAAGTCACATCAATCATCTGCGCGCGTGCGAGTTGTTCGACGGCTTCGGCGGCGTGCTGAGTTTCGAGCTGGCGGGCGGCCTCGACGCGGCGCGGCGTTTCATGGATCGCGTGACGATACCGATAAGCGCGCCGAGTCTCGGCGGCGTCGAGAGTCTGATCACGCGCCCCGCAACCACTTCGCACTCGGGCATGTCGGCCGCGGAGCGCGCACGTGCGGGCATCGGTGACGGCCTCATCCGGCTGTCGGTCGGCCTCGAATCGAGCGACGACCTGATCGAAGATTTCGAGACCGCGCTGAGCGGCTAAAGAGATTGCGCTCGCGGGCAGAGCATTTTGGGACACCCGCCGCGACAGCGCGGAAATTCAGATAGAGCAGCCAGCGGCAAGCTGCGATAGCAAGTCGTTGCGATCTTTCCTGAGGGCATTGGACTTGCTTGCTGATGACCCGTGGACCCTCAGATCGACACGTCCGCCGACTCCTTAGGAATTGGTGGACGGCAGTATGCGCACAACGCAGGGACTGCGTCGGTTGCGCCTCGAGTCGGCGCCGATGCAACCGTCGCCGTCGAAGCAATCCTCGCAAGCGGTTTCGTTGCAGCGTTCGACGATGCCGCCGAGGTCGATAAGAACTTTGTACTGGTGTCGCCGATCCTGCGTGCGGGCGCATTGGCGATCGTCGCGTTTCAGGCCGGGTATACGCTGCTTGATCGCGCCGAGTATCCGCAGAATTTCCCGCTAACCAGCTCGCTTCACGTCGCGGGCATCGTGCTGGCGGCGCTTGCGCTGGCTGCCTCGCTGTCGCCGTGGGCGGTCGGGCGATGGCGGCCGCTCGCTCTGGCTATGTGTTCGTCGAGCATCGCCATCACAGCCTGGATAGCGGTGATCGACAGTGACAGCGACGTGCTGGTCGCTTCGATACTCCTGCTATTTCTCGGCGCAGGCTCTTCGATCCCGTGGAACCCGCGCTGGCAGGCGGCGCTCGAAACGAGTGGCCTGCTGGCCTTGTTAGGATACTCGAGGATCACGGCGAATCCGGGTTCGAATCTGGCGATCGCCTGGACGATGGTTATCAGCGCGCTGGTCCTGTCGCAGCTGATTGCGGTCCAGAACACGCGCTATCGATACAAATTGGCCGAGCATTTGTGGGCGCTCGCCGCCAACCACCGGCTGCTCGTGCGCGAGATGGAACTGCGCGCGGCGGAATCGACAGCCCGCGAACGCGATCTCCTTCGACTGCAGGAAAGCGAGACGATGCTGCGCAAGCTGTTCGACGCGAACCTGGACAGCATGGCGCTCAGCAACACAAGCGATGGAACTTATATCGACGTCAACCAGGAATTCGTCCGCCGCACCGGCTTCTCGCGCGAAGAGTCAGTTGGGCATCACTTTTCCGAGCACAACATGTGGATCCATCCAGATGAAATGATTGCCTTCTTCGATCAACTCACCAAAACCGGCGAGGTCAGGAACCTCGAGGTTGCGTTCCGCATGAAGGACGGATCGGAACGGCCGATGCTCCTCTCGGGCGCGATAGTGGATGTCTACGGACGGCTCTGCTGCCTGACTATCTCGCGCGAAATATCCGACCTCAAGATGACTCAGCGCGAACTGGTCGCCGCACGCGAGCAGGCGCTGGCCGCGTCGCGCGCGAAGACAGAATTCCTGTCGAGCATGTCGCACGAGATTCGCACGCCGATGAACGCGATCCTCGGGATGGCTGATCTGCTGATGGAGACCGACCTCGGCGACGAGCAGCGGCGATACCTGGGCACCATCATCAGCAACGGCAACGTGCTGCTCGCGCTAATCAACAGCATCCTCGACCTGGCCAAAGTCGAAAGCGGGCGAATCAGCCTCGAGGCGGTCGAGTTCAACCTCAAGGATGTGACCGAGAAAGTGCTCGAGACGCTGGCGACTCGCGCGCATGAAAAAGGCCTCGAGCTGATGGTGCGTTTTGCCCCCGAGGTGCCCGAATTCGCGCTCGGCGATCCGATGCGGCTCGGCCAGATCCTCATCAACTTGGTCGCCAACGCGATTAAGTTCACTGCCACCGGACAGCTGCTGGTGTCAGTCGAGCGCGACCCCGACTCCGCCGCCGCGGGCACACTCAAGTTCACGGTGACCGACACGGGAATCGGAATCCCGGCCGACAAGCTGCATCTGCTGTTTCACGCATTCAGCCAGGCCGACTCATCAACCTCGCGCCAATACGGCGGCAGCGGCCTCGGACTGGCAATCGTCTCGCGGCTGGTCGCGCTGATGCACGGCAAGGTCGCCGTCACGAGTGAGCCCGGCACCGGCAGTGTATTCTCATTCTCCGCACAGTTAGGGACTGCAACCACGCCGGCGCTGTCGACAACGTGCGGCGAAGCTGCCGCACTCGACGGCGCAGGAATTTTGCTCGTCGACGACAATGCCGACAACCGATCAATCGTCGCGGAACTGCTCAGGGCGCAAGGCGCGCGGGTAACGCAAGCGGCGACTGCTGCGGAAGTGATGGCGGAAATAAACCGCGGACCGCGTTTCCAGGTAGCCGTGATCGACGGCGCGCTGCCGGCGAATGGAGAGCTCGAGATCGCGCAACAAATCGTCGCCGGCGGTTCGATGATGCCGCGGATCGTTATGATGCTCAGCAGCACCGACCTGACCGGCAAGGTCGGGCGTCTGCGTGCTCTTGGAGTGCACGACTATATCGTCAAACCGGTCCGGCGCGCTGAATTGTTCGCCGCGATCTTGCGCGCTCGCGAGGGAGTGCGGGCCGAATCGCGCGGGGACAAAGTTGCGCCGGCCGTGCCGCCGCCGCCATTTCTCGATCGGCCGCTCAAGATTCTCATGGCCGACGATTCGCAGGACAACCGCGCGTTGATTCGCGCCTATCTGAAGAAAACTCCGTACCATCTCGAAGAAGCCGAGGACGGGCAGCAGGCGATCGACAAGTTCATTGCCGGGCAGTTCGACGTGGTGCTGATGGATATCCAGATGCCGATTGTCGACGGCTACCAGGCAACCACCGCCATCCGCGGCTGGGAGAGAGAGAACAATCGCCGCCACACTCCCATCGTGGCGCTGACTGCGTCGGCACTGGAAGAAGCGGTGCATCGCAGCAAGGCCGCGGGTTGCGACGCGCATGTGACCAAGCCGGTCAAAAGATCGACGCTGCTCGAGGCCATTCACGACGCAATCGAAAAGACACCGCCCGACAGCGAGCCGGCGGCCGTCAGCAATCTCAAGGAGGAAACATGCCGGACCGGGTAATTATTGAAGTGGACGAGGATCTGAGCGATCTGATTCCAGGCTTTCTGGCGCATAAACGCGTCGACATCGACAGCGTTTTCGAGGCAGTGGCGCGGCGCGACTATGCGGCGATCGGCCGCATCGCGCATCGCATTAAGGGTGAAGGGGGCAGCTACGGATTCGACTCGATGACGGAGATGGGGCGCTCGCTCGAGCACGCCGCCGCGATCCGGGACAATGGCGCAGTGACGACGCTCGCGCGTCAGCTGCTGAGATACCTCGATCAGGTCGAGGTAGTGTTCCAGCCGTCAAAAGAATAGCGAAACTTTCTTGCTATCAGCTCGACGCCAGGTCGGTGCCGTGTTCGCCGAGTGTCGCGCGGCTCAGGCCTTTGAAGGCTGGCTCGGCGTCGGCGATCGCGGTGAAGATGACGTCCGCAGTGTGCGGATGTTCTTTGCCGTCGAGTGCTTGGCCCAGCCGCGCGATCGCCTCGATGCCCGCGATGGCGTTTCCCGGCGGCGGGAATGCCGCGTTGATTCGCTGCACCCGGCCCTTGAAGTTGGTAAAGCTGCCGTCGATTTCCGGATACGCGGCGATCGGCCAGATTTGGTTAGCCATCTGGCAAGTCTCATTGGCGTCGGTCGACAACACCAGCATGTAGTCGAGCGCGCCGAGGCGCTTCACGAACTCCTCTTCACCGAGAGCGCGAACCAGGTCGGCGCGAAATGCGATGAGCATCTTGAGCTCGCCCGACGCGACCGCCGCTGCCAGGCCGTCGAGTCCGTCGGCCGGCAGCCCCAGTGCGGCGAGTCCGCGCGTGTTGGGATTTTTGTTGGCGCGAATCAGCAGCTCGTCGTCGCCGCTGGCGCCCGGCGGCGACCAGTTGAGTGTGGCGATTCGGTCCGATCCGATCACGCTCTTCATCAGTTGCTTCAACGCGAACGCTTCCTCGTTGGTCGAGGTCGCATCGACGACCGCGGCGATTGAATTGGGGCCGTTGCTGCGCTTGTAGTCCGCGATAATCGACGCCGCGCGCCTGATACCTTCGCCCCACGGCTCGACCACGAGCTGATCCTTGGCCTGCACGAGCGGCGAGGTGAGCCGCGTCTCGTTCTGCAGCACAGGGAAGCTGTGGCGCCCTTCGTCGCACATCCAGTAGTCGTTGATGCCGGGGTTGTAGCGCGGCTTGAAGCGGTAGATGCGGCCGCGATGGTGATGGATGTCGATGGCGCATCCGCGCTCGCATCCGCCGCAAACCGACGCCGTGCGATGCAGGTACCAGACCCGCATGCGGAAGCGAAATTCTTTTTCAGTGAGCGCGCCGACCGGGCAGATGTCCACGACATTGCCGGCGTACTTGTTATTGACCGGCTGGCCGGGATTGATGTCGATGCGGTTGTGATCGCCGCGCTCGAAAATCGCGAGTTCCGAGGTCTTTGTAATCTCGTCGAAGAAGCGCGTGCATCGCGCACACAGGATGCATCGCTCCTGGTCGAGCATCACGCCCGAGCCGATGTCGATCGCCTTGCCCTTGTGATTTTTCTCCGGCAGCGGAAAGCGCGACGGCTGCTGATCGTAATCCATGTAATAGTCTTGCAGCTTGCACTCGCCCGCCTGATCGCACACCGGGCAATCGATCGGATGATTGATCAGCAGGAATTCGAGCACCGCCTTCTGCGCGGCCTTGGCTTTATCGCTGGTCGTGTGGACGACCATCCCTTCGGCGACGCGCGTGTTGCAGGCGATTTGAAGCTTCGGTGCCTTTTCGACTTCGACCAGGCACATGCGGCAGTTGCCGGGAATCGACAATCCAGGATGGTAGCAATAGTGCGGAATCTCGATGCCAGCGAGTTCCGCCGCGTTGATGAGATTCAGACTCGCGTCAGCGTCGACTTCTTTGCCGTCAATCGTCAGCGTGGGCATAGGATTTTCTCACGCGGCCTGCTGCGCCGGTCCGTTCTTGTTCTTGAACGGGCAGCGCCCGAGCTTGATATGCGCTTCGAATTCATCGCGAAACTTGGTGACGTAGCTCTTCACCGGCATCGCGATGCTGTCGGCGAGCACACAGATCGTATTGCCGACCATGTTGTCCGAGATGTTGTTCAGCAGCTCGAGCTGTTCAATCTTGCCCTGCCCCGCTTCCATCTCGGTCATGATTTTTTCGATCCAGCCCGTCCCCTCGCGGCACGGCGTGCACTGGCCGCACGACTCGTGATGGTAGAAGTGCGCGGTCGCCAGCAGCATGTCGATCATGCAGGTATCTTCATCCATGACGATGACCACGCCGGAGCCCATCGCCGAGCCGATTGCGCGCATCGAGTCGAAATCGAAAAGCGCGCGGTCGGTCTCCTCCTTATTGAGGACCGGGAATGAAGAACCGCCCGGGATGACACCCTTGAGCAGCTTGCCGCCGAGGATGCCGCCGCCGAAGTTGTAGATGATTTCGCGCAGCGGCGTGCCCATCGGCAGCTCGTAGAGGCCCGGCTTGTTCACGTGACCCGACAGGCAAACCAGCTTGGTGCCTGGGCTCTTCTCGGGGCCGATCGATTTGTACCAATCGGCGCCGCGATTGATGATGTGCGGCACGTTCGCCAGCGTCTCAATATTGTTGATTACGGTCGGGCTGCCGAACGCGCCGACGATGGCGGGAAATGGCGGCCGGTTACGCGGATAGCCGCGCTTGCCTTCGAGCGATTCCAGCAGCGCGCTTTCCTCGCCGCATATGTACGCGCCCGCGCCTTTATGGGTGTAGATGTCGACGCCGTAGCCTGACCCCATCACGTCCTTGCCGACGTAACCGGCGGCGCGCGCCTCGGCCAGCGCCGCGTCCATGCTGCGCTGCTGCACGGTAAATTCGCCGCGCATATAGATGTACGCGTTATGCGAGCCGACCGCGCGGCACGCGATCAGGATCCCCTCGATGATGGCGTGCGGATCGTTTTCGAACTGATAGCGATTGGCGAAGGTGCCTGGCTCGCTCTCGTCGCCGTTGACGCAAACGTAAACCGGCTTCTTCGAATCCTTCGGGATGAAGCTCCACTTGACGCCGGTCGGAAACGCCGCTCCGCCGCGACCGCGGAGATTCGAGTTCTTGACCTCGTTGATAATATCTTCGGTCGACATGTCGAACGCCTTGCGCAGGGCCTTGTAGCCGCCGTTCGCGACGTACACATCGAGCTTGCGAAGGTCAGGGATGTCCAGCCAGCGAGTCAGTATCCGTTCCATGTGAATCCCGGTTTTTTGTTTGCTGGTTGCGAAGTTCAGGCGGGATGCTTTTCGCTGAGCGCCATCAGTTTCTGCTTCTGTCCCTGGATTTTGCGCTGCAACGCCATCAGCGCGTCGAGCACGCCTTCGGGCCGCGGTGGACATCCGGGAACATACACGTCAACCGGCACGATCCTGTCGATGCCCGGCAGCGTCGCGTAGTTGTCGTAGAAGCCGCCCGTCGACGCGCACGCGCCAAACGCCATCACCCATTTCGGCTCGGTCATCTGATCGTACACGCGGCGCAGAATCGGTCCCTGGCGGACCGTCACGGTACCGATGACCATCAACAGGTCGGCCTGGCGCGGAGTGAAGCGCGGCAGCAGCGCGCCAAAGCGATCGATGTCGTACGGCGACATCGAGAGCGACATATATTCCATCGCGCAGCATGCGGTCGCGAACGGATATGGAAAAATCGAAAATTTACGCGCCCAGCCGAGCGCCTTGTCGAGCCGGGTCAGGACCGCGGTATCGCCGAGCAGTATCTCGTCGCCCTTGGCCGACTCGAGCCCGCTTTTAGTTAATGCCATTGTTGCCTCTGGCGCTTGATATATACGTTAGATCGATTCATTTGAAGGGTAGCAAGCATCGCGTCAGCCCGTCAACGAAGTCTAATGAAGCAGCCGTTCTGAGTGAAGCCAAACTTGCACTGGCGACGCGTCATCGCGATGGCCGAAATCGTCGCGCTACTGGCCATGTGGGCGTGCTCCAGGCCGGCGAAGCGTCCGGCACCGCCGCCGGTCCCGGCAAATATTGACGAGCTCAAGTCCGCGGTTGCGGCGATTCTGAAAAAATATAACGTGCCGGGCGCCGGAATTGCGCTGGTCACGAAAGATAAAGTCGTGTGGACGGGCGGCGTCGGCAAGGCGGACCTCGCGAGCGATCGCGACGTGACTGCAGACACGATGTTCCGCGTCGGATCGATCACCAAGGGCTTCGTCGCGTTGTCTGCCCTGCAGCTCGCCGAGCGCGGCAAACTCAGCCTCGACGCGAAAGTTTCGGACCTGGCGCCCGAGATACCGGTCGTCAATCCGTGGGCGGCGACGAATCCGGTCACGCTCGCACAACTGCTCGAGCACACGGCGGGCTTCGACGATTTCTCGCTGGCGGAGTTCTACGATTTCGACGCGTCACCCGACGATCCTCATCCCCGGCCTCTGCTGTGGACGCTCACCCATTTCAACGGTCCCGAGCATGTGCGATGGCGCCCCGGGTCACGGACCTCGTACTCGAATCCCGGCTACGGGCTGGCTGGCTATATTGTCGAGAAAATGGCGGGCGTGCCGCTCGAAAATTACATCGCAGGAAATATTCTGCGTCCGCTCATGATGGCGCATTCGGACATGCGGCTGACGCGCGCGGTAAAGGACGAGCTCGCGCAAGGTTACGAACACGGAAAGCCGGTGCCCTACTTCCCGATTTTTCTGCGGCCCGCGGGCGAGATGAAGTCGTCGGCGAACGAGATGGCGCGATTCGTTCGCATGATGCTGAATCGCGGCGAGCTCGACGGCGTCAGAATCGTCAGTCCGGAATCCATCGCGAGAATGGAAACGCCCGAGACTTCGCTGGCCGCGCGCGCCGGCCTGAAGGACGGCTATGGGCTGGGCAATTTCGCGGACGACGAAGAGCCGCTGAGGCAACATGGTCACGACGGTGGCATCGACGGCTTCCTGTCGCGCTACGTTTACGTGCCGGAGGCGGGCGTCGGCTATTTTTTTTCGATCAATGATTCTTCACCGAGCGGCGCCGAGCGCGCCGTTCATGAGATCGAGCAGGTGCTTTACGCGTACATGACGCGCGGCACGCAGGCGCATCAGGAGCCCGCGACGAAACTGCCGACGGGGGCGTCGGAGTGGACGGGTTACTATCAGTTCGCGTCGCCGCGTGAGCAAAAGCTGAGCTACATCGATCTGCTGTTGGGCGGCGAATTCGTCAGCATCAAAGGCGACACTATGCGCGCGCGGCCGGTGCTCGGATCGGCGCGACCGTTGATCCCCGTCGGCAATAACCAGTTCCGCAGCAAAGAGAGCGAAGCTGCGACGACCATCTTCACCACCGACGGAAAGGACAATCCCGTGATGGTCCTGACGGCGCCGCCCGACATCCCGATTCCCGCCTACTACGTCAAAACGAATCCGGTGTGGCCGATGATACGGCTGGTGCTCGTGTTCGGCGCGATCGTCGTGATGCTGTCGTCGATCATATTCGCCTTCATCTGGATCCCCCGCGGAATTCTCGGCCACAACGTCGAGCATCTCGCGATCCGAATACTTCCTCTCCTCGCGACGCTCTCGCTGATCGCCGCCTTCGCAATGGCCCTGACCTCAGCGCCGGTCTATCTCGCGCGCGAGGGCGCGGCGTCTGTCACCTACTTCATCGGTACGATCGCATTCGCGATTTTCTCGCTGATCGGACTCGCGCTCGTGCTCGGCTCGTGGCAAGCGCAGATCCATCGAGGCGTGCGCATCCATTCCTTCCTCGTCGCATTGGCCTGCGTTGGCCTGACGAGTTACCTCGCCTACTGGGGTCAACTCGGCGTCAGGCTATGGCAGCCGTGGTAAGCGTCACGACACCCGCAGGACGCCGGCGCCTTTGATTTCATCGTGCTTGAGCATCTGGAGCGCGACGTTCGCCTGGTCGAGACCGAAAGCGACCGTGCTAATGTGAATCGGGATTTCACCGGCCAGCTTCAGGAACTCCTGGCCATCGGCCCGAGTGTTGGCCGTCACGCTGCGAAGTTCTTTTTCGTAGAAGAGATGCTTCTCGTAGTCCAATACCGGAATCGGACTTAGATAAATTCCCGCGATTGCTAGGATGCCTCCGCGATCGAGCGCCGCCATCGCGGGCGGCACGAGGTTTCCCGCCGGCGCGAACAGGATTGCCGCGTCCAGCGGCGCGGGCGGTGCTTCTTCGGCGTCTCCGATCCACTCGGCGCCGAGGTCCTTCGCCAAATCGCGATGCGACCCGCCGCGGCTCATCACGAACACGCGGCATCCCCAGTGGCGCAGCACCTGGATCGAAAGATGCGCCGAGCCGCCGAAGCCGTAGAGTCCGACCGTCGCGCCCGGCTTGACGTCAGCGCGCTTGATTGCTCGGTACCCGATTATTCCCGCGCACAGCAGCGGCGCCGCCTCTTCATCGCCGAGCGAAGCCGGTAACGCATACGCGAAGTCCTCGCGCACGACGGCGTATTCGCAGTAGCCGCCGTCGTGGTCGTAGCCGGTGAAGCGCGCATTGGGACAGAGATTTTCGCGGCCTCGACGGCAATAGACGCAGATGCCGCAAGTCTCGCGCAGCCATGCTATCCCGACGCGATCGCCCTTCTGGAAGCGGCCCGCGCCGACGCCGCGCTTGTCGACGACGCCCACCACTTCATGCCCCGGTATGATTCGCGGATGATGCGGTGGCAAATCACCTTCCGCGACGTGAAGATCGGTGCGGCACACTCCGCACGTTTTCACGCGCACTCGAATTTCGCCCTGGCCCGGCTCGGGCACGGCCGCGTCGATCGGATGGAGCGGGTCGGATTCGATCGGCGCGGGTTTCTCGACCACCATCGCCTTCATCGCAAAATATTATAATCGATGCGCGCGCCATTGGCTCTCGAAAAAGCCTGTTAACCAGTCGAAAGGCGAAGAATTGTGCTGGCGTTTCGCGCATGCTCTATTGAAGCGCACGGATGCAGGCGCCCCAACAAACTCCACCGCCCAACGAAGTTTCTTTCGCGCGCGCCGATAACACCACACTGGTTGTCCAGCTCGCCGGCGATTGGCATCTTCGTCACGGGCTGCCCTCGACGGAGCTCGTCGAGAAACAACTCGATACCGCGCCGAAGCCGACTCGCCTGACTTTCGACGCTGCCGAACTGCGCGACTGGGACAGCGGCCTGCTCACGTTTCTGCTCGGCGTCAGCGAGCTCTGCCATAAGCGCAAATTGACCGCCGATTGGTCCCCACTGCCCGAGGGCGTGCGCAGCCTTATCCAACTGGCCGAAGCGGTGCCCGAGAAAACCGGCGCACGCGCCGAGGTCACTCATACTTCGTTCATCGAAGAGCTTGGCCACGAAGCGATTTCGTGGGCGCAGGGCCTCGACGACTTTCTGCGCTTCCTGGGCGAAGTGGCGATCTCGTTCGTCAGGCTGGCCACCGGCAAGGCGCGCTTTCGAAGAGTCGATCTGATGATCGTCTTGCAGGACTGCGGCGCGAGCGCGTTCGGCATCGTCACCCTGGTCACGTTCCTCGTCGGAGTGATTCTCGCATTCATGGGCGCGGTCCAGTTGCAACAATTCGGCGCCGCGATCTACGTCGCCGACCTGGTCGGCATCGCGATGAGCCGTGACATGGGCGCGATGATGACCGCGATCATCATGGCCGGCCGCACGGGTGCCGCGTTCGCTGCCCAACTCGGCTCGATGAAGGTCACGCAGGAAATCGACGCGCTCACCACGATGGGAATTTCGCCGCTCGAATTCCTCGTGCTGCCGCGGGTGCTCGCGCTGTTCCTGATGATCCCCCTGCTATGCGTCTACGCCGACTGCCTTGGCGTCGCCGGCGGCGCATTCGTCAGCGCTACGATGCTGCACATCACGGTCCGCACCTACATCCAGGAAACCGTCGCCGCGGTAACACTGCCGGATATCTTCGGCGGTGTCTTCAAGGCCGCCATCTACGGCATCATCATCGCCGTCGCCGGATGCCTGCGCGGTTTTCAATGCGGCGACAGCTCCTCAGCGGTCGGCGACGCGGCGACCGAAGCGGTCGTCACGGGCATCGTGTACGTAATCGTCGCGTGCGGAATTTTCGCCTTCATCTTCAACATTCTCGGAATCTAATGGCCATCACGCATCCATCGATCAAAGCCTCGGACGGGAAACCGGTTTCGGTCGAGATTTTTCCCAAGGACGGACCGCCGCCGATCACCGTCAAGAATCTAACGATGGCGTACGGAACCTACGTCATAATGAAGGACATCAACTTCACCGTAAAACACGGCGACATCTTCATAATCATGGGCGGCAGCGGCAGCGGCAAAAGCACACTGCTGCGCCACATGCTGGGACTGATCGTGCCCGCCAAGGGCGAAATCTGGTACGGCAATTTCGATTTCACCAAAGGCGAGCCGGAACAGCGCGAGGATATGCTGCGCCACTTCGGCGTGTTGTACCAGGGCGGCGCGCTGTGGAGCTCGATGACGCTCGCGGAAAACGTCGGACTGCCGCTGGGCGAATTCACCGATCTCTCTGACGAGGAAATTCACGAAGTCGCATCGCTCAAACTGGCTCTCGTCGGGCTCAAGGGCTTCGAAGGCTACTATCCAAGCCAGATCAGCGGCGGGATGCAGAAGCGTGCGGGATTGGCGCGCGCGATCGCACTCGACCCGGAAATACTTTTCTTCGACGAGCCGTCCGCCGGCCTCGATCCCATCAGCTCGCGCCTGCTCGACGACTTGATTCTAGAGCTGCGCGACAACCTCGGCGCCACCATCGTGGTCGTGACCCACGAGCTGGCCAGCATCTTTGCAATCGGCAGCAACAGCATTTTTCTCGACCCGGAAAGCAAAACTGTGATCGCGCAGGGCGACCCGAAAGAACTCCTCAAGAATTGCAAAGATCACCGCGTGCAGGCTTTCCTGACCCGCGGCGCGGAAGAAAATAAAGCGGACAAATCAGCGAGGGATCATGGGTAAGCGAGTCAATCCTGCAACCGTGGGCGCCTTCGTGCT